>Ga0209081_1000921_pt1 | contig 17706 bp, 17 predicted proteins | sample GOMGulsemesocosm_4_FD_184636 | JGI IMG/M metagenome (GOLD analysis project Ga0209081, IMG submission 184636) | Methane-oxidizing microbial communities from mesocosms in the Gulf of Mexico - GOM15B Gulf of Mexico (SPAdes) (version 2) | ecosystem: Environmental > Aquatic > Marine > Cold seeps... | reverse complement strand
CACCTCAAGCTAATGTTTTTTTAAATGGTGAATTCCTCCCATTAAGCGAAGCTAAAGTTTCGGTTTTAGACCGAGGGTTTTTGTTTGCCGATGGAGTTTACGAGGTTATTCCCGCGTATGCAGGCAAGCTATTTCGCTTGCAGCAACACCTCGACAGGCTCAATAGCAGTTTAGACGCCATTCGTATGCCCCCCGTTATGAGCGACCTACAATGGACCGAGATGCTAACTCGCCTTGTTGAGGAGCATAGCCAATCGGACCAATCCGTTTACATCCAAGTAAGTCGTGGTGCAGGTAGCAGTCGAGATCATAAATTACCATCAGAGTACAAGCCAACTATCTTTGCAATGTGCCAAACTATTGCTAACAACAACTTAGCGCATATTGCCAAAGGCGTTCAAGCCATAACCCTAGACGATATCCGCTGGGACTGGTGCCATATTAAATCAGTTGCCCTATTGGGTAATATTTTATTAAAGCAGCAAGCCGCTGACCAAAACTGCGGAGAAGCCATCTTATTACGTGATGGATACGCAACCGAAGGCTCTGCTAGCAATTTATTTATCGTCAAAAATGGACAGCTTATAACCCCGCCGAAAAGCCATAATTTATTACCCGGTATTACGCGAGATTTGGTCTTAGAGCTTGCCATTGCCGACGGTATAGATTGTATTGAAGCGGAAATTTCTGAACAACAATTATCATCCGCTGATGAAATCTGGTTAACCAGCTCAACTAAAGAAGTGATGCCTGTTATTGAACTCAACCGTCAGCGTGTTGCTAATGGACAACCTGGCGAGTTATGGCAACGTATGGCCACCCGCTATAGTGCCTTTAAAAACCAATTGAGGAAACAAGCTCATGTCTGATACACCAAACGACGAACAACATAATGCGTTAATGGACTATCCTTGCGCCTTCACCATTAAAACCATGGGATTGGCAGGTACAAATTTTGAGATTATTGCTTTAGAAATTATCATGCGGCACGCACCTGAAGTAGGTGAAAGCGACATGAAGTCAAAACTAAGTAAAACCAATAAATTCATTTCCCTAAGTATTAGTATTACCGCACAAAACAAACAACAAATGGATGCTATTTACCAAGATTTAAGTGATTGCGAACAGGTGTTAATGTCACTGTGAAGCAAGCACCATTAGCAAAACAAGCACTTAAAATTCGTCAACTTGGCTTACAAGATTACCAGTTAACCTGGGAAGCAATGAAAACCTTCTGCATCGAACGAGATGCGAACACCTGCGATGAAGTTTGGTTTGTGCAACACCCTGCCGTTTTCACCCAAGGTGTTAGCGGTAAAGCCGAACATATACTCGCCAGCAGCGACATTCCAATAGTGCAAACAGACCGCGGGGGACAAGTGACTTATCACGGCCCAGGCCAGCTTGTGATGTATGTATTATTTGACTTACGCCGTTTAGGTTTTGGTGTACGTGCCTTAGTTGATCTACTAGAAAATATCACTATCTCTGGCTTAAAGACTTATGGCTTAACCGCGAATGCACGTAAAGATGCTCCCGGCGTCTATATTTCAGAAAAAAAAATAGCATCACTGGGCTTACGGGTAAAAAAAGGCTGTAGTTACCACGGCCTCAGCATCAATATTGATATGGACTTAAATCCTTTTAAACTTATAAACCCTTGCGGTTACGAAGGCTTAGAAATAACCCAGTTAACCGACTACGGAATAAATTGCCAACTCGAAGATTTTGCAGCCATTTTATTGCACGAGCTACAAACCCAACTTAATTATGCGCCGTTAACGCTCGGCTCCAATTCACTTTAAAACTAATTATATGTCATACGATAAAGAGACCTTAAAAGCGCCATCACGTGCCACTCCAGACACTCACCAACGTAATGAATCTAAACTTTCACGAATTCCAATCAAAGTGGAAAAAACGGGCGAGGCATTACGTAAACCCCACTGGATTCGCGCCAAAGTACCTACTGGCCCTCGCGTTAATTCCATTAAAAAAGCCTTACGCAAACATGGTTTATATTCAGTGTGTGAAGAAGCTGCCTGCCCTAATCTAGGCGAGTGCTTTAATAACGGTACCGCTACCTTTATGATCATGGGCGATATTTGTACGCGTCGCTGCCCATTTTGCGATGTCGCACACGGAAAACCAAAACCGTTAGATACCGAAGAGCCTAAAAAACTTGCCGCAACAATAAAGGACATGAAGTTACGCTACGTCGTTATCACCTCAGTTGACCGTGATGATTTACGTGATGGTGGTGCCGCTCATTTTGCTGAATGTATTACGGCCATTCGTGAGCAAAACCCCAGCATACAGATTGAAATTCTTGTGCCTGATTTCAGAGGTCGCATGGATGTTGCTGTCGATATTCTTGCAACAACACCTCCAGATGTATTCAATCACAACCTAGAAACAGCACCACGTTTGTATAAAAAAGCGAGACCAGGCTCTGATTACCAATGGTCATTAAACTTGATCAAACGCTATAAAGAGGTTCACCCTCAGGTCGCAACAAAATCTGGCATTATGCTGGGCTTAGGCGAAACGATGGAGGAAACGCTAGAGGTTATGCGTGATTTGCGAGCACATAACTGCGACATGCTAACACTAGGGCAATATTTACAACCCAGCAAAGACCATTTAGCCGTTGACCGATACGTAACACCTGAAGAGTTTGACGAGTTAGCTAAGCTCGGTAATGAAATGGGCTTTTCTCATGTTGCCAGCGGCCCTATGGTTCGTTCGTCATACCATGCTGATGAACAAGCCTCATCGGTTATTGAGTAATCATTTGAGACTCTAGGAATGCCAGGCGTTCTGGCGTTCCTACATCAACCCATACACTATTATGCAGCTGCGCAGTAACTTCTGCGCAAGGTATTTGCCGACGAATAAGCGGTGCCAAAGGAAAAACCCCACCACATTCAGCACTAAACACCGATGGGTGAAAAACACCAACACCGCTGTAAGTTAAAGACTCCCCCCCTTGCTCCACAAGTTGACCATCTTCTAGCTGAAAATCACCCGCTAAATTATGTGCGGGGTTATTAACCAGAACCAAATGGATTTTTTTGGCGGTTTCTTTACGCAAGCTAGCATAGGGAAAATCAATCCAAACATCCGCGTTAACCACAAGAAAATGATTCTCGCCAAGCAAAGGTAACGCCTTAAAAATACCACCACCTGTTTCAAGCGCTGTATCGCCTTCATCTGAATAGGCTATCGACACTCCCCACTGCTTACCATCACCTAAAACCTGCTTAATTTGCTCACCTAAGTAGGCCACATTAATAACAAACTCATTAAAACCTTGTTTTTTTAAGGCATGAATATGGTGCTCGATAAGGCTCTGACCATTAATTTTCAATAAGGGCTTTGGGCAATTTTTTGTTAACTCGCGCATGCGCTGGCCACGCCCTGCAGCCAAAATCATCACCTTCATTTTATTCCAGCCCTTTTACGCGGCTATCAAACTTAGCAGCCACAGTATGGGACCCTAAAAGCTCCGCCAACGGTGTTAACTCATCATACTTCTGACAAACTTTTAACACATAAGCCAACGTACGAGGAATATCCTTCAAGTACCCAGACTTGCCATCACGCAAGTATAAACGACAGAAAATACCAATCGCCTTCATATGGCGCTGCACGCCCATCCAGTCAAACCATTGATAGAAACACGTCGCATCAAAAGTATCGCCACAACCTATTTCTTTACGCTGCTGTAAAAAAGTATCTAGCCAAGAGTAAACTTGCTCATCAGGCCATTCGATATAACAGTCTCTGTACAAGGAAACCAAATCATAGCTAAGCGGCCCAATAACCGCATCTTGGAAATCAATAACACCCGGGTTATTTTGCCCACAAAGCATCAGATTTCTAGAATGGTAATCTCTATGCACGAAAACTTGTGGTTGCTCTAGCGCAGAGTTCGTCAGTTTTTGTTGAATAAGTTGCAAACCACCCAATTCAACTGGAGATAAATCAACACCCAAGAATTCAACTAAAAACCAATCCGTAAACAAATTCATTTCTTGTTGCAGTAAGCTTGCGTCATACGCTGGCAATGTTAACTCAGCAACACTTAATTGATGCATCTTATGCAACGCCTGAACAGCATCATCATAATATGACGTCGCCGTCTGCTGATTAAGCTTATCTAAATAACAACTAGAACCAAAGTCGGTTAATACTAAAAAACCAAGCTCTATTGATTGGTGGAAAATAACCGGTGCATTAATACTTTGTTGTCGTAGCAGGTCAGCAATTGCAATAAAGGGGCGACAGTCTTCTTTATTCGGCGGTGCATCCATCACCACATAACATTCACCCTGTAAAACAACCCGAAAATAGCGTCTAAAACTGGCATCAGCTGATGCCGCTTCACACGTAAAATCACCCGTGCCAAAAACACCTTGCAACCACTCCAAAAGTAATTGCTTGCGTTTGTCTGTACTCATAAAAACCACTCTTATTGACCAAATTAACTAATCGCGAAAGTCGCATGCTAATATAATAGAAAAACTATTAAAGTATCGTTGAAGAATTGATCATTCTATGCGATTTTATACAACCTACGTTAGAATCAAACAAAAGGCGTTCCCATTAACTGCTCGTATAGACATTTATTTCTCGGCTTAAGCCTATTATTGACAACATCCCATGTCGTTGCCTACAGCGATTCACAATGGGATTGTAATTTAGCAAACGATGGTAAAACATGGGATTGCTCTGCCGGCACAAAACCCTTAGCAAAAACAACAGAAACGCCCCAACCCACCAAAAAACAAGCAGCCTCTTCGCCAACAGGTAACATTGATGTTGCAAAAGCAAAGACACAACAAAACAAACCTTCAGTCGCTCTCGTACCACGGGTTCAACTCACTCGACAATCAATCAATAAGCCCGCTAAAAAACAACCGACAAGAGTTAAGAGTTTAGCTAATAACGGCTCTTGGGATTGCCAAGCAGGCAGTAATGGTGCGTGGGATTGCTCACAAACAAGTGCTCCATCGACCATCGCTAGTAGCACCTATGTTGAAACAGCAGCAGAAACAGGCCTATTTATAGACTATACGAGCAGCCGTCAAAAAAATGCAATCCTATTTGAACAAATGGTTCAGCACCTTGCCGTTAACCCTTGGGATACCTGCGAAGTTAGTACTGATGAACAAGCTGATGCCAATGCGCAAGATCTTCAGAAAAAACGATTAAATGCTCAGGTTAATATTGAAGCTGACTACGCTGAAATTTTAAATCAAGATAATGCCAGCTTCAATGGCGATGTTTTGATTAAACGTGCGGATCAACTAATTACGGCTGATCATGTTAACTATCAGAATAAACAGCAAATCGCCACAGCCTCCGGTGATGTACTTTACCAACAACAAGGCTTTTCACTACATAGTGAACAAGCCCAATTACAACTGAACGACAATACTGGAAAGTTTGATAACAACCAGTTCATTATCGAAAGTACCCACGCTCGTGCCAGCACAAAAACCACTGAAATGGTTAACCGCAATATTACACGCTCAAATCAAGTCGTGTATACCACATGCGCACCAAGCGTTAATGATTGGGAACTACAGGCAGAAACTCTAGAGTTAAATAACGAAACTGGCCGCGGTACAGGCCGCAATGTATGGGTCGAAGTCTTCGATATGCCCGTTTTGTACACTCCCTATATTAGCTTCCCAATCGACGATAGACGTCAATCTGGTATTTTAGCGCCAACCTTTGGCAACTCAGATACAACGGGCACTGACCTTGCCGTACCTTACTACTGGAATATTGCACCAAATTATGATGCCACCATTACCCCAAGAATAATGAGTAGCCGTGGTTTCATGCTAGGTGGCGAGTTCCGTTACCTGAGCAACAATAGTGAAGGTAAAATATCTGCTGAAGCATTAAATGACACAGACACAGGTGAATTTAGGGGACAATTCTCCTATCAAGATGAAAGTCGTTGGAGTTCACGTCTAACATCAGATATTGATATAAAAGCCATGTCTGACGATGACTACCTAGAAGACTTTGGCAATAGCCTCAGCATTTCAAGTGATCGATATCTAAAAAGCCATGCTAGCTTGAATTATCGTGCTGACAATTGGACCCTACAAACAAAAATAGACAACTATGACTCTATTGATGAAGCAATAAGCAAAGCAGCAAGGCCACATCGTCGATTACCTCAGGTACTGTTTAACCTTAGAGAACAAACCGTATTCGATATCGCTAAAGTGAATATGCGTAATGAATTCGTATATTTTGATCACAGTAGCGAAACTAGAGCTAAGCGTATTGATATTCAACCCAGCATCAGCGTTCCACTACGCAACCCTGCTAGCTTCATCACTCCAAAATTAAGTGTTCGCCACACTAACTATCGCTTGGACCAGCAAGCAGCCGGCACAAACAACCATATTGAACGCACGTTGCCGATACTATCGCTCGACTCCGGATTGTTTTTTGAAAGGGACTTAAAATTATTTGGTGGCTTAGTACAAACCCTAGAACCACGTGCATACTATTTGTATGTGCCCTACGAAAATCAAGATGATATCCCTATTTTTGATAGCTCGGAATACGACTTCAGTTACAACCAGCTATTTAGAGAAAATCGCTTTTCGGGTGCAGACCGTGTCGGTGATGCAAATCAGCTAACCTTAGCTGTCACCTCTAGATTTATCCAGCCAAGCACCGGCAAAGAGCGACTAAGAGCAAGCGTTGGCACCATCGTTTACTTTGATGACCTTGACGTTAGACTTAACCCAGGTAGCACGCCCATTAGCAAAAATAGTTCAGATATCGTGGCTGAAGTATCAGCAAAAATGACTGATAATTGGTCTGCTCGTTCTGCCTTACAATACGATCCTCATGCAGGCATTACAGAAAAAGCAACGCTCGGCCTACACTATAGAGATGGAGCAAACAGGTTATTCAACGCAACCTATCGCTCACGCTATGCAGGAACACTTGATAGTAGCGGCAATTCTAACGACATTGAACAAACAGACATCTCCTTCAAGTTACCCATTAATAAAGAGTGGAGCACTGTTGGACGCTGGAATTATTCAGAAGAACATAACGTATCGCTCGACACCTTCATCGGCCTAGAAAAAGATACTTGTTGTTGGCGCATGCGTGTTATCGCACGTCAATATGTCAACGACGCCCTCGATGAAGAACCTAAGCAAGGCATATTCTTCCAGTTTGAACTCAAAGGACTTACCAGCTTTGGTCAAAAACTAGATTCAATACTTGAAGAGAATATTTTAGGCTACCAAATTCCTAAACAATAACGACGTAACATTCAATATAACGACGATGGGTAACTTTAATCCATCGTCTCTCCTACACGGTTAATTATAAATACCTCAATATGAAACGATTAAAACCTTTCGCTTTACTCCTACTAATAACTATTGCTAGCTCTTCAACGTTTGCCGTAAATTCTGTTAATCGTATTGTTGCCGTCGTTGATCAAGGAGTGATTTTGCAGAATCAGCTCGATGAACAAATTAGGCTTATGTATCAACGCATGCAGCCTGAACAAAGAGCCGCCTTATCAAACAGCGATATTACAAAGCGCGTGCTTGATAAAATGATTATTACAGAACTACAACTACAAATAGCTCGACGTAGCGGAGTTAGAATTGCTGATAGTGAAGTAGATGCCGCGATTGAACGTATTGCAAAAAGCAATAAACTCAGTACAAAAAAGTTTTTAGGTGTGTTGAAAAAAGATAACATCACCATGAAGTCGTTCAAAAAATCAGTGCGCGAGCAGATGCTCATTAGACGCATCCAATCCAGCTTTGTGCATCACGAAGTCAAAGTTTCAGACCAAGAAGTCGATAGCTTCTTAAAGCTTTTAGAGCAAAATAATGCAGATCAATCAAGTGAGTACCACCTAGGGCATATTCTCATTGCAACGTCTGAAAATGCATCTAGCGATGAAATAAAGCAAGCCGAACAAAAGGCTCATAAACTTATTAAAGAATTAAATAAGGGAACAAATTTTTCCACCTTATCAATTAGCTATTCAGATGCTAGTAACGCATTGGAAGGTGGCGACCTAGGCTGGATGAAACTGGCGCAAATGCCATCACTACTAAAACCATACGTAGAAAAAATGAAAGCCGGTGACGTATCAGAGTCAATTCAAAGCCCTAGTGGTTTTCACGTTATTAAACTGTTCGCGATTCGAGGCCCTGAGAAGGTCATGGTTACCAAAACACATGTTCGCCACATCCTCGTTAAGATTAACGCCTTAGTTAGCGACCAAGCTGCTGAGCAACGTTTACTAGGCCTTAAACAGCGCATTGCTAACGGTGATGACTTTGCTACCTTGGCACGTGCAAACTCAGAAGATCGAGGGTCTGCAATCACCGGTGGAGACCTTAACTGGGTACAACCAGGCGCATTAGTTCCTGCCTTTGAACAAGCGATGAATAAACTAGCCATTAATGAAGTAGGTAAACCCATTCAAACCCAATTTGGTTGGCATTTAATCCAAGTGCTGGGACGTGAACAGCAAGACAACACACAGTTAATGCGTAAAGCTCAGGCTCGCTCACAATTACAAAAACGTAAAGCCGATGCAGCCATTGAAGTTTGGTTAACTAAACTACGTGATGAAGCGTACATAGAATATCGCTTAAACAACTAAACCATGCATTTCCCAAGAATCGCCATTACCCCAGGTGAGCCCTCGGGTATTGGACCTGACATATGCTTACAAATATGTCAGAAACACTGGCCCTGCGAGATAATTTTTGTTGCAGACCCGGGGTTATTACGTCGCCGAGCCGAACAATTAAGCCTATCTATTGACATTCAAATAGCCGACTTAGAGCAGCCTAGCCAAAAACAACTACCAGGCAAGATGCTCGTCTTGCCTGTCGAGCTTAAGCAACAAGAAGTTTGTGGCGAGCTAAACGTAGCTAACGCACACTATGTGGTTGAAACGCTAACGACTGCGGCACAACTCTGCTTAGACAAGCAATGCCAAGCACTAGTCACAGGCCCTGTACAAAAAAGCATTATTAATGAAGCTGGCATAGCTTTTTCTGGGCATACCGAGTTTTTCGCTGAGTATTGCGGAGGCTATCCAGTCATGATGTTAGCCAGTAAAGACTTACGGGTTGCTTTGGCATGCACACATTTACCACTCAAAGATGTTAGCGCAACAATCACCACCACACTGCTAAATAAAGTAATTAACGTACTGCAACGTGACTTAATGGATAAGTTTTCTATTCAACAACCTAGAATTGCTGTTTGTGGCTTAAACCCTCACGCAGGTGAGAATGGTCACTTGGGTGATGAAGAAATCAACACCATCATCCCGTGTTTAAATAACTTACGCCAGCTTGGTTTTAAACTGAGTGGTCCACTGCCAGCGGATACAGTATTCACTCAAGCGATACTCAGTCAACACGATGCAGTGTTAGCCATGTATCACGACCAAGGCCTACCCACTTTAAAGTATTCCGCCTTTGGTAATGCCGTCAATATCACCCTTGGCCTAAACATTACTAGAACGTCCGTTGACCACGGAACCGCTTTAGACCTCGCTGGGAGCGGCAAAGCCAGCGCAACTAGTTTACAATCAGCCCTACAAATGGCTATAGACCTATCAACACACTAATATTTTGAATAAACCACATAAAGCACGTAAACGATTCGGCCAAAATTTCTTACACGACAGCCGCATTATCCACCAAATAATTATGGCTATTGATCCCGCTAAAACGGATCATTTAGTTGAAATTGGCCCCGGGCAAGGTGCCATTACTGAGCCTTTACTCGCCAGCCAGTGCCAACTAGACGTAGTAGAGCTTGACCGTGATCTCGTTACTCGCTTAGCCGACAGGTTCTCTCAACACGAGCGCTTCAAGCTACACAGTGCTGATGCGCTTACATTCGATTTTGCTAGTTTGGCAGAGGATGAGAAGTTACGTATCGTCGGCAACCTTCCCTACAATATTTCGACCCCGTTATTATTTCACTTAATGCAGCAAGCCACTCATATCCAAGATATGTATTTTATGCTGCAAAAAGAAATTGTTAATCGCCTGCACGCAAAACCCGGCAGTAAGCAGTTTGGTCGGCTGAGCATTATGATTCAAATACATTGCGAGGTAGAAGCCTTATTCGACGTAGACCCAGAGAGCTTTGACCCTAAACCTAAAGTAATGTCGAGCATTGTTAGGTTAACCCCGCATACCACACCTAAATACATTATTAACGACCTTCAACTTTTTGAAAAAATTGTTAAGGCTTCTTTTGCCCAACGTCGCAAAACAATCCGTAACAATCTAAAAGAGATATGTGATGATCAAGCACTGAGTAATGCAGGCATAGATCCTGGCGCAAGAGCCGAAGCCTTAAACATTGAGCTATTTGTTAAGCTCAGCAACCAGCTTAGTACTTAATAAGCTAAGACTAACCTTGCGGGTAAATCCAATTAATTATGTGGTAACTTAAATAGATATAACAGAACGTCAACAATAAACAGGTACCTAAGTTTTTTTGGATCGCACTCCGAATAATGTGCGCCATAACGACAAAACTCCAGCACATAATAATAAAAACCAACCAACCCAGTAAGCCCAATGGTTGCTGGTTTCTGGATAGTACTTCAATCTGGTAAACAAAAGGCAAGCTCACAAGACTAATCAACGCACCACTTGCATACATTGCGCTAATAACTTGTTTAAAGCGATGCGTAAATGAGAAGCTAATCAGTAGTAAATAGATAAATACAGTTAAAACAAAAGCTTCCAAAAACACCTGCCCAACAGCTACAAGAAAACCGACTTGGCTTCCAAAAAGAACACTAATGCAGCCGACTAACACATAAAGAAATAGCATTTGTCGCTGTAAAAAATCGGACTCTGGGATATCACGCGGGCCTTTCTTTAAGGCGCATATTTCTAAAATTGTTACTAACAGCGATTTATAATAAGGATTCATGCTCTAAGTATGCTGTACCATTGCAGCTTATTCAACATCACTATTGTGGATTGAGATGATATTAAGTCAAAACGAACAGGTCGAATTTAAAATTCTTGAACTAAATCAAGAGCACCAAGACCTACACTATATTATTGATCACTTGGTTGAAGAAATTAACCCCGATCAAATACGCATTAGGCGACTAAAAAAACGGCGCTTATATGTGAAGGATCAAATAGAACACCTTAAAAGCTCCTTAATCCCTGATATTGATGCCTAATGGAAAAAATCACAAAACAACAGTACTTAAACTTAATTGATGGTGCAGAGGTTCTTGAAAAAGATGGCTTTGGACTAAAAGTTCTTGATACAAAAAAAGGCGAGATGATTAAGTTGTTCCGTCGTAAACGTCTGTTCTCAACGGCTCTTTTTAATCCCTATGCGGTACGTTTTGTAAAGAATGCACAGCAACTAAAAGCACTTGGCATTCCAACCGTCACCATCAATCGTTTACTTTGGTGTGCAGACATCAAGCGCCATGTCGTGATTTATCAACGATTAGAGGGGGAATTGTTACGTGACGTTCTTAGTGATGCTGTAGATAAAACTAATAATACATTTCACAAATTCGCCACATTCATTGCCCAGCTACATCAATCTGGGGTTTATTTTCGCTCAGCCCACTGGCGGAACATTCTAGTTCAACCTAATGGAGAGCTTGCACTAATTGATATTTCAGATATGCAAATAAAAGCCAAGCCCTTATCACTGGCTTTACGACAACGTAACTTCGAGCATATTCTGCGCTACCAAGAAGATAAGAACTTAATAAAACCTCAGCTAGAAGACTTTATGTCTACTTACGCAAAGACTAGCAAACTTTTGCCTAAGCAACTAACGCAGCTTAGGCAAACCATTGAGTCTATTTTACAGTAGGCTTTTTAACTAAAATATCTTCCATCACTAAATACTCTAAATCTGAGCCATAAAACATATTGAGCGCATCTGTTGGCGAGCAAACCATCGGCTCACCTCGACGATTCAGCGATGTATTTAACACCACACCATTACCCGTTAGCTTTTCAACTTCGGTTAATAATTCGTGATAACGCGGGTTCGTTTTCTTAGTCACAATCTGCGCCCTAGCCGTTCCATCTTCGTGAACAACTTCTGGAATTCGTTCTTTCCAGCTTTCTGCCACATCAAAGGTAAACGTCATATAAGGACTAGGGTGATCGGTTTGTAGAATATCCTCGGCAATACTATCGAGAATGCTTGGGCAAAATGGACGCCAGCGCTCACGGTATTTAATTTGTGCATTAATCCGGTCAGCCACACCACGGCTACTTGGATTACCAATAATGCTTCGGTTACCCAGCGCTCGTGGGCCAAACTCCATACGTCCCTGAAACCAAGAAATTGGGTTTCCGTCAGCCAGCAACTTGGCGGTATATTCAGTGGTGTTATCTAACACCTCGTAAGCTGGTTTATTCGGGTGGTCTAAACACGCTTGTATACATTCTTCGTTAGTATATTCAGGCCCTAAGTAAACATGCTCCATTTTTTCAATGCTTTCACCCAACTCTTGTGCCGCATAACTCGCAGCACCAATCGCCGTTCCTGCGTCACTAGATGCTGGCTGAACAAAGAGCTCTTTTACATCTGGGCGAGCAATAATTCGCTGGTTCAATTTAACATTAAGCGCCACACCACCGGCATAACACAGTTTGCCAGTTTCTTTTAATGTGTCACCTAAATAAGTATCAATCAGTCCTAATGCCACTTTTTCCAGTAAGGCTTGAATACTCGCTGCGTAATCAATATACGGATCATCAATCTCATCACCCGTTCGTTTTGGCCCTAACCAATCAATAAGCTTCTGGCTGAAATAGTAGCCTTTGCCGTCTTCCTTATACCGACGTAAACCTAAACAGTTAACTAACTGAGTATTCACCTTAAAGTCTTTACCATCAGTTTCAATTAAGCGTGAAAAATCAAAGCGCTTTGGGTCACCATAAGGCGCCATTCCCATCACTTTAAATTCACCATCAAGCATTTCGAAACCAAGAAATTCTGTTATTGCGCCATACACACCACCTAGCGAATCTGGGTCATAAAATTCTTTAATTTTATGAATTTTTCCATTTTCCCCATAACCAAAAAAGGTCGTGGCATATTCGCCTTTACCATCAATACCTAAAATAGCAGTTTTTTCTTTAAAGCCACTTAAGTGATAAGCGCTACTTGCATGCGCCAAATGATGCTCAACCGGCACGAACTTAACGCGCTGCGAATCAATGCCTAAATCATCTAGCATTTTCATCACGTTTTTAAAATTACGTTCATAACGGCGATTACCGTTGAATAACGCCATCAACGCGCGGTCTGGCGCGTACCAATAACGCTTGGCATAGTGCCAACGAGCAGGGCTTGAAAGCCCTATTTTGGCATAAGGGAATGCAACCACATCAATCTCACTCGGTTCTATTCCTGCCTGCTTCAAGCAAAACTTAGTCGACTCATAAGGGTATTTTCCCTTAGCGTGCTTATCACGAAGAAACCTCTCCTCTTCCGCTGCCGCGACTAATTTCCCATCAATATATAATGCTGCCGATGCGTCGTGACTCACTGCACCTGATAAGCCTAAAACTTTCATACTAAACCCGTTTTAATTGTCTGTTAATCGCCTAAACGATAATAATTGATACATTTTACAGCCTGAGAATGTCATCAGGCTAATTTTAATTTCCCTTAAAAGAAGCTAGGGCTTTCGAGCACTTACTTTCTTTTTCTCTATTACTGAGTTGAGCTTAGCCCACAAGCGTTTAGACCCACGACTTAGCTCTTCTTCGCCACAATATACCCTAAAAAACTCTAATTTATTCTCTTCCGTCCAACCATGAGAATGACGTAACAACGTTGAAAGGTCTCTCAATCTAGCCGCATTTCTACATAATGTTTTTTTAACTTTTTCCAAGTCAATGACTCGCATGTCAAACTCCGTCTTCGAGAGCTGTTTTACAAAGACATGCTTAGGGTAAAAACAATTATGCATAAACTTATGTTTATGCATCGCATGCATTAACCCTGCTAATTGAGTAAATAATGCTTTTTTACTAGCTTCATCAGATAAAACCGAACCACCCTGATGATATTCAACAGACGATAATGGCGTATAGCCTGCCAACTCTTCTGTCAGAATTACAGCACGTTGATGTCCTTGCTCCATCCATTGTTCAAAAAACACGATATCAAGCGATGGAATTTGATGCCGATGGAACTCAGTAATTACATCATATTCACGCGCAAAGGTTGCCACACCCTTGAAGGGATGTAAAAAAGTACGTGTAGCATGGTCTTCCTGACGCTTAAGGAACACCCCCACTACGCCACCTAAAGGCAGTTTAAGCTCTATACGCGACACACCACTCCAACCACCGCGACGATGATTGGGTTCTTCAAACCACTCTGCTTCTAACGCCCATATTTTTTCATGCGACTCTAAGCCATTAAAAACGAGTATGTCTCGCCATTTTTCGGCTATATAATGTTTCACTTAATTACCACCCCATAGCTTGCATGTCATCGGACTCTTTATTATATCGGTATATATTTCACGGTACTCAATTATCTGTCGAACCCGCATACCAAAGCTTACTATCAAGCATTGGACTGAACGATTTATCTGCATGGGCTCGTTTTGATCAAGGTGAAACTCTATCCGTAGGTACAACTACGTGTTTAAAAGTAAGCCCACCAAACAAACAAGAAACTGTTTACTTTAAGCGTTATTTATACCAAAAGAATTTATGGGAGTTTTTCTTACGCCGCAGTAAAGCAGCTAATGAGTGGGTGAATTATCAACGGTTAAAAAAACTAAACATTCCTACATTAGATACTATTGCCTTGTACGAACAACGTTCATTGGGCCGTTTAAAGCTTGCATGCATCATTACAAAAGAACTCCCCAATACAATGCAACTAGATGACTTCTATCAAGACGTGTTATTAAGCATGCCTAAACAACAAGCTACCCGTGTATTTGATAGCCTAAAAGAGAAACTATTCCAGCAAATAAGAACCGCACATGAAGCTGGTTTTTTTCACCTTGATTTAAAATGGAGAAATATTTTAATCCAAAAAAATGGCGAAGCATACACTCCAATTTGGATTGATTGCCCGCGCGGCGTTCAACGCCGTTACTTTAACTATGCTTTAAAAGTTGCAGAGCTAAGTGGCTTAAGCAGAAAAGCTTTACCTTTCTTCTCTGAGCAACAGCTCTATCGAATGCTACGTCAGTACTTAGGGAAATCTAGCAGTAAAGCTGACGCTCGTAAGTTATTCTTTGATATTTCCAAGCACTTAGGGCGACGATCACCACAAAAGTAGCGCTAGTCCTTAACCGGCTTTGATTTCAAAATAAGCGCCTTGCGCTCAACTTCCAACCAAAAACGCTTGTTTGCCGCTAACTCAGTTCTTAAATCACAACCACCATAAGCACGGATAAAACGAAATAAATCACGTTGGCTTAAACCCAGCTCCAGACTTGAGAAATACAAAGCCGCCAAGTCTTTAAGCTGCCAACGTCGTGGTACCTGTGCTCGTATTTGTACACGGTGCAAATCAATTAAATACAACTGCACATCATCCACATTACTCAGTGTCGCCAGTTCGTCTTGTTTTAATAAGAAGTGGCATAGATATAAATCTCTATGATTAATACCATTTCGATGTAGCTGAGCACTAATCGATGCCACACGTTTAATTAACGCACGTTTCAAGCCTATTTTCGGTGGCTGCTTATCCCAAGTTAGCGACAAATCTTCTAGGCTGATCGCTGGCTCTAACGATTCCGTAATCACAAATGACTCTAATTCAGCAGGATTTGAACCTCGCTGCCCATACGCCGCTAAGGTCATCGTTTTAACACCCAGCTTTGTTAGTGCCTTAATCGCTTCATATTCGTTCACCGCACCCAACACCGGTTTACGCAATAAGAGCCAGTTTTTGATCATTTCGCTCCAGCCAACGCCTTTATGCAATTTAGCAAAATACTCATGTCCATTTAAACTAAATTTAAAGGTTTTTCGCCTAGCCACTTGCCGGTACATATCCCCATCTAAGGCCATTAGCTCGTCGAAGGATGGCGTACCAGCCCAATGTTCCTTAAACTTATTTGTCAATTCAAGCGTCATTATCTGCACTCCCTACCCATTGCTCAATCGCTTGCGCTGCTCTCTCTGGCATACTGTATAAATCTTCCTTATCGGCATAGGCTAAACCATTAGCCGACCATTGCTCCTTATCTTCACTCAGTAGCATCATCATTAATTGTGAATCCAATTCTTCCTGTTTGAAAGGTGACGCTAGCAGCAAACCTGCCTGCGACTGTTTTACGTATTTAGCATAGCCACAAACATCGCTGACCAACACCGGCAAACCGGCGACCAAAGCCTCAAGAATAACCGTTCCTGTGTTATCTTTTCGTGCAGGGTGCAGTAACAAATCAGCGGCTAATAGAAAGTCTGGCACATCAGGCCGCCCGCCCATAAACCGAACATTATCGGCAACACCCATATCAGCAGCCAACCGTTGATAACGAGCAATATCATCTTCGCCCACAACCATTAAACAGGTTCTTTGCAATATTTTAGTAGGCAAGGCTGCCAGCGCTGTCATTGCTCGATCAACACCTTTTGTTTTAAAACCAGTACCCACCATTAAAACAACTAAATCCTGTTCGTTGATCTTCAACTTGCTACGAAAGTCTAATCGCCTTTGTGCCGCATCCACAGGCCTGCGTCTATTGGGATCGATCCCCGGTGGTAACATAAGTAAACGCTTTTCAGGTGTATGATAATGCTCTTTAAATAACGCCATTTGCACATCTGAAATCATTAAACATAGCGTTTTACTACCTTCACCAAACACCGCCTCCTCTACTCCTGCATAAAAACGGTAACGAGGCGTTAGCTTACTCAAACTAAATGCTTCACTAAAACGATCTATGTAACAAGGATCAGCTGCGTAATAAACATCAATATTCGGAATTTTATTAAAGCCAATCACACCATCAAAATCACTTACTTCTAACTTCTTCGCCAACTGTTGATGAAAACTAGCAACCTTAGCGTGGTTACTCAAACCGTTGCAGCTCAGTATGTGCACGTTATAGTCGGCAATCAGCTCACCGTGCCACTCCATTACATACACATCAACGGTATGTCCATGCTTAAGACACACATTAGCGATACGCATAAAATCACGCGCTAAACCGCCATAAGGGAAATATTTATACAATGCAAAGGCTAAGCGCATATTCTATGAGTCAACATTAAACAAAATATTTTACCCTTAAACGACCTATCATTACCCCTAGGATACGTTAAAATGAAGAACTAATTTCATCCATAAAGACCTATCGTGACGGAAGCATCTAAACCAAATACCAAAGAAGCATCTAGCCTAACAATTTACCTGCGCTTATTAGAGTACGTTAAACCGTATTGGAAAATTTTCACCTTAAGCATTATTGGTTTTTTAATCTTTGCCTCCACCCAACCGATGTTTGCCGCTTTAATGAAATATATGGTGGACTCGTTGAATGAAAATCAGCGTGATGCTATTTATTGGATCCCTCTTGCCACTGTTGGCATCGTATTCATTCGTGGAATTGGTTCATTCTTAGGTAGCTATTTTATTGCCCTCGTTTCAAATAATATTGTACACACGCTG
>Ga0209081_1000916_pt1 | contig 17750 bp, 16 predicted proteins | sample GOMGulsemesocosm_4_FD_184636 | JGI IMG/M metagenome (GOLD analysis project Ga0209081, IMG submission 184636) | Methane-oxidizing microbial communities from mesocosms in the Gulf of Mexico - GOM15B Gulf of Mexico (SPAdes) (version 2) | ecosystem: Environmental > Aquatic > Marine > Cold seeps... | reverse complement strand
CCTGGTGGTGCACCAACTAAGCGTGCCACTGAGTGTTTTTCCATAAATTCAGACATATCAATACGAATAAGCGAGTCTTCATTATCAAATAAAAAATATGCTAAGGCTTTAGTTAATTCAGTTTTGCCTACGCCAGTTGGCCCCAAAAATAGAAAAGAGCCTATTGGTTGATTAGGATCTGCTAGGCCAGCACGTGACCGCCTAATAGCATTTGAAACAGATGTGACTGCTTCACCTTGGCCGATAACCCTTTGATGTAATTCATCTTCCATATTAAGTAATTTGTCACGCTCTTGCTCTAACATTTTTGCTACAGGTATACCCGTAGCTCGGCTTAACACATCAGCAATTTCAACCTCAGTCACTTTATTTGCTAATAAGCTCATCTCTTGCATTTCAGCTTGGCTCGCTAAATCTAACTGTTTTTCCAGCTCTGGTAGCTTGCCGTATTGCAATTCAGACATTCGATTTAGATCACCATTCCGTCTTGCTGCTTCTAGCTCAATACGCGCTTGCTCTAATTCTTCTTTAATAGTTTGAGTACCATATAAAGCCGCTTTTTCACTCGTCCAAACTTCATCTAACTCATCGTACTGCTGCTGTTTGTCATTTATTTGGTCTGATATATCAGCTAAACGTTTTTTAGAAGCATCATCTGATTCTTTTTCTAACGCTTTTTGTTCAAGTTTAAGTTGAATTAAGCGACGTTCTAATCTGTCTAAATCCTCTGGTTTAGAGTCCATTTGTAAACGAATACTAGAAGCTGCTTCATCAATTAGATCGATAGCTTTATCAGGTAATTGTCTATCACTAATATAACGGTGCGATAAAGTAGCCGCAGCAACAATAGCAGGGTCAGTAATATTAACGCTATGATGTAATTCATAACGTTCTTTTAAGCCGCGCAAAATAGCAATAGTATCTTCGACGCTCGGCTCTTCAATTAAAACTTTTTGGAAGCGACGCTCTAAGGCAGCATCTTTTTCAATATATTGTCGATATTCATCTAACGTTGTTGCGCCAACACAATGTAAATCGCCACGTGCTAATGCTGGTTTTAACATATTACCAGCATCCATAGCGCCTTCACCTTTTCCAGCACCTACCATGGTATGTAATTCATCAATAAATAAAATGACTCGCCCTTCTTCTTGAGCTAATTCATTTAAAACAGATTTTAAACGTTCTTCAAATTCACCTCGATATTTTGCTCCTGCAACCAACGCACTCATATCAAGCGATAACACTCGTTTATTTTTTAAACCTTCTGGTACTTCATGATCAACAATTCGCTGTGCTAAACCTTCAGCAATCGCCGTTTTACCAACACCCGGTTGACCAATTAGTACAGGGTTATTTTTCGTTCTACGTTGTAAAACTTGCAAGGTACGGCGAATTTCATCATCACGGCCAATAACAGGATCTAATTTACCTTGTATCGCAAGCTCGGTTAAATCGACAGTGAATTTTTGTAAGGCTTGACGTACATCCTCGGCATTTTGATCATCTACAGTTTGACCACCGCGAACATGCTCAATTGCCGCTTTTATTCTTTGTTCGCTAGCACCAAGATCCTGTAGTATTTTACCTAAAGCACCTTTATCTTCGAGAGCCGCAAGCAAAAACATTTCAGAGGAAATATACTTATCAGACATTTTCTGAGCATGTTTATCACATAAATTAAATAATTTTCCAGATGCTGATGATAATTGAACATCGCCCGCATGATCCGTAACTTGTGCTAAAGACTGAAGCGCTTGTTCAAGCTTTGTCCGTAAAGTGCGCAGATCAATACCTGCACTTTTTAATAAGGGGATAATTGAATTACCACTTTGACTATCACTTTTCGAAAGTAGCGCCATTAATAAATGAATCGGCTCGATGAATTGGTGATCTCGCCCTAAAGCTAATGATTGGGCATCGGCGATGGATTCTTGAAATGCTTGAGTAAACCGGTCTAAACGCATAAATATTCTCCTGCTATTACATCATACTAATAGTATTGGGCTTTTAAATTTGACACTTATAACATTAGGCCACTTAGGTGAATTTTCAATATAAAAGAAAGATTAGTTTGATTTACCACAAGCAAATAATACAAAATTATCGCACTATAAAAGACAGATAAGTGAAGCCATTCGGCCTGTAGTTGCATGTTTTCTATAAGAGTAATACTTATTAGTATTTGAAAAGGTGCAATCGGTTAAAGCACTAATATTAATAACGCCCATTTGCTGTAACTGTAGCCTAGCTATTTTTTGTAAATCAGCTAAATATTTATCCTTTTTTTGAGCTCTCTCTTGTGCATTGCTTTGCATGCATTTTTGCGGAATAAAAGCACTCTCAAAAATATTATTCCGTTTAACAAATTCATTTTTCACTTCACTGCCTACTTCAAACGCTGATTGACCAATACAAGGCCCTAACCAAGCGTACAATTCTGCTGGCTGTGTTTTCATTTTATTAATGGTCTTTTTAATAATATCGGAAGCTAAAGGTCGCCAGCCACCATGAATAGCGGCAATTTCATCGCCTTTTTTTGAAATGAATAAAATCGGTAAGCAATCTGCGGTCATTATCGCTAGGCAAACATTTTTTTTACGAGTAATTGCAGCATCCGCAACAATAGCGTGTTTGCTAACTTGTGTTATTTCGGCGACATTATCACCATGGACTTGTTCAAACCATTGTATCGAGGTGTTTTTTGGGAGATATTTCTTTAAACTGTATCGGTTATTCTCAACTATTTTAGCATTATCACCAACATGTAAGCCTAAATTAAATGCTTGATAAAGTGAGTTATCTTTTTTATCAGCCGTTAGATGTTGTTCTAAAGAAAAGCGAGAAGTTTGAATTGCCATCACTTTTTCTGTTAAAGAAAAAGATGATGGCCATTGCACGCACTCTACAGCTGACTTTGTTGATATTTGATCTTGAGCTAATTGTTTAATATTCGTCTTGACTATTTAATTTAGTATCAGCTTGCAGTAACTCAACTAATTCAACAAAATCATCTGGTAAGTCTGCATGCCAAGTCATTAACTCACCCGTAATTGGATGATATAAAGATAACATTGCCGCATGAAGCGCTTGACGTTTAAAACTACGCAATTTTGTTAAAAGCTCTGGCGTTGAGTTTTTTGGCGGACGTGGTCTGCCACCATAAACAGGATCACCAACCAACGGGTGAGTAATATATGCCATATGAACACGTATCTGGTGAGTACGTCCAGTTTCTAAGCGCAAACGTAAACGAGTGTGCAAACGATACTTTTCCATTACTCGATAATGAGTCACTGATGGCCGGCCTGAAAAGGTTACAGCCATATTGGTACGCTTGGTTGGATGACGACCAATAGGTTCGTCAACTAAGCCGCCTGCTGTCATCAAACCATTCGCAACGGCTTCATATTCACGGGTGATTTCTCTCAATTGTAGCGCATCAACTAAATTAGTTTGCGCAGCAATCGTTTTAGCGACAACCATTAAACCCGTTGTATCTTTATCAAGCCGATGTACTATACCTGCACGTGGTACAACTTCAATAGCAGGGAAATGGTGTAATAGAGCATTTAATACCGTGCCATCAGGATTTCCTGCGCCTGGATGAACAACTAAGCCCGCAGGTTTATTAATCACTAAAATATCATCATCTTCATAAATAATATCTAATTTAATATTTTGCGCTTCAAAGCGTTGTTCAGCTTCTACTTTAGCGTTAATAGCAATGGCTTCACCACCGTACATTTTCTCACGAGCACGTGTCAAAACATCACCATTTACGGTAACGCTGCCTGCTAAAATCCAATCTTTTAACCGCGAACGTGAATAGTCTGGGAACATTATCGCTAATGTTTGGTCCAAACGTTTACCTAAACATGAATCAGGAACCGACTCTTTATGTTGAATTATTTCAGCCATTAAACTCTCTTTAATTTTTTAACATTGTGCTAGATAAAGTGCTAGGTTAGAATACCTATACTCAAGTGTGCACTAGATATACTCGTTCTGTTAATGAATTCACTCAATGAATTCAATTAATGAAAGAGTTTTAATACAATCTATTTTACTCTTTTTATGAAAGGCTTTCATACTTATTTAACTAGAATAAAAGGCGTAATTGTACTTTTTATGAAAAAATTGACAACAAAAATAATCTTCATCACGCTAGCATTAACCTTAGCTGGCTGTTCTTCAACAAAAGTAAAAGAGGATAAAGTACCTGATAAATCTGCACAGGCACTTTTTTCTGACGCAAGAACATCCCTTGATAATGGTTTGTATCAAAAGGCTATTCAAACATTAGGCACTATTGATTCTCGCTTTCCTTTTGGCCCAATATCACACCAAGTACAGCTTGATTTAATTTATGCTTATTATAAAGTTGGCGATGCTGACCAAGGCATAGCATTAACCGATAGATTTTTGCGCTTAAATCCAAACAATCCAAACCTTGATTATGTTTACTACATGCGTGCTTTAATTAATTTATCAATGGAAGAAAATTTATTTCAGGACATGGCTGGTATTGATCGAACGGATAGAGACCCTAGTGCATCACGCCAAGCTTTTAGCGACTTCAAACGTATTATTAATGATTATCCTGATGGGAAATATGCTGCTGATTCGCGGAAGCGTATGATTGCAATAAAATCTCGTTTAGCTCAATACGAATTATCTGTGGCTAAATTTTATTTAAAACGTAAAGCTTATGCATCAGCGGCTAATAGAGGGCGCTATGTTGTTGAATACTTTAACCCAAGCCCTGAAGTTGAAACTGCATTAGAAATAATGATTAAATGTTATGACAAGCTTGATTTAACTGATTTAAAGAAGAACTCGTTGCAAGTATTAGCAGCTAATTACCCTAACAATTCATTAGTCAAATAGCATTATTTATTTAAAATAATAGGAATTCCATGGATCAGCAAACCATCATTAACGAAATGAAAGTACTCCCTGAAATTGATATAGCATTTGAAATACGTAGAAGAATAGATTTCATTAAATCAACAATAAGTCAGTCTGGTTTTAAGAATCTAGTGCTTGGCATTAGTGGTGGTGTCGACTCTTCCACTTGTGGGCGGTTAGCACAACTTGCTATTGATGAATTAAATACCGTAGAGCCAAATGTAGGATATAAAGAAAAATATCAATTCATTGCTGTGCGTTTACCTTATGGTGTACAAGCAGATGAAAATGATGCCCAGCAAGCATTAACTTTTATTCAGCCTAGTCATTGTTTAACAACGAATGTATTTGAAGGTGTTAATGGCATTCATCAACAAGTAGTACAAGCATTAGATAACGCTAAACTGCTATCGGCGTCAGATAGCCAAATAGATTTTTCAAAAGGTAATGTTAAAGCACGAGCCAGAATGGTATCCCAATATCACATTGCTGGTATTATAGGCGCGTTAGTTATAGGCACAGATCACAGTGCTGAAAACATTACGGGATTTTTTACTAAATGGGGTGATGGTGCCTGTGATTTAGCGCCTTTGTTTGGTTTATCAAAACGGCAAGTGAGAATGTTAGCGAAAAGCTTAGGTGCGCCAGCTATTTTAGTTGAAAAAGCACCAACGGCTGACTTAGAAGACCTTGAGCCGGGTAAAACCGATGAAGATGCTTTAGGTATTAGCTATGATGAATTAGATGATTTTTTAGAAGGTAGACAAGTTAGCCAAGCAGTTAGTACTCACATTATAAGTATTTACCAACGAACTCAACATAAGCGCCAAGCAATTCCTACAATTTATAGTTAAACCCATTTCATTAATTAAATGATCTATTTATACGTTAAAAAAATCACCAAATACATCGTTGTTTACATCATTAATTAGCAAAAACGGTAAAAATCAAAAAATTTACCGTTCATTTATTATAGCCGCTAGGCTCTAGCTTCAAGCATTAATGCCTTCATATCACGTACCGCTTTATCTAAGCCATCTATTGCTGCACGGGCAATAATCGCGTGACCTATGTTCAATTCAATTATTTCTTCAATAGCTGCAATAGGTTTTACGTTAAAGTAATTTAAACCATGACCCGCATTCACTTTAAGACCAATGTTATGAGCATATTTTATACCATCGGTTAAACGAGTTAACTCCACTTCTTTCTCTATTTCTGAAGCAAGTTCAGCATAGTGACCAGTATGAATTTCAATATAGGGTGCGCCACTTGCTAACGCCGCATCAATTTGTGCTTTATCGGCATCAATAAATAAGCTGACTTGTGTGCCTACTGCTGCTATTTTTTCAACCGCTTTCGTTATTTTATCAAGTTGACTAACAACATCTAAACCACCTTCAGTGGTTAATTCTTCTCGTTTTTCTGGTACTAAGCAGCAAAAGGCAGGTTTTACTTCACAAGCAATCGCAATCATTTCATCGGTAACTGCCATTTCAAAGTTCATGCGAGTATGTAGCGTTTGCTTTAACACATGAATGTCTCTGTCTTGTATGTGGCGCCTATCTTCACGTAAATGTACGGTAATGCCATCAGCACCCGCATGCTCTGCTACGCTTGCAGCATAAACAGGGTCAGGGTAATTAGTACCACGCGCTTGGCGTAATGTCGCAATATGATCAACATTAACGCCTAAAAGTAATTCTTTCATAATATTATTACTATTTCCTATTCTTTTTATTTACAAATAATTTACGACTATTCAATGGCTTACCATCTAGCAATTCATTAATAATGTGCCGCATTAACAATTTAAAGGTATGCTCAACCTCATTATTTTCAATTTGGCTTTTTGGTACATTAACTTGTCCAGCAATAGCTTTTAAATGTTCTTTATCAAACCAAGGTGTGGTTATATTTGGCACAGAAAAATGATATGCAGGAACAAAGCCTTGCTCAGTAATATAATAAAAACCAACTACATTATCGCCATCTTCAGTGAATACAGGACTAAAATCTAGCGATACACCTAATTCATCAAGTAAGCATAACTCAAACTGTCTTAGTTGTGGCGCAATGGTTAAGCCTTGGGATAAAGCGGCTAATGTTTGTTGATAATGATTAAATAACGTATCGCAGTGAATATCTTGACTAAGTAAACGCACGAGTAATTCGTTAATATAAAAGCCTGAGTATAAATTATCTTTACTTAACGAAAATGATTTAGCGCTTGCTTCAATATAACTTATATTTTTTAAACTCGATTCAAATTTATTATGATTTTTTAACGTAATTGTTAGTGGCAAAAATGGTTGAATTAACCCTTTTTTAATTGAGCGTTTAGATTGCCCTACATACACTAATGCAGATACTTTACCTTGCTGTTCAGTTAGTAATTCAACTAATTGCTGATTTTCTCTAAATGGGCGAGTATGTAGAACAAAAGCAGCTTGTTCGAATAATTTATTTTTCACTACTCTATACTCGACTTTATTACATAAATTTTTGCACTGCTCTACACTTTACACTTGAAATTATTGCTTAACCCGAATATTCATCACCATAACCTAAACTTCTCAAAGCGCGCTCATCATCAGCCCAACCCGACTTTACTTTAACCCACGTTTCTAAAAACACTTTACTGTCAAACAAATTCTCCATGTCTCGGCGAGCCTCTTGACCAATAGTTTTTAAGCGTTCACCTTTATTACCAATAACCATGCGTTTTTGGCTATCGCGCTCAACTAAAATAAGTGCATTAATATGAATAACGCCTTTGTTATCCATTTTAAATTGTTCAATTTCCACCGTAATTGAGTAAGGTAATTCATCACCCGTAAAGCGAATTAATTTTTCACGAATAATTTCTGATGCCATAAAGCGGCTAGACCTGTCGGTGATATGGTCTTCTGGAAACCAAAAATCCCCCTCAGGTAATGATTTTAAACATAAATCACGAATAGTATTAACGCCATGACCTTTGCTTGCTGAAATAGGCACAATATCAGTAAAAGTATGCATCGCACCTAATTTTTGTAAATGCGGTAATAAATCATCTTTATCACTAATATTATCAATTTTATTCACGACTAAAATACAGTCAGAGCCACTCTTTTTAATTTTATTTAGCACCAATTCATCATCTGGTGTCCAATGAGTACCCTCAACTAAAAATATCACTAATTCAACTTCAGCAATTGAACTACTTGCAGCACGATTCATTAAGCGATTAATAGCACGCTTTTCTTCTGAGTGTAGCCCAGGTGTATCAACTAAAATAGCCTGCTGATGGCCTTCAGTTAAAATACCTAAAATACGATGTCGAGTGGTTTGTGGTTTACGTGAAGTAATACTAATTTTTTGACCAAGCAAGGCATTAAGTAATGTTGATTTACCAACATTAGGGCGACCAACAATGGCAATTAAACCAGCATGTCGGGAGGTTGATTGAGTCATAATCTATTTTACCTTATTACTTTGACTGATTAAGCTTTGACTGATTGGGCTTGGCAGATTTAATTTTAATGATTTGCTGTTGATTTTTCGTTGTTTTCTTTGATTTTTTACGTGTTAACATATTGCCAGACAACTTGATTTTCGGCTGTATTTCTTTAGACACAGCGTTGATATCAAATTTGCTTTTAGCTTTTGTTTCGGCTTTCATTAACGATAAATTAACCAGCACTTGTTCAGCGGCTGCTTGCTCTGCTTTACGGCGACTAGTCCCCTTGGCAATAACTTCTTCGTTAATAACCTCAGTGACACAACGCACAGTAAACTGCTGATTATGCGATTGCCCTGAAGTATGAGTTACTTCATATAACGGCAATCCAATTTTTCTACCTTGTAAATATTCTTGTAAACGCGTTTTAGGATCTTTTTGTTCATTACCAGGTTTAATAATGCTTAAACGTTGACTAAACCAACTTAATATTAATGTTTTACAACGGCTAATATCTGAATCTAAATACACTGCACCAATAATGGCTTCAATAGCATCTTCTAAAATTGATTCTCGACGATGACCACCACTTTTTAATTCACCCGGGCCTAAAATAAGGTGTTCACCCAAATCAAAATCACGACCTAATTCAGCTAAAGTAACGCCCCTAACTAAACTTGAACGCATGCGTGTTAAATCGCCTTCATCATGTTGGGGAAACTTTTCAAATAAAGCTTCTGCAATAACAAAACCAAGTATAGAGTCACCTAAGAACTCTAACCTTTCATTGTGTGAACCTTTTGCGCTACGATGCGTTAAGGCTTGAATAAGCAGTTTTTCATTATTAAAAACATAGCCAATGCGTTTAGATAACAGGCCAATTTTTATTGCATTAACAGCCATTAATTAATTTCGCCAATGCGATTAAAACGTACACCACTGGGGATCCAAGTCGGTAAAAAGCCATCATCAGAACGTTTAAAATCAAAACTCATCCAAATAGCAACCGCTTCACCCACTAAATTTTCTTCTGGTACAAAACCCCAAAAGCGTCCATCTAATGAATTATCACGGTTATCACCCATTACAAAATAATTACCTGCTGGCACAACAAATTCATCTCGGGCGGTGCCTTCTTGAGGATAATAATGAGCAACTCTTTCTGAAGCGTATTGATCATTTAACATATTATGCACTTTACCAAGCATATTTACTGAAAACTGATTCATTCCTGTTTTGGCATCGGGCCCCTGGTATTTATGAGTAAATGTATTCACTATTTGACTGAATTCTGGACACTTAGCATCTGATTCTTTACAAGCGGCTTTAATATATAAAGATTTATTACGATAAATAATACGATCGCCGGGTAAACCAATCACGCGTTTAATGTAATCAATGCGCGGATCTCTTGGGTATTTAAAGACCACCACATCACCACGCTTTGGTAAGCCTACATCAAAAAACTTATGACGAACTACGGGATCCTTTAATCCATAATTAAATTTATTAACTAAAATAAAGTCACCATCAAGTAATGTTGGCATCATTGAGCCTGACGGTATTTGAAAAGGTTCATATAAAAATGAGCGTAAAATCAAGACAAAGGCAATAACAGGAAATATTTGCACGGAGGTATCAACTAAAGGAGATGGCTCCATTAATGTTGTTAACGTTTTTGATGTTAACTCTATTCCGCTTTGTTCTTTTGCTGCAGTTTGTGCAGCCACAACTTTTAATTTACGTTGTGGCGCTAAATAAAGTTTATCAGCAAGCCAGATAATCCCTGTGATTACAGTAATGATTACTAAAATAATTGAAAAATAAACCGCCATATTGTTCCTAATAAATTACAAATGAATGTTGTTCTTATGCTTGTAAGCCGTCCCAAGTACGACAAGGTACGACAAGGTACGACAAAAATAATATACTTGATGCCATAAAAAAAAGGTTGTTCTACACTCTTTTCAGAACAACCTACAAAGCTAGTTATCTAGTTTAAGTACCGCTAAAAACGCTTCTTGAGGTACTTCAACATTACCCACTTGTTTCATACGTTTTTTACCATCTTTTTGTTTTTGTAATAGCTTTTTCTTACGGCTAATATCACCACCGTAACACTTTGCTGTTACATTTTTTCTTAATTGCTTAACCGTAGTTCTTGCAATAACATTGTTGCCAATTGCTGCTTGTATAGCAATATCAAACATTTGACGATGAATAAGCTCTTTTAACTTATCGACTAACATACGGCCACGAGAGACTGAATTCGCTCGATGCGTGATCATTGCTAACGCATCAACTCTATCGCCATTTATCATGACATCAACACGTACCATATCGGCACTTTCAAAACGAACAAAGTTATAATCAAGCGATGCATAGCCGCGACTGGTCGATTTTAATTTATCAAAAAAGTCCATCACGACTTCAGCCATAGGCAACTCGTAAGTAACCGCAACTTGGTTACCATGATAAATGAGATCTTTTTGCACACCACGCTTTTCAATACATAAGGTAATAACGCTACCTAAGTACTCTTGCGGCACTAAAATATTCGCTTGCACTATTGGCTCACGAATTTCCTCAATATTATTAATTGGTGGTAAATCGGCTGGGTTATCAATAGATAATAAATCGCCATTATTACAAACAACTTCATAATTTACCGTTGGCGCTGTAGTAATTAAATCAAGATCATATTCACGGGCTAAACGCTCTTGAATAATTTCCATGTGCAACATACCAAGAAAACCGATACGGAAACCAAAACCTAATGCGGAAGAGTTTTCTGGCTCAAAAAATAAAGAAGCATCATTCAAACTGAGCTTATTTAGCGCATCACGAAAGTTTTCATAATCATCTGAGCTAATAGGGAATATACCCGCATACACTTGAGGTTGTGCTTTTTTAAAGCCGGGTAAAGCTTTCTTTGTTTCTTTTTTACTGATGGTAATAGTATCGCCTACAGGCGCGCCGTGAATTTCTTTAATACCGGCAATGATATAACCAACCTCGCCTGCCTTTAATATGCCAGTTTCGGTTTGTTTAGGTGTAAAAATACCCACCTTATCAATTTGATGTACTTCGCCAGTTGACATAACTAGCATTTTATCGCCTTTTTTCACTTGGCCATTGATAATACGAACCAGTGAAACAACCCCTTGATAGTTATCAAACCAAGAATCAACAATCAGTGCTTGTAATGGCTCATTAATGTCACCTTCTGGTGCTGGAATATTTTCCACAATGGTTTCTAAAACATCTTCAATGCCCACACCTGTTTTGGCTGAACAAGTCACCGCATCAGTAGCATCAATGCCAATAATATGTTCAATTTCTTCACACACCCGGTCTGGATCGGCTTGCGGTAAATCTATTTTATTTAAAATAGGAATGACTTCTAAGTCCATCTCAATAGCGGTATAGCAGTTAGCCACGGTTTGAGCTTCAACGCCTTGACCAGCATCAACGACTAACAAAGCCCCTTCACACGAGGCAAGAGAACGAGATACTTCGTAAGAAAAATCTACATGGCCTGGTGTATCAATAAAGTTTAATTGATAAATCTCACCATTTTTAGCTTTATAATCCAAAGTAACACTTTGTGCTTTAATGGTAATACCACGTTCACGTTCAATATCCATTGAATCAAGTACTTGAGCTTCCATTTCACGTTCTTGTAATCCACCGCAATGTTGTATTAAACGGTCAGAAAGAGTTGATTTACCGTGATCAATATGGGCAATAATTGAGAAGTTACGTATGTTTTTCATTTTATTAGGTTTTATCCAAAATAATTAGCTAGTTATTTCGGACAGAGTGCACACTAGGAGACACAATAAAATACTGTGATTTCTGATGGCAACCATCCGTTTTCTTTAATGTTGCGCATTATACATGAAAATTTAACACATGAAAATTTACGCCTAAATTAGAAGCAAAAAAGATGACATGTTTAACAGATCTTAGTATTTATTTGAGTAGCAACGTCAATTTTAGGCAATATACGCGCTATTTTAGGTTGTAGTTTACCCAGTTGATCTGGTCTATTTTGTAAGTGTTTTGCCAAACGATATCCTAAGTAGCCACCAATAAGTCCTACCGACAAAGCGATTAATTCATGCTGAAATACACCTTGTAATGTTAACCATTGCCCCACAGCAGAAAATAAAAACAAGCCCAAAATAGGTAACAGATAGACTTGCCATGCACTTTTTAACACATCAACCTCAGGTAGTGTTAATATCACGCTATCGCCAATAGTTATTTTTTGTTCTTTTTGATCTGTTTGCTTTATTTCTTTTAACGAAAGAGTAAACGAGAGTTGTTTGTGGGGAATGGCTTTCGCTACTTGGCCACTTGCACAAGTAGCCACTTGCGAGCAGCTATTACAACTAGACTTTACTTGGCTAGTAACCGTAATAAAATTATCGTTAATCGCTACAACTGTCGCTAACTCTTCCATACTAATTCCTTGCTAAGGCTTTGTTAATTTTTAGTAAAACTAACAGATGCCACTATTTTTTTTGCTGTTGCTAAAGGAATTTTACCGACCACACTCACTTCAACATTATTGATCACTTGATTAAGTATTATGGTCGCGCCATCATGTGCAAATTCGACTGCTCTTTGCTTATCTTGACTTGAATTAACATAAACTGAAAAATCAACTAAGCCATCATTAAATAACATAAATTCAACGATTTTTTTACTCGTGTTTATGCGATGTATATTTGATTTCACTTCTTTAAAACCGCTTGGTAACCAATTAATATTCCATAAAAACCCAACATTCTTTTGCTGTGAATTAACATTGATAACTTCTGGTAAATCAGCCGTTTGAAGTTGAACTAAATTATTTGATAAGGTGTCAGTAATATCTAGATGGGTAAATTGTATCTGCTCTAACAATTTTCCTCTACGCGTAATGATTGCAAGCTTTAGCATTAAACCACTTTGTTGATCTAACCATAGCCAATAACTATACCTATCAGTGCTTTTAGGTACTATGCGTATCAGTTGCGCAGCCCGGCCAAGAATACGACTACGACCAACAGAGACAAAGTGATAACTTTCTTCTAAAACACTTATGTTTCTCCCAAAAACAGCAGGAATAGGACCACTAATTTGTTCTGAAGCAATAGAATAAGGAGGATATTCAGGATCAAGGTAACTCACAGTATTACCAACACGAAGAATATCTCGACGAGGCCCATTGAGTAAGGCAAGAATTTCAAGTTCTACAGGAGTATTGTTAGCCGTGCTTGGACTAATACCATGTAGCCAATGATAGGGCTCAGCTTGGTTATTTTTCACTACAACGAATGACGTATTAAAATTAAGTTCTCGTAGTGATTGAGAAAGTCGCTGTAAAGAAAGTGTTGCTTGTTCATCGTTCTCTGCCAAAACAGAGAAGCTAATACAAGTACTGACAAGGCTAGACAACAGTAACACTAACCAAGGGCATTTTTTAGATAAAAACTTCATGCTTTCTCTAAGGGGATATTATTATTGGTTTATTATTCACTATTTTTGCGTAGCGTCAATATTTACAGCACTTTTCTCTATAACCAAATTATCGTCAGTACGAGTAACAGCACTCAATTTAATTTGCTGTTGGTGGTCAGATAAGAAAGCTTGAAAACGACGCTGTTGCGCTATACGTTGCTCGTTTCTTTGTTCAACAGAAGTATTATCAGGCTGTTGAACCGTATAACTTACTGGATTAGCAAAACCTCCTAACGGTATTGTTTGTACGACTTGGCTTGGAATAATAATTTCATTAGTACCCAGTGTATTTTGCTGTACACCAAGAATCATTAAACCTGCGGCAGAAGCAGCAATAGCAAATTGACCAAAAGGTTTAGCTAACTGTACAATTTTAGCTTTAAGCGTATTATTTTTAAAGTGATTATTTTTTTTATTACCTGACGATTTCGGCGATAAAATAGTAGGTTCATTGACTAGTGCATCAGCAATTTTTTCTGATAAATCTAATTGCAATGTTTGTGTTACCTCGCCGCGCATAACATCACCAATTAAATGATAATGCTGCCATGTTTTCGTTAAGTGTTCATCCTTGAGTATTTCATCTATCGCTTGCTTTGATTTATGATCAATAGTGTGATCACTATCAACTAGCGCTGATATCGTCTCAAACTTATTTTCACTCATACATTTACCTTACATGATACCCTAAGAAAGTACCTAAAAAAGCACTTTAAAAAATTGTAATTTCACGCTAACTTGTTTGCAACAAAGGTGTGATATTTTTATCAATAGCCTCTCTAGCTCTAAAAATACGCGAACGCACTGTGCCAACAGGGCACCCTATAATGGTGGCTATTTCCTCATAACTTAACCCTTCAATTTCTCGAAAATTAATAGCAATACGCAAATCATCAGGCAATTGCGCTATAGTACTAAAAATAAGTGTTTTAATTTCCTGTGTAAGTAGCACTTTTTCTGGTGATGCGTTTTCTCTTAAAGCCTCACCACCCTCATAAAGCTCAGCATCAGCAATATCAACATCATTGCTAGGTGGCCTACGCCCCTGTGCAGTACCATAATTTTTAGCTGTATTTACCGCGATGCGATATAACCAAGAATAAAATGCACTATTTCCTTTAAAATTAGGTAAAGCTTGATATGCCTTTATGAAGGCATCTTGTACAATATCCGGTACGTCACTTTGATTACTGACATACCGTGACACTAAATTAGTCACTTTTTGCTGATATTTTGTTACTAACAGATTAAAGGCTTTTTTATCGCCTTGTTGTACCCGCTCAACCAATATTTGGTCAACATTTGGTTCGCTCATTTGAGCCCTTTCTCCTGACGATACCGATAGAATGATTAACGGTATAAATTTATTAATTACATTTGGCTCATAACAAACGTATTAATTAAGACTACTAATTTTCAAAAAAGTTCTCTTTATTTTACTTTTTTTCTACTTTAAAGGTATTAGTACTGTATTAACCTATTACCTAGCATTAAAAAACGGTAATATTTGTTTATATATCTTATCACTCTTTATTTATAAAAAAACCAGATGAATCAACAAAACAATTGTGACGTATTAATTATTGGTAGTGGTGCGGCTGGCTTAACGCTTGCTTTGCATTTAGCTAAAAATGCCGATGTAATTATTTTGAGTAAAGGGCCGTTAAATGAAGGTTCAACCTTTTATGCTCAAGGTGGTATTGCTGCTGTTTTTGATGAAAATGACAGTATTGCTGCACACGTTAACGACACGATTATTGCTGGCGCAGGTTTATGCGATGAAGAAGCCGTACAGTATACAGCTGAAAACGCTAAAAGCTGCCTTAATTGGTTGATAGAACAAGGAGTAACTTTTGATAAAGAAAAATGTTCTCAAGGTGGGGAAAAGTATCACTTAACCCGCGAAGGTGGTCATAGTCATCGACGTATTTTACATGCTGCTGATGCGACTGGAAAAGTAATCCAAACCACCTTATCACAACGTGTTAAACAGCATTCTCGTATTAGGTTATTTGAACGCTACAATGCAATTGACCTTATTTGCCAGAAAGATTCCAGCAGTGAAAAAAAATGTATCGGCGCTTATATCTGGAATAGAAATAGCGAAAAAGTTGAAAGCATATACGCACAAAAAACTATTTTAGCCACGGGTGGTGCCAGTAAGGTTTATCAATACACCTCGAACCCTGATATTGCCAGTGGTGACGGTATCGCGATGGCATGGCGCGCAGGTTGCCGTGTTGCTAATATGGAATTTAATCAATTTCACCCTACTTGTTTATTTCACCCTGATGCGGGAACTTTTTTATTAACCGAAGCATTACGCGGCGAAGGAGCAAAACTAAGACGCCCCGATGGTAGTCGCTTTATGCCTGCTTTTGATAAACGCGCCGAACTAGCGCCACGAGATATTGTCGCCCGTGCTATTGATTTTGAAATGAAACGTTTGGGTGCTGATTGCATGTACCTTGATATTAGCCATAAACCCGCTAGTTTTATTAAACAATATTTTCCCACTATTTATCAGCGTACTAAAGATTTAGGTATTGATATAACCAAACAGCCGCTACCAATAGTACCTGCAGCACATTACACCTGTGGCGGCGTAATGATAGATCAGCATGGCAGAACAGATATAGCCCAGCTTTATGCCATAGGTGAAATGGCCTACACTGGTTTACATGGTGCTAACCGCTTAGCGAGTAATTCTTTACTGGAATGTTTGGTGTATGCCCGCGCCGCAGCAATAGAGATTAGTGATTCATTATCGCCTAACAATAACTTTATCACCCTACCTCGCTGGGATGAAAGCCGAGTAACCAATTCAGATGAAGAAGTAGTTATTCAGCATAACTGGCATGAGTTACGCTTATTTATGTGGGATTACGTTGGTATTGTTCGCACAACAAAACGACTTGAACGGGCTTTACATCGTGTTGAATTATTACAGCAAGAAATTCAAGACTATTATCAAAACTTTAAAGTAAGCAATAACTTACTTGAATTAAGAAACTTAGTACAAGTGGCTGAATTAATAATTCGTTGTGCGATGGACAGAAAAGAAAGTCGTGGTTTACATTACACCCTTGATTACCCTGAAAAATCAACGAAAACGAAGCCGACTATACTCAAGCCTAATATTAAAAAATCTGCAGCTACCTACCTATAGCAAACCAAAGTTTAAAAGAGGAGCCACAAATTATTACTTATGCTTACTACTCGGTGTGCTCTTTAGCTTACATATTGAATAACTTGAACTAAACGAGAAAAACTTTGCGGGCTTATGCTATCGCGATAAATAAATAACTGTTTTTTCTTCAATCTAGTATTATTCCAAGGTGCCTTTTTCAACAGCTTAACATTCAAATAGTCATTGCCAAGTGAATTTACAGGCGCTGTTGACACAGGCAATAACTCTAACCAACACCCTAAAAAACTAAAACGACTCGTTGCCAGTAATTGAAAGTGCTTAATATTATCATCGAGCGCATCACTATTTATATACACCAATGAGCAGACACCTTGCGGTGTTAATTGCAATTGAGCAATACAGTGTGTTCTATCTGGCTTCTTAGCCAACAACCCCCCTAGCGTTAATAAGGTGAGTGTTGCAATAATAAGCGCTAGTTGATAAGCATAACTAAAACTCATCAATACAAATAACAATAAAAAAACACCACTACCCAAATGTACCATCATACGATAACGGGACGGTTTTATTGAAATATTATACTTTAACTCGCTTGAGAATAAATTGCACCATGGCGTTAAGTTCACTGTCTTCACACGTTTTATGCCCCAAAAACCACGCAAACAAATCAGGATCTTGCTCTGTTAATAAACGCTCAAAAGTTCGTTGGTCTTTTGCTGACAAATCATCATAAGC
>Ga0209081_1000915_pt1 | contig 17750 bp, 20 predicted proteins | sample GOMGulsemesocosm_4_FD_184636 | JGI IMG/M metagenome (GOLD analysis project Ga0209081, IMG submission 184636) | Methane-oxidizing microbial communities from mesocosms in the Gulf of Mexico - GOM15B Gulf of Mexico (SPAdes) (version 2) | ecosystem: Environmental > Aquatic > Marine > Cold seeps... | reverse complement strand
ATGGCCAAAGATCTGTTCGTCGGCGTGAAAGGTGACTGATGTGCCGCGACGATTGGGGGCGGCGCCGACTTTTTCAACCGGGCCTTGAGGAATGCCGCGCGAGAAACGTTGCTCAAACAGTTCTTTGTTCTTGGCCACCTGTACGATCAGACTGTCGGACAGGGCGTTGACCACCGAAGAGCCAACCCCGTGCAGGCCGCCTGAGGTCTGATAGGCCTTGCCCGAAAACTTGCCGCCCGAGTGCAGGGTGCAGAGGATCACCTCGAGCGCCGATTTGTCGGGGAATTTTGGATGCGGGTCGATTGGGATACCGCGGCCATTGTCACGAATGGTGACCGAGTGATCGGCGTGCAGTTCCACCTCAATCCGAGTGGCATGGCCTGCCACTGCCTCGTCCATCGAGTTGTCGAGGATTTCTGCCACCAAATGATGCAGCGCGCGCTCGTCCGTGCCGCCGATATACATGCCGGGACGCTGACGGACCGGTTCCAGCCCCTCAAGCACCTCGATCGAGGACGCGTCATAGGTTTCCGTTTCGGTGTCGGACAGAAGGTCGTTGGCCATTTTGGGAACTGCTCTTTGGTGGTGTTGGTTGGCAGCCAGTATGGCAGGAGTGGTGAGCTGGGGAAAGGGGGAGGTGGAGATCTGTGGGGGGCATCGTGATTGTGAGGGGGCGGGTCAAAGCAGCGCAGGCCACAGCCGGGTTAACAGACGAATTGCGGGTGTCGTGTGCTGGCAGACAGGGTAGAAGCGCGGTGGCGGGATGGACGCGGGATGGACAAGGAGATCAACGTGGCAAAGATTTGGCCAGAGAGCGACGGGTTGGACCCAACGGACTGGGAGCAATTTCGCAAGCATGCGCGGCAGATGCTGGAGGCGAGCATCGATCAGTTGCAGCAGGCGGCTGAGCGGCCTTGGCAACCTGTGCCAGAAACGGTGAAGGATGGCTATGCTGTGACCGCCGCCGGGCAGAGTGCAGGCCAGGTGGTGGAGCGGATCACCCGTGAGGTGCTGCCCTATCATGGCGGCAATATTCATCCCCGATTTTGGGGCTGGGTACAGGGGACCGGGCTGGCCTCGGATCTGATCGCCGGGATGGCGGCCTCGGTGGTCAACGCCAATGGGGGCGGGCGCGATCACGGTGCCAATTACATGGAGCGCGCGGTGATCGACTGGACCCGGCGTAAGATGGGCATGCCCGAGGGGGCCAGCGGCGTTTTGACCGCAGGCACCTCGCAGGCCACGGTGATTGCCTTTCAGGTTGCCAGGGTGCGCAGGGTGCCTGATGTGCGCAAGACGGGGCAAGGTGGCATTGGGCTGACCGCCTATGCCGCCGAGGGCATTCACAATGCAACCCGTAAGGCGTTGGAGCTACTGGGGGTTGGCGCGGATAATCTACGCCTGGTGCCGCAGCAAAATGGGCAGATGGATCTGGACGCGCTTAGGGCGCAGATTGTGTCGGATCGGGATGAGGGGGCACAGCCGTTTTTGCTGGTTGGTATGGCCGGCTCGGTGGATCTGGGTCGCTATGACGATCTGAACGGGTTGGCGGATCTGGCCGAGGCCGAGGATCTTTGGCTGCATGTGGATGGGGCTTTTGGGGCCTGGACGCGCATTGCCGATGCCCCCTGGCGGGATCTAAGTGATGGTATCGGCCGCGCTGACAGTATTGCGCTGGATTTTCACAAGTGGATGTATGTCGGTTATGACTGCGGATTGGTGTTGATCGCGGATGAGGCGGCACACCGGGCCGCTTTTGCGGCGCGCCCGGCCTATCTGGAGGCGGCTGAGCGCGGGCTGGCCGGGGGAGATCCGTGGTTTTGTGACTATGGGATAGACCTGTCGCGCGGCAATCGGGCGCTGAAGGTCTGGACGGCGTTGGAAATGTATGGCGAAGCGGCACTGGGAGCGGCAATTTCGCACAATTGCCGTCTGGCAGCCTTGATGGCGACAGAGGTTGCCGCCCGGCCTGATATGCAAATGGCGGCTCCTATAGTGTCGAATGTCTGTGTGTTCACTGCCCGCGCGGATTTGACGCCAGAGGTTCAGTCGGTTTTGAATAGTGAGATTGCCCAGAGCCTGCAGGAAAGTGGCGAGGCGGTGTTTTCCACCACTCGGATTGACGGGGTGGTGATGCTGCGCGCTGCGATCACCAATCATCGCAGCCGGGCGCTGGACATTCAACAGGGGATCGCGGCGGTGGCGCGTCTGGCGCAGCGCGCATGATGGGGGCTTTGCCCCCCGGCCTGCGGCCTCCCCCCAGGATATTTTTGGCCAGATGAAGCAGGCGGGATCAGGCACCGCCGCCGCGTACATAGGCGCGTTGATAGGCGGGGCGGGCCTGAATGGTTTCGACAAACCCTGCCAGCGCTGGATAGGTCTCGGCGCGGGCCAGCCGGATGGCGATTTCGGCGGGAAAGCTGAGCAGAATATCGGCGGCTGAGAGCTGATCCATCACAAAGTAGCCTGAGGGGCGCAACTGATCGTTCATATAGGAGAAATGGCTTGCCAGCTGGTGTTGGATGCGCGGGTGAAGCGGGGCGCCCTCTTTACCAAGCAGCGCCACGTAGAGGTTGAGCAGGATTGGTGCCATCGCCGATCCTTCGGCAAAATGCATCAGTTCGGTGTGGCGAATGAATTCAGGTGTGGTGCGCAGGGGGATCATCTGCGGCCCGTGATGGGCGCAGATCAGTTCGACGATGGCGGCGGATTCGATGATTGTCTCGCCGTCCATTTCGATCACGGGTGATTTGCCCAAAGGGTGGATTTTTAGCAGCTCCGGTGGTGCCAGATTGGTATTGGGGTCCCGTTCATAGCGGGCGACCTGATAGTCGAGCTCCAGTTCTTCGAGCAGCCAGAGGATACGGTGTGAGCGAGAGCGATTGAGGTGGTGAACGGTGATCATATGGCGGGGTCCAGTCCTGCGGCCCAGTCCAGTATAGCGCGGGCGGTTTCAATGGGGTTGGTATGGCAAAGCCAGTGGTCAGCCTGTGGGAATTCGATGCGGGTTAGCTGTGGGGCTAAGTGTTCCAGGCCCTGGGTGGTTTCTGGGCGCAGGGCCGTGTCCTGTGTGCCCCAGATCAGCAAATGAGGCTGTGGTACCTGCATTCGGTCAAGCGGCAGGTCGGGCATTGCAATGGGCTGGTTTGGCGCGGCCACCTTCAGGGGGGAGGCCCGGTACCAGTTGACCATGGCGCGCAGGCGGCCGGGGCGGGACCATTCGGTTCTATAGGCTTTTAGCCGATCGCCGCTCAGCCAGCTGAGATCCATATCGGCGGAGAACAGTGTTTGCAATTTGGCAAAACCCTGTGCGGCCAGTCTGTCTTCGCTGCCGGGCTGGCGCAGTTGGGTGATATAGCGAGAGGCGGCTGACTGGGCCCCTCCGGCTGCCAAGGCGCGCTGGAACGGCACCGGGTGCACGCCGTTGGCGATAATCAGGCGTTGCACTAGATTGGGTCGGAACATGGCCAGCCCATAGCCCACCGCCGCGCCCCAGTCGTGCCCCAGGACGGTCACCGGTCCGCGGTCAAGATCTGCAATCAGTGCCGCCATGTCGTCGACCAGTGCAGGGAAGGCATAATGCGCCACTGTGTCGGGTGCCCAGCTTTGACCATAGCCGCGCTGATCTGGGGCGACGCAATGATAGTGCGCTGCCAGTTGTTGGGCCAGTTCCACCCAGGCGCCGCCATATTCAGGAAACCCGTGCAGCATCAACAACACTGGCAGCGATGGGTCACCCCAGCGCCGGATATAGAAAGGTTGCCCGTTAAGGGCTAGGGTTTCACTGTGCATGTTCATCCTCCGATTGCAGGGTGCGACAGTGGGCGGCGCGGATCAAGTCCGGGTTTTGTTTCGTTGCGTTTGCGACAGGGTCGTGATGGTCTTGTAACCGAGGTGTAACAGGGCTGGAACTGGGTGGTGACTATGCGGTGATTGCGGTGGTTTGAGGTTGCGGGGGCAGGTTGGGGGAACGGATTGTCTTGCCCCGGCTGCGGGCTCTGCCTAATCCTTGGCTATGAACAGTTTGTCACCCTCACCTTTGCCAATGAGTCGCCCCGGTCATACGCGGGCAATTGCCACGCTTGGGTTGCCGTTGATTGGTGGCCATGTGGCGCAATTTGCCATTGGGTTGACCGACACTGTGATGCTGGGCTGGTACGGCGTTGAATCGCTGGCGGCGGTGACGCTGGCCTCGACCTACTTCTTTGTGCTGTTTCTGTTCGGTGCGGGTTTTGGTTTTGCGGTGATGCCGATGGTGGCGGCGGCAGCTGGGGCAGGCGAGGACCGGCAGATCCGCCGCTTGACCCGCATGGGGCTGTGGTTGTCGCTGGCCTATGGGCTGATTGCCATGCCCGCGCTGATTTTTGCCCGCCCGATTTTGGATCTGATGGGGCAGGAGCCGGTGATTGCCGGGATTGCAGCGGATTACCTGCGGGTGGCCGGATGGGGCATATTCCCGGCGCTGCTGGTGATGGTGCTTAAATCCTATCTGGCGGCGCTGGAGCGGACACAGATTGTGCTCTGGGTCACGCTGGCGGCTGCGGTGTTGAATGCGCTGGTCAATTATGCGCTGATTTTTGGCAACTGGGGCGCGCCTGAGCTGGGGGTGCGCGGCGCGGCGATTGCCTCGTTCAGTACCCAGGCGGTGTCCTTTGTTGCCATCATTGTCTACGCGCTAAAGGTGCTGCCCGAACATGAGCTGCTGAAGAATTTCCAGCGTCCAGACTGGGAGATGCTGCGCAAGGTGTTCCGTCTGGGAGTGCCAATTGGCCTGACCACATTAAGCGAGGTGAGCCTGTTTGCGGCCTCGGCGATGATGATGGGGTGGCTGGGTACGCTGCCATTGGCGGCGCATGGCATTGCGGTGTCATTGGCTGGGCTGACGTTTATGGTGCATCTGGGGCTGAGCAACGCGGCGACGATCCGCGCGGGCAATGCCTATGGTCGGGGGGATCGGGGTCATATGGTGCGTGGCGCTAAGGTGGTGACGGTGATGTCGCTGATTGTATCTGTTGTGACAGTGACACTGTTTCTGACCATCCCCGAGGCGATGATGTCGCTGTTTCTGGATGCAAACGATCCGCAAAAACCGCAGATTTTGGCGATTGGCGTTGGTTTGCTGGCAGTGGCGGCGCTGTTTCAGCTGGTCGATGGGATGCAGGCGATTGCACTGGGGTTGTTGCGCGGTGTGCAAGATACCGGCGTGCCGATGCTGATTGCCGGGTTCAGCTATTGGGCGGTGGGTATGCCGGCCTCTTATGTGCTGGGATTTGTGATGGGATATGGCGGTGTTGGTGTCTGGCTGGGACTGGTGCTGGGGCTGGGCTGTGCCGCGATTTTCCTGATGCAGCGATTCTGGGGCCGGGTGGTTGGCAAACTTGGCGATGGCTGAGGCGAGGGCGTGGTATTGGCTGTAGGGCCAGCAATGTGCCCAAATCAGCCCGTTCTGCGGGTGTCACACAAGACCGTGGATCTTGGCGAACGGGTCATGGTCTGGATCTTTTTGCCAGTTGTATTCGCTCCAAATTGCGACTTTTTCGGCGGCTTCCGGACCGTGCAGTGTTGAAATGGCAGCAAGCGCCATATCTATACCTGCAGAGACGCCAGATGAGGTGATAAACCGCCCATCTTCAACCCAGCGGGCTTGCCGCACCCAGTCCACTTCGGGGCCCTGTTCGGCGACCCAGGAAAACGCAGCTTTGTTTGTCGTCGCGCGGTGGCCATTCAAAACCCCGGCTTTTGCAAGCAGGGCGCTGCCCGTACAAACGCTCAAGGTATATTCAGCGGTTTCAGAGGCTGTTGTAATCCAGTCTAGCAATCGTGTGTTGCCGACCTCGCGGCGCACCCCTGCACCGCCGGGAACAAAAAGAATATCGTATTCGATCTGCTCATCTATGGTGTTCTCAACATGCGCTGATGGGCCCTGATTGCTGGCAACAGGGGCGGTTGTCTCGGCCACAAGGTCAAGAGTGAACTTCTTGTCCAACAGCCCAAACATTTCCATCGGGCCAAACAGATCAAGCAATTCGAAACCCGGAAAGATCAAAGCGCCAACGCGTCGCATAAAAATTCTCCTATGATAAAACCACAGCGTATCTATGTGGTGTCTATTTAGTCAGAAATATCGGCCCGAATGAAGTGAAGTAAACACTCCGATGTGGGGTTAGTGAACGTAGGTCAGTCAATCAAAATACGAATTTTTGCCGTGCATGGGTCCGCCCAAAATAATGAGACAGATCTTTTAGCCCTACGCGCTGGGCCCCTTCATCAACCGATCCGCCTTTTTGCGCACCAGCACGGTGCGCAGGTCGTGCATGGCCAGCAGCAGGTCGTCGGTGATCATCTCCAGCTGCGCGGGGCTGGCCTTGGATTGGGCCCAGTGGGCGGTGGTGTTCAGATAATCCACAGCCCGGTGGATGTCGTCGATGTCGCGCGCCGCCAGCAGTGCGGCGCGGTCGGCCATCCAGGTTTTGATCTCAGTCAGATCGCGCTCTGACAGGCTGCGACCTCCGTGGGGTTTGATCTCGCCGTTGCGGATGTTCACAACGGCGATCTGGTCCATTTCAATGCGACGCTGACGGTTCTCGGTGTCGATGCGGTAAACAAAGGCGCCGTTGTCTCGCACTCGGAAATAGTAGTCCGGTAGTTCAGCGCCCATGTCTATATCCTTTTACGTCAGTGCTGCGCAGAAGGTCTGGATGCGCGTGCAGGCCTCTACCAAGGCCGCGTCCGAGGTAGCGTAGCTGACCCGGAAGTTGGGCGAAAGCCCGAAGGCAGCACCAAACACCACCGCCACGTCTGCCTCGTCCAGCAGCGCATTGGCAAAGACCTGATCATCACTGATGACGGTGCCTTTGGCGGTCGTTTTGCCGATCAGGCCCTCAATCGAGGGGTAGACGTAAAATGCGCCTTCGGGGGTCGGGCAGGTGATGCCGTCGATTTCGGATAGCATGGACAGCACCAGATCACGGCGGCGTACAAACATTTCATTGTTTGGGGCCAGAAAATCCTGAGTGCCGTTCAGCGCCTCAACCGCAGCCCATTGGCTGATGGTACAGGGGTTCGAGGTGCTCTGTGACTGTACCTTGCGCATGGCGGCGATCAGTTCAACCGGGCCAGCGGCGTAACCGATGCGCCAACCGGTCATGGCATAGGCCTTGGACACGCCATTGCAGGTCAGGGTGCGCCGGTACAGCGCGGGCTCAATCTGCGCCGGGGTGCTGAATTCAAAGCCGTCATAGGCCAGGTGTTCATACATATCGTCGCTCATCACCCAGACATGCGGGTGACGTAGCAGCACGTCCGTCAGCGCCTTCAGCTCGGCGCGACTATAGCCGGCCCCGGTGGGGTTGGACGGTGAGTTGAAGATGAACCATTTGGTTTTGGGGGTGATCGCGGCTTCTAGCTGATCGGCGGTCAGTTTGAAATCTGTCTGCAGTGATGTCTCGACTGCAACGGGCGTGCCCCCCGCCAGCAGGACCATATCGGGATAGCTGACCCAATAGGGGGCAGGGATGACAACCTCGTCGCCTTCGTTCAGGGTGGCCATCAGCGCGTTATACAGCGTTTGCTTGCCGCCGGCACCGACAGAAATTTGTGCAGGAGTATAATCCAGCCCATTGTCGCGGCTCAGCTTGGCGCAGATCGCTTGTTTCAGCTCAGGGATACCGTCGGGAGCGGTGTATTTGGTTTTGCCTGCGGCAATGGCGGCCACGGCGGCGTCTTTGATGTTTTGTGGCGTGTCAAAATCAGGCTCGCCCGCGCTAAGACCAATCACGTCGCGACCCAAGGCGCGCAGCTCGGCGGCTTTGGCGGTCATTGCAATGGTGGGCGATGGTTTGACGCGGGAAAGGGTGTTTGACAAAAATGGCATTGGGGCCTCGGTTTGAATGTTGCGCCGGTCTGTCATAGGGTGCGGCCAAGGGTCGATCAAGCGTTTAGACCCGCCCTTCGCAAGGAGATCAGACATGAGTGATTTGGACTATGATTGGTACGGCCCCGATGCGGCGACCTTTGGCGATCGGGTTGCAGGTGCGCGGGACGTGGCTGGAATGAATCAGGCCCAGCTGGCACGCCGTCTGGGGGTCAAGAAGTCCACTTTGTCGGGCTGGGAACAGGACTTATCCGAACCACGCGCCAATAAGCTGTCGATGATGGCTGGCCTGCTGAACGTGTCGATCAAGTGGTTGATCACCGGTGAGGGCGATGGCATGAGCCTGCCGGGTGACGAAATCATCGTCCCGAGTGATTTTTCCGAGATCCTGAGCGAACTGCGCGAGATTCGTGGTGAGATGCGTAAAAATACCGAGCGCACGGCACGGCTGGAAAAGAAACTGAGATTGTTGCTGGAACGTGGAGCTGAGGCATGAGCGAGACCTATGAACACCGCCTGAAACGGATGCATATGCGATCTATGCGCCGTGGAATCAAGGAAATGGATATTATCCTGACAGCCTATGCGCAGGCAAATCTGGCGCAAATGGATGCGGCGCAGCTGGACTTGTATGATCAACTTTTGGATGAATACGATCAGGATTTATACCAGTGGGTCACCGGTCAAACGCCTGCGCCGGACAGCCTGAACCAGCTGGTGAACGACATATCGCAAACTTTTCAAAAATAACACTAAAACGACTTAACTGATTCTTGGGGAATTTTCGTCAAACTCTGTCTCAGAAGTTCGAGTCGGAGAAGCGAATGAGTATGGAAATGCCAATCGGCCAGCAGGACCAAAAAGGGTTCATGACTGGCTACCTAGAAGCACTGGCGCTGGTTGAACGCCTGCACCGGTTGCTATTGGATGTAATCAAGGACGAGTTTGAGCGTGTCGGCGTGTTGGAGATCAACGCGGTGCAGGCGCTCTTACTGTTCAATATCGGCGACAACGAGGTAACCGCCGGCGAATTGAAGACCCGTGGATACTATCAAGGCAGCAACGTCAGCTATAATCTGAAAAAGCTGGTCGAGATGGGGTATATGCACCATCAGCGCTGTGAAATTGATCGCCGTTCAGTCCGGGTTCGCCTGACACCGCGCGGCCGCGAAGTGCGTGACATCGTTGCGTCATTGTTCTCGCGCCATGCCGAGGGTTTGGAAGGCAAAGGTGTTATCAGTAATGAGGGGATCGCCGATATCACCAACTCGCTAAAGCGCGTTGAACGGTATTGGACAGATCAGATCCGTTATATCTACTAAACCAATCCGATGGGGGCGATGTTCCCAAAGGGCGGACCGGCCATATAGTCTTGCCGGGATGATCCGCAAACGGGCAAACACGAGTATTCACACTCGCCCGGGCCAAACACCGCAGGTATGCCGCAATATTTTAAGACGGATACGCAGGTGGACACGGTTGCAGAAGCGACCGGACGAGGGCCGAAAAAACAGATTTCCCCGAGTTTCAAGCCACGCCGCGCTCCTCTGCCATATCAGAGAGACGCGGCGCGCTGCGTGGTGGGGGCTGATTTTTGTCGAAAATTACCAGTGACCGCTGTTTTCCATGCTGGACCAGGGTTCAGCCGGGGCCAGACGATCGCCGTTTTGCAGCAATTCCACTGAAATATTGTCGGGCGAACGCACAAAGGCCATGTGACCATCGCGCGGTGGGCGGTTGATGGTGATACCGTTGGCCTGAAGATGTGCGCAGGTCGCGTATATATCGTCGACCCCATAGGCCAGGTGGCCAAAATGACGGCTGTCGCTGGGCAAATCATCGTCGCCGTCCCAGTTGTAAGTCAGCTCAACCGGGCAGTTCTCTTGGCCGGGAGGTGCCAGAAAGATGAGGGAAAACCGGCCGGCCTCGTTGTCATAACGGTGGGTTTCCTCGAGCCCGAGAAGTTTGAAAAAGGCGATCGTCTTTTCCAGATCTTTGACGCGAATCATGGTGTGTAAATAGGTGAGCGACATGAGGTTCTCCGGGGTTGTGATCAATCCGCAGCATACTGCGACATCTGCAACGCGCCAGTGCCAATGATTGGCAGCGGAAAATTTCTATCCTGCATTGAGATGCTTGGCGTTGACGCCTGCAACGGCTATGACCGAGTTAGGATTATCAGCACTTTGGAGGGCCGCGCCGTGCAGCAATACCACGATGCATTAAGGCAGATTTTGGATTTGGGAGAGCCATCGGGGGATCGGACCGGCACTGGCACCCTGTCGCATTTTGGTATGCAGACGCGGTATTCACTGGGCGATGGATTTCCGCTGGTGACCACCAAGAAACTGCACCTGCGGTCAATTATCCACGAATTGCTGTGGTTCCTGTCGGGTGATACCAATATCGGCTATCTCAAGGATAACGGCGTATCAATCTGGGATGAATGGGCCGATGAAAATGGCGATCTGGGACCGGTTTATGGCCACCAGTGGCGGCATTTCCCAAAACCCGACCTGGTTGCGGGCACCACCGGCGATGAACCGCTGTACCGGGTGGGCAGCGTCGACCAGATCGCCGATTTGGTTGAGAATATTCGCAAGTCCCCTGACAGTCGTCGGTTGATTGTGTCGGCCTGGAACCCCGCAGACGTGCCACAAATGGCGCTGCCGCCTTGTCACACGCTGTGGCAGGTGCGGGTGTTGAATGGAAAGATGCATTTGCAACTGTACCAACGCTCGGCTGATATGTTCCTGGGCGTGCCGTTCAATATTGCCTCTTATGCGCTGTTGCTGCTGATGTTGGCACATGTCACCGGCCATGAGGCAGGCGATTTTGTGCACACCCTTGGCGACGCGCATATCTACAGCAATCATATGGACCAGGTGCAGTTGCAACTGTCGCGGGCGCCTCATCCTTTGCCGCAAATCCGGATCAAACGGCAGGTCAGCTCGATCTTTGATTTTAAGTATGACGATTTCGAAGTGCTGGGCTATGAGCCAGACCCAGCAATCCGCGCGCCGGTGGCGGTATGATTACACTGATTGTAGCCCGCGCCCGTAACGGTGCCATTGGCAAGGGCAATTGCATTCCCTGGCACGCGCCCGAGGATCTGAAGGCGTTTCAGCGTGAGACCCTGGGCGGCGCGATCATCATGGGCCGCAATACCTGGGATAGCCTGCCGTTCAAGCCGTTGAAAAGCAGATTGAACTTGGTGGTGTCATCCAACCCTGATGCCGCTGATCGTGTTTGCCCGTCTTTGCCGGCAGCCGTGACCGAGGCTCGGGCCCAGGGGTATCAGCGGATTTACGGCATTGGTGGTTTTGGCATCTATCGCGACATGCTGGCACTGGCAGATCGCTTGCTGATCACCGAAGTCGATTTGGTGGTCGAAGGGGCTGACACCTTTTTCCCTGACTTCAATGCCGAAGAATGGGACATCACCGGCAAGACCCCACTGCGTGCATCTGATCCGGCCTGTGTGATGGTCGAATACCTGCGCCGTCGTAGCTGAGGATGAATATTGTACTGCGCCCGGAACAGATTCAGGGCGCAGTAAATTTAAGCTACAGGGTTTTTAACTCGCCTGCCATTTGGCGACCGTCGCGCCCTTCCAGAAGTTCGTAGCCGACTTTCTGATTATCAGCGAGCCCGGTCATCCCGGATCGCTCAACGGCTGAGATATGCACAAACACATCCTTGCCTCCTTCATCGGGTTCAATGAATCCGAAGCCTTTAGTTGTATTAAACCACTTCACGGTACCGCTTGGCATGCCCCGTGTCTCCTTCTACCTTGTACGTCACTTTGAGTAATTTCAAAGTTCTTTTGGTCGACCAACCTCCCGAACGTCGCTTTACATGCCGTGGCAATCAAAGCAGTGTTCGGGGTGGCTGATGAGCCGACGATGAGTTTTGCATGGCTATGAAAAAAATCAAGCAAAACAAATTCGCTCTACCGTAAATTGCGGATGTCGATATTTATATTGGATGGATGAATTGAAGTTATTTGGCCTCAAAAATTGTGACACTTGCCGTAAGGTTTTGAAACAATTACCAGAAATTGAGTTTGTGGATGTTCGAGAAACGGGTGTTCCAGAGGAATTGCTTGCGCGGGCACTGGGGCAATTTGGTGACAGTTTGGTGAATATACGATCAACCACATGGCGAGGGTTGACCAAAGATGAGCGTGTCAAACCACCGCTAGAGTTGTTGAAAACACATCCGACGCTGATGAAGCGCCCGCTGATAGAGCACGATGGCACCCTGTTGCTGGGTTGGAGCAAAGACACCCAGGATGCTCTTGGCGTTTGAGCTGCGGCACCCTATCTGGGTGGAGAATTCACAGGCAGATAGAGGAGGCGCAACGCAGCCCTGTTGCCGATCTGCTTTGCACCTCCCCTAGGTTTGGCGTGCCCTTTGTGGCGCAAAGCACTATCAACACCTTAGGCGATGGCGGGCGCCGCGCGGCGTCGCAGCAGGGCGTCAACCGAGATCGCGCCGGCCCCTTTGACCACCAGAACCGACAATACAAACACCCAGAACAACCGCTGATCCAGGATGACACCATCTGGAAAACGGTCAAACCATGCGCCCAGGGTTTTTAAATCGGTAGCGCCGTGGCCATAGACGTCTGTGAGCGACTGCATGACCACAAATCCAATCATACCAAGCGAGGCCAGCCGGGTGGCCAGACCAATCACCAGCAGCAGCGGCAGGATGAACTCGGCCCAGGTGCCTGCCACCACCACAAGCCAATGAAACATGCCCAGTTGTGAGGCGTCATAGCCCACCGCCTCGAGCTGCTTGGGGAAGATCTGCGAATAGGCGCCGATTTTTGGACTGAAGACGCCAAATACCCCGTCGCCCAGTTTGGTCAGACCTGAGTTCCAGTAGTAAAACAGCAGCGTGGCGGCAAAAGTAAAGCGGGCGGCAAGTGGCAACAACCAGTTTCCGAGCCGCTCGACCAGATCGAAGATAAAGTTGTGAATAGAGATAAGTGCATGCATGGACTTAGTCTTTCTTATAAAAATCTATAATTGCATTGCCCTGCAAGAGCAGAGCGAGCGTTGTCCCAAGGTCAAACTCGGGTGTGTTGGTCAGCGTGATTTCGTGTGCCTCGCCAATGGTCGCGCCCTGTTCCAGGGCGGTGATCCAAACCGCGCCGCCAGTGGGGAGCACATTGGGGATTGGGTCGAATTCAGGTCGGGTTATCAGAATATCCTGTGCCACGGCCTGTGGTTTCGACGCGCCATCCGTGGTGTTGAAATGCCAAATGTCAAAAATCGGCCAGAGGGAGGCGATGATCTGCACCGCCGGGGCCAGTGTCAGTTGCGTTTGCATCAGCGCATCAGGGGGGATCTGGGCCAGGGCTTCGGCGGTGATCGGGGGGACGTCGGCGGCATGATAGGTGCGCCGCAGCGCCAGTTCCAGCCGGGCAACATCCGCCAGATAGCCAAGATGGCTGAGTTGCTCCAGACCCGCAATAAACGCCGGGAAGTGTTCACCATAAAACATCATCAGCGGCGAGGACGGCGGATGGGCCCGCAGATATAGCCCTGATAGCCCGTCCATGTTCTGTTTGCCCAGCAGCTTGGCAATCACCGGAAAGGCAGCGTGCATGGCCTCGGTCAATGAGACGGCAATGTTGTTGCGATAGACGTCAAAACGTCGCCCGGCAGGGCGGTTCCGCGCATCGGATAATCCACCGGGCACCGGTAAAGACGCATCCATTATGGCACGGGTGAATTGGCTTTGGCTGGGGCTCATGCTGCGATGTTTTCTAGGGCCTTGGCGGCGCGACTGGCCTCGGCTGACAGCACAGACCAGTCGGGAACATCGTTGTCCCATTCAATCAGCACGGGCTTGGGGCTGGATTGCAGCAGAGTATAGTCCAGCAGTGCCCAGACCGGATCAGCTACCCTGCGTCCGTGGCTGTCGATCAGCAGGGGTTGGCCGTGGTCATCCTGATCCATATCGTGGCCGCCAAGATGGATTTCACCAACGTGGTCGAGGGCAAAGGCGGCAATATAGGCCTGTGGAGAATAGTCGAGATTGCTGGCTGAAACAAAGACATTGTTGACGTCCAGCAACAGCCCACAGCCGGTGCGTCGCGCGATTTCAGTCAGAAAACCGGGTTCGGACCAAGTGCTTTGGTCAAAGGCAAGATAGCTTGAGGGGTTTTCTAACAATATTTGGCGGCCAATGGTGGTTTGCAACTGGTCGATATGGGTGCATATGCGGCTGAGGGTGGCATCTGTATAGGGCAGCGGCAGCAGGTCATTGTAGAAATGATCGCCGTGGGTGGACCAGGCCAGATGTTCAGAAAAGCTGGCAGGGTTGAGCCAGCTGACCAGATGTTTCAGACGGGCCAGATGATCGGGGTCCAGCGGCGCATCGCCACCGATACTAAGGCCAACACCGTGCACCGAAATGGCGAATTGTTCGGACAGGCGACGCAGTTGTGCCAGCGGGCGACCGCCGTCGCCCATGTAATTCTCGGCGTGGATTTCCAGCCAGCGCACGGCACCGGGATCGTCGAGGATCTGCGCGAAATGCTGCGGCTTGTAGCCGACACCGACCGCATCTGGCAGTTTGCTCTGAGGGGGCGTGGTGTCCGGCATGTCGGCTCTCGTCTGGTCTGAAGCGGGAGAGATCAGGGCAGGCGGGGCGGGTCACAATTGACCAACCCCGCGATCAGTGGCTTAGGCCGGAATATCGCGCTCTAGCGCATCAAGAGAGCCCATGCGGGCGGTGCCATCTGCCATTTGGGGCAATTCCATACCTTCGCATGAACCAGCGTCAACCAGTGTCCAGGCATTGCCCTGATAATCCGTGACCGAGGTGCCGGCGCAGGTGGTGCCGGGACCGGCGGCGCAGTCGTTCTGACCGGCCAGCGACACGCCATAACACTTTTCTTTGGATTGGGCGGCGACTGGCGTGGTGGCGGCAGCGGCAAGGGCAGCGGCAACCGCGCTAGCGACAACCAGAGATTTTGCGGTGTTCGACATTGGAGGAAGTCCTTTTGTTATAAAGCTTGCAGTTTTGGTGACAGACAAACCCTAGCGGACCATTAGCATAGTTTGAAGACACGAGCCTGTGAGTCACGCGCCCGTCAGAACATGTGACAAAGCGGATGGAATTAAATTGATTGTTTTTAGCATCTTAGGTTGTCGTAAACGCAATCCGACCCCGCATAAGGGGCCGGAAACAGTTCTGTTTGCGATAAATGTTACAGAAGGTCTGGCGCTGTAGCCTCCAACGCCAGAATCTTTGTAACATTTTCCAGGCTGTCGACTTTGCTTTGTTTCTGACCCAGCCGACGCACTGAGACGGTGCGCTCTTCGACCTCGCGGGCACCGATGGCCAGAATGACCGGAACCTTGCCAACCGAGTGCTCGCGGACCTTATAGTTGATCTTCTCATTGCGGATGTCGGCCTCGACACGCACGCCCGCCTTTTGCAACTCGGACACAACTTCCATCACGTAGTCGTTGGAATCCGAGGTGATCGAGGCGACAACCACCTGACGCGGCGCCAGCCAGAACGGCAGTTTGCCGGCGTGGCTTTCGATCAGGATGCCGATGAAACGCTCAAACGAGCCCAGACAGGCGCGGTGCAGCATATAGGGGCGATGCTTGGCCCCGTCTTCACCGATATAATTGGCGTCCAGACGTTCCGGCAGGTTGGGATCGACCTGAAAGGTGCCGCACTGCCAGACCCGGCCAATGGCGTCGGTCAGTTTGAAGTCCAGCTTGGGGCCGTAGAATGCGCCTTCGCCTTCGTCCAGTGTATAGGCATGACCGGTGGCCTTGATGGCGTTCTCTAGCGCGGTCTCGACGTGATCCCAGCTTTCCTCAGACCCGACGCGTTTTTCGGGTCGGGTGGCGAACATGATCTCGAATTTCTCAAACCCGAGATCCTTGTAAACCGAAGACAGGAAGTCGATGAACTTGGCGCATTCCGCCTCGATCTGATCCTCGGTGCAGAAGATATGCGCATCATCTTGGGTAAAGCCCCGCACCCGCATGATGCCGTGCAGCGCGCCTGAGGGTTCGTAGCGGTTACACGAGCCAAATTCGGCCATGCGCAGGGGCAGGTCGCGGTAGGATTTGAGGCCCTGATTATAGACCTGAACGTGGCAGGGGCAGTTCATCGGCTTGAGCGCGTTGATTGATTTCTCGCGGGCGTGCTCTTCGTCGACTTCGACAATGAACATATGTTCCTGGTATTTATCCCAGTGGCCCGAGGCCTCCCACAGTTTGCGATCGACCACTTGCGGGGTATTGACCTCGACATAGCCATCGGCGCGCTGTTTGCGGCGCATGTAGTCCTGTAGCTCGGTGTAGATGGTCCAGCCGTTGGGGTGCCAGAAGATCTGGCCGGGGGCCTCTTCCTGCATGTGGAACAGGTTCATCTCGCGGCCCAGCTTGCGGTGGTCGCGCTTGGCGGCTTCCTCCAGCATGTGCAGATGCGCCTTGAGCTTTTCCTTGCCGGTGAAGGCAACGCCGTAGATCCGCTGCAGCATAGCGCGGTCACTGTCGCCGCGCCAGTAGGCACCGGCGATGGACATCAGTTTGAAGCTGTCACCGGGCACCTGACCGGTGTGGGCAAGGTGCGGACCACGGCAGAGATCCTGCCAGTCGCCGTGCCAGTACATGCGCAGGGGTTCGTCACCCGGAATACCGTCGATCAGCTCGACCTTATAGGGTTCATCATTGGCAGTGTAGAAATCAATGGCGCGCTGACGGTCCCAGACCTCGGTTTTCACCGGCTCGCGCTTATTGATGATTTTCTTCATCTCTTTTTCGATCAAGCCGAGATCTTCGGGGGTGAAGGGTTCGGCACGGTCAAAGTCATAGTACCAGCCGTTTGCAATCACCGGGCCGATGGTGACCTTGGTGTCGGGCCAGAGCGCCTGTACCGCGCGGGCCATGATATGCGCCAGATCGTGGCGGATCAGCTCATTGGCCTGCACCTCGTCCTTGAGGGTATGCAGGGCGATGCTGCCGTCAGTGGTGATCGGCCATTGCAGATCCCAGTGTTGATCGTTGTAGGTGGCGGAGATCGCCTTTTTGGCCAGTGAGCTGGAAATATCAGCGGCGACCTGTGCGGCGGTGATGCCTGCATCGTAGCTGCGTGCATTGCCATCAGGGAAGGTAAGGGAGATCTGTTGGGAGTCGGTGGCCATGTTTTGGCTCTCCTCGTCGGTTTGGCGCCCACTGAACGCCCGGTTGCGGGTCTATATGTTTTTCTCGTTTGGCAGGGGGTGGGGGTGGTGTCAAGTACGGCGCAGGCGAGGGGCCAGCCCCTCGCGCTCCCCGGGATATTTTGAAACAGAAGAAGGGGGGCGTCAGTTCAGTTGTGAGGGGACAGTGGCGCGGGGACGGTGGCGCGGATGGCGGTAGAGAAACCGGGTTTGAGGCCATAATCCTGTGCGCGTTTGCTGATGTGGGCGCGGGTGCGCAGTTGATTGAGGGGGAGGCGGGTGTCGAGCACGCCGCGATCATAGGCGTAGCCGGGCAAGTGGCCGTTGGCGACGACGCGCCAGTCCAGTGGGACCTCGTCAACGATGGTGCGGATCATGGTCAGAACCACCGTGGTGCAATTGGTGAGCAGGGAATTGTACCATTTTGGCTGTGCTGCCAGAGCATTGGCGGCTTCGACATATTGGATCAGCAGGGCACGGGCGGTATCTGGAGAGGTTTTGATGCGGTAGAGCTGGACGTCTTCGCCGCGGATATTGCTGCGGGTGCCGACCACGTCGCGCTCATCCGCAGCGATGATCACCAGGGTGTTGGTTTTGAACAGATCCGCAATGGGGGAGAAGCCGCCGCCGATTTGGCGGCGGACTTCGACGGACCAGGCGATGGGATCTGCA
>Ga0209081_1000913_pt1 | contig 17783 bp, 17 predicted proteins | sample GOMGulsemesocosm_4_FD_184636 | JGI IMG/M metagenome (GOLD analysis project Ga0209081, IMG submission 184636) | Methane-oxidizing microbial communities from mesocosms in the Gulf of Mexico - GOM15B Gulf of Mexico (SPAdes) (version 2) | ecosystem: Environmental > Aquatic > Marine > Cold seeps... | reverse complement strand
GTAAACCTACACCAAAAATGTATGTTAAAGCATACTCCATTCTCTTTTTATTTGGTAAATCAACACCTGCTATTCTTGCCATGTTATTTTATCCTTGTCTTTGTTTGTGTTTTTTAGTTTCGCAGATAACTCTAACGATCCCTCTTCTTTTGACAATTTTACATTTGTCACACATTTTCTTAACCGAAGCTCTAACTTTCATCATGCTTTCCTTTGTGTTTATTGCCAAATTTCAACAGGCAAGAACTACGTGAAAAAAGCAAACTGCTTTGCTTTTTTGAAGTTCGCGCCAATTTTCAAGACAAGCTTGAAAATCAGTGGAGTCAAGCTCAAACACACCCAAAATCAAGTTGATTGGGTTTGTTCGCTTTTTTCCTGTTCTTACCAACTCTTTATAAAATCACAAAAAATTTTATAAAAATTTCTTCAATGGTTGAAAAATGGAGTTGGATTATATAAAAATATCACTTAAATTTACTTTAAAGATAAAATACGCCCTTTGCAGTTATAATGAATACAAGGTTAATTGGATATACTTACTTCAATATAATGGAGAGAGAATGAACAACCAGTCAAAAATGATCAATTCAATTAAGATACTTGGAGCTCATGGAGGAAAAGGCTTTGGCCTGGGAACCACCTGTCTCCAAATCAATCAAAATACAGTTATTGATGCAGGGAATATTATAAAACCACTCAGTCACAATGCTATTGACATTGACAATATATTTATTACACATTCCCATTTAGATCATATTAGTGACATACCATTTTTAATTGATGCTTTTTTTGAACAAAGAGAAAAACCTATCACAATTTACGCACTTAAAGCTACTATAGAGAATTTAAATAAACATATATTTAATAGTGATGTTTGGCCAGATTTTTTTGAAATCAATCTTATTAAAAACCAAGAAAACACAATAAATTTTATTGAACTAGAAATTGGTAAAATTGTTACTTTAACTGATGGAACTAAAATAAAACCTATTTTAAATAACCATACCACTTCTAGTTGTGGGTTTGTTATTAGCAAAAATAACAATGCAACTCTTTTTACCTCAGATACATATAAATGTCCATCTATTTGGGAGGAAATTAATTCTGACAAAACCATTCAATCTGTAATTGTTGATGTTTCCTTTCCTTCAAAACTTGAAAAACTTGCCCTTGCAAGTAAACACTTCACCCCTGCTCTACTAAAAGAAGAACTAAGTTTACTGAAACGTAAGGATGTAAGAGTTTATATCAATCATGTTAAGCCAGCTTACAAAGATGATATTGAAAAAGAAGTGAGGGATTTATCTTTGTTATTAAATGAGGGAAAAATACTTGATGACAATGATGTCATATCTCTTTCTAATGAATACAAAGCATACACAAAAAAAACTGCTTTCACTCAACAAAAAGAAATTGACGATTTGGTTGAAATTGGTAGCTCTCTGACAAGTGAAAAGAACTTTGATGTTTTGATGGAAAAGATTATGCTTGGTGCAAAGCGCTTCACAGATGCAGATGGAGGGACCTTATATCTTCTCACCGAAGATGAGAAACAATTAAAGTTTACAGTAGTACAAACAGATTCACTTGAAATTAAGATGGGTGGAACCCAAGGTGAAATAACTTGGCCTGCTTTAAATTTACATAAAGAAGATGGTTCTCTTAATAATGAAATGGTTGCAGCTGTTTGTGCACTAGAAGGTAAACTTATTAATATTCCTGATGTTTACGAAGCAGAAGGTTTCAACTTTGAAGGTACTAAGAAATTTGACGAAAGCACTGGATATAGAACCAAGTCAATGCTTGTCATTCCTATGAAAGATCATGAAGGCGATGTAATTGGGGTGCTTCAATTATTGAATAAACAAGATAATTTTGGAAATACAATTTCTTTTACACAAGAAGATAAAAAACTCATCCAATCAATGTCTTCACAAGCTGCAGTTGCTATTACAAACAATAGATTAATCGCTGGGCTTGAAAACTTATTGGATGCTTTTATTAAGTCAATTGCAACAGCAATTGGAGAAAAATCACTTTACACAGGCGGGCATATCAATAGAGTAGCTGAAGTGGCAGCTATGATTACAAAAGCAATTAACGAGGATAATGGTGTTTACAAAGACACCCACTATTCTCCTGATGAAGTAACTATGTTAAGTAGAGCTGCTTGGCTACATGATATTGGTAAAATTGTTATTCCAGAATATGTTGTTGACAAAGCAACAAAACTTGAAACCATTTATGACCGTATCAATACAGTAAAAACAAAATTTGAATTGGTAAAAAGAGATTTAGAAATAGAATATCTAAAGGCCAAGGCTGTAGTTACTGGTGAAAATGACATCCAGAAACTCCAAGAGTTATTTGTAAGTAAACAAGAAAAGTTGCAAGATGATTTAAATTTTGTAATTGGATGCAACACTGGTGGCGAATTTATGGAAGATGAAAAAATCAACAGAATAGAAGAAATTGCCAAAACACAACTCATTATTAATAATGAGAAAGTAAATCTACTTTCAGAAAATGAAGTATACAATTTATCTATTAGAAAAGGTACTTTAACACAAGAAGAAAGAACAGTTATTAATAACCACGTTACGGTTTCTTTTAACATGTTAAATGCCTTACCATTCCCTAAAAAACTCAAAAGAGTTCCTGTAGTTGCAGCTTCTCACCACAAAAAAGTAAAAGGTGGTGGATATGGGGCTCCTGAACTAATGGATTTACCTATGACACTAGAAGACAAGATTCTAGCAGTGGCAGATGTTTTTGAAGCATTAACTGCCAATGATAGGCCTTATAAAAAAGCTAATTCACTGAATACATCATTGAGAATTCTATCCTTTATGGTTAAAGATGGAGATCTAGACAAAGATTTGGTTAAATTTTTTGTTGACAAAGAACTTCACTTAGAATATGCAGATAGACATTTGGCTGAAGAACAAAAAGATGAAATAACCGTTGATTTTAATAACTTGTAGGAACATATGAACGAAACAATAATTTACGAAAATAACCTGATAAAAATCGAAATAGAAAACAGTGAAATTCCTTGGTTGAAAATTTTTACACAAGAATCATACAAAGAGTTTTCGCAGTGTCCAAAAGAAGTTAAACTTTATATTTGGGAAGTTCTTGATATTATCGAAAAAGAGATGTTAAGTTATTTCTCCCCTGAGAAAATAAATATTGCATCATTTGGAAACTATGTTCCTCATGTACATTTTCATATTATGGCAAGATTTAAAGAGGACTCTTATTTTCCTGAACCAATGTGGGGGAAAAAGCAAAGAGACGGGAAGTTAAGTCTTCCTTCCATGGAAGTATTTTGTTCCCGTATAAAGGAACAATGTATTAAATAACAGATTATATTAAATATAAACTGTTATTTTTAATATTATCCGTCAGTGTTGATTGTTTTAATTAGGTCTTCCAAAACTGTATTGGCATCTTCATGGCTTGGTTGACAACCACCAGCAGCCACATGACCTCCACCACCATGTTTCAACATCAATTCTCCAACATTAGTATTTGATGATTTATTAATAATTGATTTACCTGTACTGTAAACTACATTTTGTTTATCTCTTCCCCAAATTGCATGAATAGAGATATTTACATCAGGATACATCGCGTAAATCATAAATCTATTACCAGGATAAATTATTTCTTCATTTCTATAATCAATTAATATTAAATTTTCATAAACAGTTGAACATCGTTCTAACTGAGTTTTAAATTCGTCTTCATACTTATAATAAAGTTTAACTCTCTCACCAACATCTTTTAACTCTAAGATTTCCTCAATAGTATGTTCAGCACAATAATCAATTAAGTCCATCATTAGCTGATAATTAGATACACCAAAATCTCTAAATCTTCCAAGTCCCGTTCTACTATCCATTAAGAAACTTAACAAATCCCAACCTTGTGGGTTCAATATATCTTCTTTTGAAAAAGCTGCGGAGTCTGCTTTGTTTGAAGCATCCATTATAGCTCTGAAATTTGAAGGGAATTTTTCATCTCCACCATAATATTGATAAACTACTTCTGCTGCACTTGGAGCATTTGAATCAATAATGTGGTTCTCTTTTTTTTCATTTCTTACTTCTTCACTATGATGATGATCAAAAGACAAATAAACACCTTCAACATATGGCAAGTTAGTTGTAATATCATCTTGTGTTAGTTTAATTTTTCCATCTTGCATATCTTTTGGATGAACAAAAGTTATTTCATCAATTATACCAAGATACTTCAGTAGTGTACCACACACCAAACCATCCATGTCACTACGAGTTACGAGTCTAAATTTTTTGTCAGACATAAAAATCTCCAAGTTTAAATATATATAATATTATCATTTATATGCTTATAGCAAATGAAAATATAATAACAAAAATTGAAAAATTATAATTTAAGGGGGAAAAGTAGTTTAATAAGTAAAGTTTTGCACTTTACTTATTAAATAAATGATTATAGCTTGTGAATATAGTTTGCAACAATTTCACCCATTTCGGCTGTTGTTACAACATGTTTCGCATCATAAGCGGCTAAATCTTTTGTTCTATAACCATCTTTAAGTGCTTTTTTAATTGATTTTTCTATTAAATCTGCAGCTTTGTCTTCACCAAGTGAATATCTTAACATCATTGCAGCACTTTCCATTGTAGCAATTGGATTAGCAATTCCTTGACCAGCAATATCAGGTGCACTACCATGAATAGGCTCATAAATTGCAGTTTTTTCACCCGTGCTTGCACTTGGTAATAGACCAATAGATCCAACTACCATAGAAGCAGTATCAGATAGAATATCCCCAAAAATATTTCCTGTTAAAATAACATCAAACTGTTTAGGGTTTCGTACTAATTGCATAGCAGCATTATCAACATACATATGAGATAGTTCTACTTCTGGGTAATCAACAGCTATCTCTTCAACTGTATCTCTCCAAAGTTGAGATACTTCAAGTACATTTGCTTTATCAACAGAACATACTCTTTTATCTCTTTTCATTGCTAAGTCAAAAGCTACTTTAGCAATTCTTACAATCTCGTCTTTAGTATATACCATTGTATTATAAGCTTTTTGACCATCATTAGCACGAGGTTCACCAAAATAGATTCCACCAATTAACTCACGAACTACCATTAAGTCAACACCTTCAATTACTTCAGCTTTTAAAGTAGAAGCATTTACAAGTTCGTCATAAATAACAGCAGGTCTAAGATTTGCAAAAACACCCATTTCAGTTCTAAATCTCAATAGTCCAGATTCAGGTCTAAGTTCTCTTGGTAACTGGTCCCATTTAGCTCCACCAATCGCTCCGAATAAACAAGCATCTGAGTTAAGAACGCCAGTTATTGTCTCTTGGGGTAAAGGGTTACCAGTAACATCATAGGCAATTCCACCCATTAAGTATTCTTTGTAGTTTAATGTAAAATTACACTCATAAGAAACAGCATCAAGTACTTTTATCGCTTCATCAACGATTTCAGGACCAATCCCATCACCTTTGATTATCGAAATATCATATTGCTTCATTATTATTTTCCTTCTGTCATTTCTTTTTTAGCATAATTTATCAAACCACCCGTTGCAATTAGTTCTTGCATAAATTCGGGAATAGCTTTAAATTTATATTCTTTGTTCGTTGTTAAATTTGTTATCTTTCCATTATCCAAATCAATTGAAACTTTTTCACCTTCTTTAATTTCTAAAGACTCAGGTAGCTCAAAAATTGGTAAACCCATGTTAAATGCATTTCTATAAAATATTCTTGCAAATGATGGTGCAATAACAGCAGCAATTCCAGCAGCTTTTAAAGCAATTGGCGCGTGTTCTCGACTACTTCCACACCCAAAGTTCTCACCAGCAACGATAATGTCGCCTTTTTGCATTTTAGTTGTAAAGTCTGGATCTACATCTTCCATGATATATTTTGCCAAATGTTCTGGATCAGAACTATTTAAATATCTTGCTGCAATAATAATATCAGTGTCAATATGTGCTCCAAAGTTCCAAACTTTTCCAGTGATTTCGTTCATCTATATGTCCTTTTTATAGTCATTATCTAACACGAGCTATAAGTATTGTTTAATTAAAGAATGCATTTTATCTAAAAATTCAAAAATATTTAATTAAACAACTATTTTAATAGTTATTTTAACTAATTTGGGTATAATATCTGACTTTCACAAACACAATATAACAAATAAGGTAATTTTAAAAATGACTGTAAAAGATTTAAATAAAGCCATTGAAAATACTATCAAAGAGTATAAAGACTCAATTTTAACATACGAAAATGCAATTAAGATTTTCCCAAAAGCACCATCGGGTGCAAATGTTAAAAAACTATTAGCGTTGGTTCAACTGTTCAATGTGACATTAATTAGTTCACAAGAACAAGCAAAAAGAATGAATGCAATTGAAGCTAAGAAAAAACAAGATCATATCAACAAACTTAGAGATGATGAAGATAATGTTTTTGATTTACTTAAAAATAAAGAACTTCTAGAGTGGAGTAGATCTGATTCACCTGTTAGAATGTACTTACGAGAAATGGGTCAAATTCCTCTTTTAACAAAAGAAGAAGAAATTGAGATTTCAAAAAGAATTGAAATGGGTGAAGATACTATTCTAGATTCAATCTGTTCAGTTCCTTATCTTATTGATTTCATTTTGGAGTACAAGGAACCTCTTGTAAACAGAGAACGAAAAGTTAAAGAACTATTTAAAAACTTTGATGATGAAGATAGTTCTGATAGCAACGATACTGAAACGTCGACGGATACTGATGATGCAGCAGTAGAAGAAAGTGCAGACAGTACATCCAAAACAAAACAAAAGAAATTAGATAAAAGAGCTGAAAAAATCATTGAAGCCTTTAAAGTTCTTGAAAAAGCAAAAAAAGACTGGATGAAATTTACATCTAAAGATGCAGTTGAATCTGAAGATGAAGTAATTCAACTGCAATACAATTTAGCAGTTGCATTTAAGAAAAAAGTTCTTAAAGAAGGTTTGGTTGACTTAGGACCTACTTCAAAACTAATTACTGAAATCGTAAAAGCAATGGAAACAGCGCTTAAATCTGATACAGGATTTGATGCTGAGCTTAAAAGACTAGAATATAAATTGCCATTATTTAATGATATTTTATTAAAAAATCACCAAAAAATTCTAGAACAAATTATTACCTTAACTAAACCACAAATTATTTCTATGGTTCCTGAAGCTACTATGGTTAGTACTTATATGGAAATCAAGAAACTATTTCAAACAGCAGAAGCATCTAAAGATGGATTTGATTTAGAACCAGAAGAATTAAAAGATATCTTAGAGCAAATTAAACGTGGTAAAAAAATTACTGATGAAGCAAAAACAAGAATGGCAAAATCTAACCTTAGACTTGTTGTTTCAATTGCAAAAAGATATACCAATAGAGGACTTCCTTTCTTAGATTTAATTCAAGAGGGAAATATTGGTCTTATGAAAGCGGTTGATAAGTTTGAGTATAAAAAAGGTTATAAATTCTCAACTTATGCGACATGGTGGATTAGACAAGCAATATCTCGAGCTATTGCTGATCAAGCACGAACAATTAGAATTCCAATTCATATGATTGAGACTATTAATAGAATCAATAAAATCATTAGAAAAGGTATTCAAGAAAATGGTAAAGAGCCAGATGTAGATGTAATTGCAAAAGAAGTTATGTTACCAGTAGATAAAGTTAAACAAGTTATTAAAATCACCAAAGAGCCTGTATCTCTTGAAGCTCCTATTGGAAGTGATGATGATGGTAAATTTGGAGACTTTGTTCCTGATGAAAAAGCGCCAACGCCTATTGATAACATTATGAAAGAAGATTTACAAAACCAAATTGATCAAATTTTATCTCAATTAAATGAGAGAGAACAAGCAGTTGTTAGAATGAGATTTGGATTAATGCATGATTCTAGTGACAGAACTCTTGAAGAAATTGGTAAAGAATTATCTGTGACTCGTGAGCGAGTTAGACAAATAGAATCAAGTGCAATTAAAAAACTAAAACATCCAAAAGTTGGAAAAAACCTTAAAAATTACGTAGAGAGTTAAAATACTTTATGAACTTTTTTGAAAACTGGGTAGAACAAGATTTAAATCCTATTATCTCTTTTTCTAACTCAGGAAAAATCACATACTCTAATCAAGAAGCACAGTTTTTACTCAATAGAATTACACCCAAAGAGATTTATACATTAGCTTTAAAATATGCTTCTGTTTCTTATGGGTTCAATACAGCCTATGTAAATCTACGTCTTAAAAACTATATCTTTTATGCCATTAGTGTTTCATATGAAAATGACGATGAAATCACGATTAAACTCTATAAAAGTACTATGGTTAAAAAAGAGAATAAACTCTCCACAAAAACTGGGGAGATAGCAAATATTTTTACTATTGTTGACTTAAGTATTAGTACTCAAAAAACAAAAAGTAATATAAATTATATGAAAAATTATGACCCCTCTATTCCAGAGTTTAAAATGATGGTATCAGATTTTTTAAAACTTCTAAATAAAACTTATGAATCATTTGAAAATGCCCAAGTTATTTCAACCTCTGTTAAATTAAAAATTGGTGAATATATAAGAATAGAAGGTAAGAAATACTCATTGATTACAGTGGAGATAAACAGTGATGGACACTTAACTGAAGAATATTATAGTATAGAGGAGAGTTTTAATAACTCATCCTTAATTATTACAGCTGAAGAGCAGAAAGTCCAAGTAGACCTACCACTTATTTTAAAATAATTGCTTTTATACAAAAAAGCTTAGATAATTTCTAAGCTTTTCTATTTACTACCATTGCCGTTAATACACAAAAAGTTGTTATAAATAACCCGGCAAGATACGAATATGGATCAAATAAATTATTATTATTTAGAGCAAAAAATCCAAGTACCAAAGATACATATCCTACAATTCTATAAATAGATGCAAAACCAGAAGCTGCAAAAAATGTATTTTTAATACTGTTTTTTTTCACTTTGGATTTTTCTTCTTTTAGAATTGTCTTTATTTCATCAACGCTTAACTCTTTTTCTTCTACTTGTTTAATCTCAGAGTATAAATCATGGGGATCATCAATCTCATCAATGGCATCACGATCTTCTGAGAGAAGAGTTGCTTCACTAGAATTCTCTACTCTTTTTTCTATATTCCTTTTATAACCTAAAAAAGAACCTATGGTAATGATTACAGTACTAAAAAAAGCTATTTGTGTATTTAAAAGCCACAGATAGTTTGAAGATACAAGACAAAAAATAATTACAAGTAAATCAACAAAGAAAAAAACTTTTCCAAATTTTTTAATCATCCTTGCGTTCTTCCTTAGTATCGCCAAATTTTGCTCGGTGAGCATATCTAGGGTCATCTTCCATACCTTCAAACTCTTTTTGCGCTCTCTTATATGCTTTTTGGATATTAAGACCAGCAGCAGCTATTCCCCATGCAATTCCTACAAATAATGTCCAGTCATATCCTGTCCATTTTTTAAGTAAGATTCCAACTCCTGCACCAATAGCAAGGGCAGCAACGATAGAAATACCTAAAGAAAGGTTATCTAAAGCAGCAAGTTTACCTTGGTGTTTTGGTTTAATACTATCTGGATCTTTAAGATATTTTTTTTCTATATCTTTTAACTCGTTTTCTTTATTACTCATAATATCTCCATCACTTCTGAAGCTGCTTTAATACAATTGTCAATGTCATCATCTGTCATAACTGTAGATATAAAACCTGTTTCATATTGACTACAAGCAAAATAAAAACCTCTTTTTAACATTTCAGAGTGAAAAGTTGCAAATCGCTCAAAATCACTGGTAGCCACATCCTTAATATTTTTTGGCTGATTCTCATTAAAGAAGAAACCAAACATACTTCCTCTGGTATCAACTATAAGTGGAATATTATTTTTAGCTGCAACTGATTTTAGTCCTTGAGTTAGTTTAATTGCCTTTGCACTTAAATCATCATAAACTTCTGGGTTTGCTTTTAACTTTTGTAAACTCACTAATCCAGCTGCCATTGCAACAGGATTTCCACTTAAAGTTCCAGCTTGGTAAACTGCACCATCTGGACTTAAATGATCCATGATTTCTGACGAACTGGCAAAAGCTCCAACAGGCATCCCTGCACCAATTACTTTTCCAAAAGTAACAATATCTGCACTTGTCTCAACAATACCATGAGCACCTGTTAAACTGGCTCTAAAACCACTCATAACTTCATCAAAAATCAACAAGGCACCATGCTTATCACACAATTCTCTACACGTTTTTAAAAACGCTTCGTCTGCTGGAACTAATCCCATATTACCTGCAATTGGCTCAATGATAATACAAGCAATATCAGAATTGTCAGCAAAACATTTTTTAAGATTCTCGATATTGTTGTACTCACATAAAAGTGTATGTTTTGTTAAATCTTCTGGTACTCCTGGACTACTAGGTGTTCCAAAAGTTGCAAGTCCACTTCCCGCTTGTACTAAAAGAGAATCACTGTGACCATGATAACAACCCTCAAATTTCAGGATGTCATCTTTTTTTGTTACCCCTCGAGCCAATCGTATAGCACTCATAACAGCTTCAGTACCAGAGCTTACAAATCTAACCTTATCTATATTGTCATGCATATCAACTATTTCTGATGCCAGCTGGGTTTCCAGTTCAGTTGGAGCTCCAAAACTAAGACCTTTTTTAACAGTATCAATGACTGCATCTTCGATTTCTTTATTACAATGACCAAAAATTAATGGTCCCCAACTTTGTACAAAATCTAAATATTTATTATTATCAATATCATAAATATAAGCACCCTCACCTTTTTGAATAAAAGGAGGTACTCCACCTACACTTGTAAAAGCTCGGACTGGAGAATCAACGCCTCCTGGAATTACTTCTTTTGCTTGACTATAAGCCAGTTGTGATTTTTCAAACATTCATGTTCCTAAATATAATTTTTGCTGCATTATACTATAATTATTCCATGAAAAACATTGTGTATGCGCTTATATTATCATTATTTATTCATATTCTTTTTTTACTCGTTTTACAAGATGAAAAAGTCACTACACAAAAGAATATAATAAAAAACGAGACTAAAAAACAACATATAACCTATGTAAAACTGAAAAAAATAATGCCTGTCAAAAATGAAAAAAAGACAAAAAAGATCACTAGAAAAGATATTGTTAAAAAACAGCAAGATGATTTAACCGTCAATTTAACAAAGAAAATAATACCTAAGCCAAAACTAAAAAAAGTTCTTAAAGAAAAGTTCACTAAAACAAAAAAAAGAACTGTCGTTAAAAGACCCAAAAAAATTGTTTCAAAACCAAAAACCAAAACATTTGTCAGTCCAAGTTATACAAAGTCTCTTCCTAAAAAGCCCAAAGTAATTCCCAAGAAAAAAAGTTTGGTTCTTAATAAGCCAGAACCCATATTAATAAACCCCAGTCTTCAAAAAATTGAAAGAGAAGAGGTAAAAGAGAAATCTCTTGATTTATTATCAAAAAAGTTACAAGAGAACACCCTTGAATCTTTTTTATCCACACCAAATTTCAATGAAAACATTGTAGATAAAATCACTCAAAAGCATCTAGATTTGTACGGAGATGAATATAAAACATTTACTAAAATTCAAAAAGTATTTATAAAGAGAAATCTTAATTTAATCGGAAGAATCACTCAAAGCTACATGTATTTTCCAGAAGTATCAAAAAGAACAAGACAATTTGGAACCAATATATTTGAGTTTATGCTACATCCAAATGGTGATATTAGTGGCTTGAAATTAATATCAAATTCACCTTATGAAGCATTGGATAAAGGATCACGGGATGCAATAGAAACTTCATACAAAGATTATCCACATCCAAGAGTGACCACTAAAATAATTATAAGAATGAACTACGTAGAATATTAAATTTAACCCATAATTAACAAAAATATTGTAGAATTCGAAAATCATTTTCACGACAATTGGGATATAATGTTAAAAAATAAGATTAGAGATAAGAAATCAGGAATACTCTTTTATGGGTTAACTCCTCCAAAAGCAACAAATACGGAAGAACAAATTAAAGTAATTACGCAAAAACATATTGACAGGATTTTACCTCTAGAAATAGATGGTCTGGTTTTGTATGATATTCAAGATGAATCCGATAGAACAAATGAAAAAAGACCTTTTCCATTTATAAAAACACTTGATTCTACTGATTATGCAAACGATTATTTAAATGTTTTAAATTTACCAATAGTTGTATACAAAGCTGTTGGAAAGTACGACAAAGAAAATATGTCATCTTGGCTAGAAGATAGTAAAAAGAGTAATTCATACTCTGTGTTTGTAGGTGCAGCTTCTGACACACAAAAAAGCAAAATGTCAATTAAAGATGCATATGCATTAAAAAAAGACATCAACAGCGATTTGGTATTGGGTGGTATTACTATACCAGAACGGCATACCAAGAAAAAAGATGAACATATAAGAGTTTTTTCGAAAACAGACAATGGATGTGAATTTTTTGTAACGCAAGCTGTGTATGACCTGCATGCATCCAAAAAGTTTTTGGATGATTATAGTTCATACGCAAAAGAAAACAATAAAGAAATTGTACCAATAATTTTTACACTAACACCTTGTGGTTCAGCTAAAACTCTGGAATTTATGAAATGGTTGGGTATTCATATTCCTGAATTACTAGAAAGTAAACTTATGGAATCAGGAAATATTTTAGATGATTCAGTGAAGTTTTCAATAGCAATATTTGAAAGTTTATATACCTATGGTTTACAAAAAGGTATTCCAATTGGGTGTAACGTTGAAAGTGTTGCCATTAGAAAAGAAGAAATTGACGCGTCAATAGAGCTATTAAACGAAGTTCAAAAAATAATGAAAAGACACAAATAGTTAAAGCTTCAGCGTATCAAATTAGTAGATCAACTCAGCTAATTTGATACCTCCACTAGAAATACTTCTTAATCCTTAGCAATACTTTTTACTAAAACATCTCTAAAATGATTTAATTTTTGCATATCCGCATCATCTCCACCATTTATATCGGGATGATACTTCTTAGCTAATTCTCGGTATTTCTTTTTAAGCTCTTGCTCAGTGGGAAGGTTTTCAAAACCAAAAAATACCTTTGCTTCTTGAATCTCGCTAATACTTGATTGTCCGCCTTGTCCAAAGTCATACCCCTGATGTCCCCTGGCATTTTGAAAATCTTGAAAGTCTCGAGCGTTAAACTTGAAATGAAAGTTGTTAGCTCCCCCATGTCTTTTTTTGATTTCTTTAACCTTACTATATATTAAAAAATATAGTGCTAGAAAAATACCTGCAAGAACAAGTAAAACGGTACCTAGGTTTGTAAAGATTAAATATAAGATATAAAATATAATCGCAAATTTGAGTATTCTAAAAATAAAATATGAAAGTTGATTCATAATAGTAATGTTGTCCTTTAAAAATATCTATTTAATTTGGTATATTATCTTCTTTTATATAAAAGACTTATGATAGTGTTGCCAATACCAATTCTCTTAGTGTTTTACAAGCAACAGCAGTTGAAACTCCACTGGCATCAAACTTAGGTGATAACTCAACCACATCTATTCCAACTACATTATTTAACTTTGATAATGTTTTTATTATTTCCAACATATCATGAAAATTGATTCCACCTGGCTCGGGTGTTCCAGTACCTGGTAGTACACTTGGATCAAAAACATCCAAATCTAAAGTAATATAAACAGGTTTATCCATCAAGTTATTTACACATTTTTCGAGAGTTTTATAAGTGAATTTCTCCAAGTTTGTATGCTTTTTTGCCCATTCAAACTCTTCTTTTAATCCAGATCGAATACAAAATTGATTTATTTTTCCCTCTCCTAAAATATCATAAACCCGTCGTATTACTGTGGCATGGCTTAATGACTCACCTAAATACTCATTTCTCAAATCCGTATGTGCATCAAAATGAATCACATGTAAATCATCAAATTTTTTAGAAAGTGCTTTAATAGGGGCCAACGTTACAAGATGTTCACCACCTAACATAATTGGGATTTTATTATCCGCAATAACAGTGTTTACAAAATCCGTAATTTGACGAAGTGCATTTTTCTTATCCCCAAAAGGTAATTCCAGATTGCCATAATCAAAGAGTTTTAAATCTTCTAAATCTTTATCCAAATAAGGACTGTAACTCTCAATGGCCCAACTATCTTCTCGCATCATATTTGGTGCAAATCGCGAACCTGGTTTAAAAGAAGATGTTCCATCAAAAGGCACTCCAAAAAGTACCGCTGAACTTTCCTCATAAGTATCCTCAAATCCAATAAATGTTACTGCATTATGTTGCATTACAATCTCCTTTCATAACTATACATATCTCTAAATCTAAATGCCATTAGGTTTTCCAAAATGGCAAATATTATAATAAAATTGATGAAGGAACTTCCTCCATAACTAAATAAAGGCAAAGGAAGGCCTACTACAGGGGCAAAGCCAATTACCATCAAAATATTTACACTCATATTTAGAAAAATAAGTAGCCCCACACCTGAGGCAAACACCCTAATTATATAATCATCTTTAAAATAATAGTTAATGGAAAACAAGTGCATAATTAAAAATAAGTATAAAATAATTAGACCAATAGAACCTACAAAACCATATCTTTCCACATAATAGGCAAAAATAAAATCACTGGTTGCAATGGGTAGAAACTTTAACTGTGTTTGCGTGGCTTCTTCTGACTTTTTCCCCAGCAGACCTCCTGATCCAATTGCGATAATTGACTGCTGTACGTGATAACTAGGCTCTTCTGAAATAAAATCAACGATTCTCTTTTTTTGATAATCCTTGATTAAATAAGTATAGGTCAAAGGTGAGCTAACAGCCAGTATTAAAATAATACCTGCCCATATTTTCCAATTGACTCCAACTATAAATAAAATACCATAACCCACTAGAAGTAAAACAAGAGCTGTACCAAGATCGGGTTCTTTTGCTATTAATATAAAAGGCAATATTATATAAAATGAAAAATACAAGAATTCTTTTAATCCATAACCTCCATTTGTTGGTGGTTTATTATGTATCAAAAATCCAAGCATGAGTAAATATATGGGTTTGAATAGCTCTGAGGGTTGCATCGTTGTATTCAAAAGAGGAACTGAGATCCATCTTTTTGCTCCAAGTTTGGTTATACCCCAAAACTCTACAGAAAGAAGCAGGAAAATTCCCAACCAATATAACAACGGAATAAAACGAATATGTCGTCTAATAGGTAAAATAAAAAATAATATGAATGCAAAAAATGATATTGTAAAATAAAGTAGCTGTTTACGCGCCAACAATTCGTTCGTTTCACTAATTAAATGGTATGATAGATATACCAAGGGAATAAGAAATAAAATTAAAATAAAATCAAAATGAGAGATAATTCTCTTGTCAAATAAATGCATAATGAAAGAGTAGCAAAATATGAATAAAACCTTTATTGTTGAAGAAGAAATAAGACTAGATAAGTTCTTATCAGCAAAGTTAAACGAAACTAGAAATCAAATTGAACAATTGATAAAAAAAGAGTTTGTAAAAGTAGATAACAAAATCAAGTCCAAAACAGGATATAAGTTAAAATTAAATCAAACAATAGAAGTAAGCTTTCCAATTGTAGAAAAGAAAGAAGCCCAAACAGTTGACTTTGATGTGGAAATAATTTACGAAGATGAATATATCTTAGTATTAAATAAACCCTCAGGTCTTATAGTCCATGATGCACCAAGTGTCAGTGAACCTACTCTTGTGGATTGGTTAAAACAAAAAGAAATCTCACTATCAACTATTAGTGGAGAAGAAAGACACGGGATTGTTCATAGGCTAGATAAAGGCACAAGTGGAGTCATGATTGTTGCCAAAACAAATGAGGCACATGTGGGACTATCACGGCAACTTGAAGATAAATCTATGGGTAGAATCTATCTCGCTCTTACTGATTTACCTTTAAAAGATAGCCAAATAATAGAAGGACCCATTGCAAGAAATCCACACAATAGGCTTAAAATGGGTATAGTCCCAAATGGAAAACGAGCAAAATCAGCATTTTTAAAACTTGATTTAAGTAAAAATGAAAAATATGAGCTTATTAGTGCAAAATTATTTACAGGAAGAACTCATCAGATAAGAGTTCATTTAAGTTCGATAAACAGGCATATTCTTGGGGATAATTTATATGGATTTAAGGGCGAATTAAATAAAATAAATCGAGTTTATCTACATGCTTATAATCTATATCTTACACATCCAATTACAAACAAAAAAATGGATTTTTTAGCAGATGTACCATGTGATATGAATGAATTTTTAGAAAAACACTTTAATATGGAGAGTATAAATGAAAAAATTGATAAAGATTTCATCATCAATTCTTTTAGTTCTTTTTGTTAGTGGTTGTCAAGTACAAAACAACCTTACTACACCAGCAAAACCAAAAATAGATACATCAATAGAAACTGTAAAATCTGATTCGTTGAGATCAATTCCTGATATTACGTCAATAGCCTTTGAGTGGCAAAAAGTGGATGACCCAAGAGTTGATAGATATTATTTATACAGAGCAAATATGCAAGAGGATGGTCAAAAATTTAAAAGAGTACAAGAAATAGAAAATAGATATACAACACACTTTTCAGACCAAGAACTTCAACCAAATACTCAATACACTTATGCAATAGCAGCTGCAACAAAAAAAGGTTTTGAATCAAGACCTACAAGTTCATATACTGTAACAACTCTACCAAGACTTGATGCTGTGAGTTACATCCAAGCAATCAGTGATTTACCTCGTCAAATAAAAATCCTTTGGAGACCACATGAGAGCCAAAGAATTGAGAAATATACGCTAGAGAAAACTTCTCCATCAACGTCAAGATGGAGTAAACTCAAAACAGTAAAAGGTCGTTTAAATATTGAATATATTGATTCAGATTTAAAAGATAATGTTGTTTATATGTATAGAGTAACTGCCCGTACATTTGATGGCATTGATACCCTTCCAAGTGAAATTGTAAAAGCTCAAACCAAATCACTTCCACATGGAGCAGAAAACTTAGTTGCTACAAACAATCAACCAAGAAAAATTACCCTTAATTGGGAGCCATCTAAATCAAATGATATTATAAAATATAAGGTTTATAGTAGTACAAGAGCCAATGGTTCATTTAAAGAAAAAGCTTTAGTAAGTAATGATACTTTGTCATATGATGATTTGGTTAATGAAGATGGTAAAATTCTTTTCTACAAAGTTACAGCGATAGATAAGGACTTTTTAGAAACTTCACTCAACATGAATGCAGTAATGGGAAGTACTTTAATCAAAATTACAAAACCAATCATGACCTTAGCTCAAATTCAAGGTGAGAGAGCCATTTTAAATTGGCAAAGTGGAGATGAAAGAACTGTTTCTTACATCGTTCACAAAAAAATAAAAGAAGATTTATTTAATTATAAAACTGAAAAGTATACTAATATAACAGATGTAAGATACGAAGATCAGGATATTATTAGAGGTGTTGAGTATACATATACACTTCAAGCAGTGGATGAATTTGGAATCTTATCAGATAAGACCAATGAAACGACACTAATTTTACCAAAACTACAAGAGGTTAACTAAAAACATATGCCCCATATTCAATTTAAAAAAAATGACTTAAT
>Ga0209081_1000912_pt1 | contig 17814 bp, 13 predicted proteins | sample GOMGulsemesocosm_4_FD_184636 | JGI IMG/M metagenome (GOLD analysis project Ga0209081, IMG submission 184636) | Methane-oxidizing microbial communities from mesocosms in the Gulf of Mexico - GOM15B Gulf of Mexico (SPAdes) (version 2) | ecosystem: Environmental > Aquatic > Marine > Cold seeps... | reverse complement strand
CCGATTCTGCTTATGAAGTGGGAAGTGGCTCAACCATTATGTCTTACGCAGGAATTTGTAATGAACAGGATTTGCAATTTCATTCAGATGCTTTTTTCCATGCAAGATCTATAGATCAAATAAATGAATATACTCAAAATGCTACGGGTAGTACATGCGGCTCTGTAACGGGTGAAATTAATAATGTCGCTGTTGTCGATGCGGGGCTAGATTTTACTATTCCTGCTCATACTCCGTTTAAGTTGACAGGTAGTGCAGAGGATATTGACAGTGTTAATTTATCTTATAGCTGGCAACAATTTGATTTAGGCACTGAAAGCTCATCTCTAGCTGAACAAATTGATGATGGAAGCAGACCATTATTTCGTGTTTTTCTACCAAATAATGATGCTAATCGTTATTTTCCCAAACTGTCTGATGTGCTTAATAATACTAGCAGTAATGGGGAATCATTACCAACTACCGATAGAGAATTAAATTTTCGTTTAATGGTATCAGACAATGAAGGGGGCGTTAGTTATGATGAAGTAAAGCTTACCGTTGTTGATACAGCGCAAGCATTTGCTTTGACTTCACCAGTCTTAAACGATACATGGATGACTAATAATAACAGTGTAAATTGGCAAGTAGCAGACACTAATGCTGAACCCATTAACTGTTCTACAGTTGATGTTTTGTTATCGAAAGATAACGGTGAAAATTTTGATGTTAATCTTGCAAGTGATGTTGTTAATAACGGCAGTAGTAATATATCAATTGACTCGTTCTGTGCTAATGAAATTAATACTACTCAAGCTCGAATTAAACTTGTTTGTACTAATAATATTTTTTTCGCAGTTAATGATGGAACATTTAATATAGATAAAACTATTTCGGTAGCAGATATTGCCATTATTAATCAGCAAACATTATTTATTACTCAAGGAGAAAGTATTGAGTTGGCAACGTCACAATTTACTTATAAATGTGAAACACCCGATTCAATTATCATTCAAAGTGGTGATAACTATGCTTTTACGGATACCACAGTAACGCCTAATAGCGATTTTTCAGGGGAGCTTTCAGTGGCTATTATTGTCAATAAAGATGATATTAATAGCGAAGTCTTTAATGTGAGTATTAATGTAGAAGCAAAGCCTGAGCCAACTCCTGAACCAGAGCCTTCGACCGCTAAATCTTCAGGTAGTATGGCTTGGTTATTATTATTTATCTTTATATTACCTTGGCGCGTTTGGATTTTAATCAACACAAAGCAACTATGTTACAGAAGGAATCATAAATGATGAAAAATTTCAGTTTGATATTATTAATACTTTTAAGTGTTAGTTGCTCTAATGATACTAGCTCTAGTGATGTCGATATCAGCGAAGGAAATACTAAAGAGCCTGTTTTAGAAAAGGCTGATTTAAACCCTTTAAGTATGGAAAAAGTACACAAGGCAATAGCGCTAGCAAAGCAAAATAAAGATTATCGATTTTTGGTTACCTCTGGACGAAGTATGAGCGTTCCCGGCATTGAACTGAGTGATTTTCAAACCTTAATTGAACTTTGTGGAAAAAAATATAACTCAGCTACAGGGGATGTTATTACTTCGCAAGAGCAAAGGTTAGAGCGTAAAAAACAGATTGAATTTATGCGTCAATATAATCAAATAATATTAGTTATTTGTAAAGAAAATGAAATGAAATAAAATATTCGGATAAATTCATACATGCCTGTGTAGTTAGCTCAAGAAAGTACGGTAGATCTTTTATAGGGAGTAATTTATTAGCTCTTTGTTGAACTACCGTATGAATAAATCCCTTTTGGATAATACAAATCATTAAAGCTTAGTGCTTTAAAGTCGCTGCGAATGCTTAAGCTAATACCGTTACGGGGGCAGTGTTGAATTGTCATCAATACTTGTACACAATTTTTTAATTCCTTTACCAATCAATGCCTTTTTGTGCTTTAACGCCATTATCAAAAGCATGTTTGATAGATTGAACTTCACTAACTGTGTCAGCGAGTTCTATGATGGCACGATGACAAGCCCGCCCAGTAATAATGACATGCTGATTAGCAGGGCGGTTTTTAAGTGTTGTAATGACTTCATCTAAATCTAAGTATTTAAAGCTCAGCATATAAGTTAATTCATCGAACAAGATAACATCGACATTGTCATCATTTAGTAGCTTTTTGCCTTGCTGCCAAACTTTTTTTGCAGCGGCAATATCTAGTTCTTTATCTTGAGTATTCCAAGTAAAACCTGTCGCCATAACTGCAAAGCTTACGCCAGCATTTTCAAGTAAGGTACGTTCACCACATGCCCAAGTACCTTTAATAAATTGTACTACAGCAGCATTTAAACCATGACCGACAGCACGGGCAATAGTGCCAAAACCTGAAGTGGATTTACCCTTACCATTCCCTGTAATAACAATGATTAAACCGCGCTCTTCTTGAGCATTATCAATGCGTTGATCAACTTTTTCTTTGATGCCTTGCATACGTTTTTTATGTTGAGTGTTTTTTTTGTCAGTCATATGTCAATTACCTTTTGTAAAGGATGATTTTGTTTTGCAGATGGTGTTGAAATAATTTATTAGACAATGCATAGAGCATATTGTCTTGAACCCTCTCTTACAAAATTAGTACACCTCATTCCCTAGTTCAAGCAGTGATTTTACGTTGGGATGATATAATTAGCAAGTTTTAGAAGTTTAGATGGCTAAATTAGTCATGACGGAACGTGTCTATATAGACTAAACAGGAACCGTCATTTCTGAAGTGTTTTGTTGGACGTAGTATGGATGCCACTTAGAAGAGAATGCATGGAGCACATTCTCCTGTATCCAAGTGTAAAGACAATGGATCTTCGACAAAAGACTTCGAAGATGTCGTTTTCAAAGAGATCAGGAGTCATCTGTATAGTCATGTAACGGAATAAGCGGAAACAAAAAAGCAGCCGAAGCTGCTTTTAATTTTATTCTATTCTATCAATACTCTTACCAAATTTTAACGCGTTTTTCTGGTGCTATATACATAGCATCACCTTCTTTAACGTCAAATGTTTCATAGAATTTATCAAAATTAGATAAAATACCTAAAACACGGAATTCACCCGGTGAATGTGGGTCAGTTGCTACACGGTTGCGCATAGATTTTTCAACAATTTTGCCGCGCCAAATCTGTGCATAGCCCATAAAGAAACGCTGATCACCTGTTAACCCGTCTATTACTGGAGCTTCCTTACCCTTTAATGAGGCTTTATAAGCTTTATAAGCAATAGTAACACCAGATAAATCACCAATGTTCTCGCCTAACGTTAACTCACCATTTACGTTTAAGTCTTCAAATACTTGATAACCTGCATATTGCTCAACTAAAGCTTTAGTGCGGTTAGCAAACTCTGCAAGATCTTGCTCTGTCCACCAGTTACGTAAGTTACCTGTTGCGTCATATTTACTACCTTGATCATCAAAACCATGACCCATTTCATGTCCAATTACAGCACCTATGCCACCGTAATTTACAGCGTCATCAGCTTGCATATTAAAAAACGGTGCTTGTAAAATCGCTGCAGGAAAAACAATTTCGTTAGCTGGTGGATTGTAATAAGCATTAACCGTTTGTGGAGTCATATGCCATTCCCACTTACGAATAGGTCCGCCAAGTTTAGCAATATCTTTGTCACTTGTTACTTTGCGAGAGTTGATTATATTGGCAATCAGATCATCTGATTTAATGACTAAGTTTGAATAGTCTTCCCATTTATCAGGATAACCAATTTTAGGCGTGAAAGCGGCAAGCTTAACATGTGCTTCTTTTTTAGTATCTGTAGACATCCATGCTAAATTATCAATACTAGTACCATAAGCATTACGCAAGTTTTCTACTAGCTCACTCATGCGAGACTTAGCTTTAGACGTAAAATGACGAGTTACATAAACTTTGCCAATGACTTCGCCTAAATTATTATTCACAACACTAACACCACGTTTCCATTGCGGGCGTTGTTCTTTGCGTCCATTAAGCTGGTTAGAGAAAAAGTCAAAATTTTCATTGTCTAGTTCTGTAGTCAAATAACTTGAGAAGGCATTCAAAGTATTAAAAGTTAAATATTGCTTCCATGTTTCAAGTGATGTCGCTGCAAATACTTTACCAAAACCTTCAATAAAATCAGGTTGATTAATAATAATGTCTTTTTCTGAGGCGACACCTTCAGCGGCTAAAAAGGCTTGCCAGTTGAATTTATCGGTAATGCTATTTAAGTCGTTAGTGGCAAATTTGTTATAACGCTTTTCGCTGTCACGGTTTTGCACACGAGTCCAGTGATATTCAGCTAGGCTGGTTTCTAAAGCCATGATGTTTTTGGCGGCAGCTTTACCATGAGAGATACTGGCTAAGTTGTACATGTTTTCAATATGGGTAATGTAACCGCTACGTAAATTAACAAAGCGCTCGGTTTCATTGAAATAGTAATCTTTATCAGGTAAATTTAAGCCACTTTGCCAGATATGAATGGCGTAGTTTGATGAGTTTTTAGCATCAATATTAATATAAATAGCTAATGGGTTGCTCACACCTGTAGTTGAATGTTTGCCAAAAAAAGTAGCTAAATCATCTTTACTTTGAATATTATCAATTTCTTTTAAAATTGAAGTAATAGGTGTAATACCTGCAGCATTACGTTTTTCGTTATCCATGTAAGAGCGAAATAAATCAGCTACTTTTTGCTCGTCAGAGCCATTTTTAAGGCCTTGAGTTGCGGCTAGCTCTTCAATAATAGCTTTAACGTCGTCATCAGCCTTGTCACGTAAATCATAAAAAGAACCAATAGCAGTTTTATCGCCTGGAATTTCATGGCTGTTCATCCAACCGCCATTGATATAGCGGTAAAAGTTATCTTGTGGACGAACGTTATTGTCCATATTCGCTTTATCAAAGCCTGATGTTAATGCTGTCTTTTGTGGAGCCGCAATACTTGTGTTTGCTGTTGTTTCATCATTGTTGCTACAACCCGAAAGTAATAGCAAAGATGAGCATACTGCGCTTGTTATAATTGCTTTCATTATTTAATTCTCATTTTAGATTTTTAATATTCGCTGTTTGTGTGATCCAATGTTGTACGATTGTAAATATGAAAAACACGATTGTTCGATACTACGGGGAATTTAATTCAAATTCTAGTTAAGGAAACATCTACTTGCACTTTAATGTAACTTGTAATTTACTTTTTATTTACAATTATACCCGTAGATGGGTATATAGATAGGTGGTTGGTCTTTTTTATGGGATAGGCTGTAGGTTTTGCTCAACTTGTTTTTTTACTGATTTGTGTCTTCACTGATTTTTAATTACTGTATTTACTAACTAAAGAGCTAAAGTGTTTTTCTATGAGGCATGGCCACATTTGAAAAAATAATGCCAGCGACTAACGACATGAAGATAAGGAAAGTTTGTGATCCTAAGTCGGTAACTGCTAGCATTTGTTGCCCTGACACTAAACTATTTAAGCCGATATAAACCTTTGACCCTGGAACTAAAACAACTAGCCCTAATAAACGTACGATTGAAGAGGGTAAGTTCATTATGCGTGAGAATAAATTACTATAAATGCCTAAAGCAAAAGCGCCAACAAAAGCACCTAAAGCGACACCTAAATAAGTACTAGCCCAAATACTTGTGCTAAAGGAAATATAGCCAGCTACCATGCCCCAAGGTGCATCTTTCAAACGTACTTTAAATAAGATAACTAATGAAATTGATAACGTGGTTACTGCAAGCCATGAAGTCCAAACTGGCATACTTTCAGGTGGAACAAAGCTAACTTCACCCCATATGAGTTTACCTAAAGCCATACCTAAAACAGCACCAAAATAAAGCTTAAATAGCACCATGACACTGTCCATAATACGAGCAGTGCCAGACATTAAATGCCGAGCAGCAAGTTCAGACAAACCAACCGTAAGTGATAACCCCGGAATAAAGGCGATAATACTCGATAAAATTACCATAGGAATATTGATACTGGGATCGAATATCGAGATGAAAGCGGCTAGTAAAGAGGTGGTTAATGCAGCCATTGGCTCTAGCATTTCAGTTACGCGGCGTGAATGCTCTGCCCACATTACAAAAGTAAAAACGACAAACCCTAAAATAGTAGACCAAAAAACATCATGCCAACTGGTATGCATTAACATGGCAAAAGCACCACTAGATGCACCAAAAGCTAAAAAGGTCATAATTACGCCATAAGGTGGCGGTTTAGCATTTACTTCTTTTAAGCGCTCTAAAGCTTCTTCTAACGTTCGCTCTCCATTAATGAGTTCATCAACTAATTCATCAATGCGCGCTAATGAGCCAAGATCTATTTCGCCGGGTGTTACGCGTAATAAGTGATTGTATTGTTGATCATCTTCATCATCAGAAAGGATAAACGTCAATGCCGTTGGTGTGATAATAAATGACGCACGAATATCTAAAAAATGAGCGATAGAAAGTAAATTATCTTCTAATCGATATGCAGTAGAGCCTAGCTTGTGTAATGCTTTGCCAAGTCGAATAATAAATCGACGTTTTTGATAGAAATCATCTGCTTGGGTCATAGAAGTAATGAATAATTAGAATACCTTTGCTAATGTTAATTGATTTTTAGTAATTGTATAGTTATTCCATTAAATTTATTAGGAAGAAAGTATGGCCTTATTGATTATTTTAGCGAGTGTTTTTGGTGTGGTAGCGCTGATGGTTATCTTAGGTGAGCGCTTCGGAAAGCCAATGACTGATAAACAGCAAGTAAAATTGAGTAAAGTTACTTGGATCTTGGTGTTTTTTCTTTTGCTGGCAGCAATAGTAAAACAAATGGTTTAATACCAAATTATGATCCTATTGACTGAAAGCTCTGTTTTTCTATGCATCGACCTTGTTCATTATAAGTTTGATCATAAACGGAAATGTTCCCCTCATTATCTTGTGTAATAATATTAGTCGTGCGAGTGCCATATTGTGGCGAAACTATGAAAATAGAACTAAGTAGTTGCTCCCACTCTAAAGATAACCCTGTTTCGGGTAAACACTCTATGTGAGCTTGTTGTCCGTTTTGCATTAAATCAAATAGTTTGTCGATGTTTAATGAGTGTTTTGCAAAAGAGTTTATGGCATTGCTAAGTTGAGTTTGTCCCAGTGCCATTTTAGGCCAAATATCATCTAAGGCTCCATTGCACAAACTGTGAAAGCCAGCCGTTAATTTTTGCTGCTTTTGTGAAACGCTATCAAAGCAAGTTAAATCACTTAATTGGCCAAATACTAAATTAAAACCGTTATAGTGGTGTGCTGATTGTTCTAGTTGTGTTGTTATCACGTCATCTTGTTTCGCTAATGCTTGTAATACCAAGTCACCGCGAGATTGTTTATTTTTATCTAAAAGCTGAGGCTGACGAAAATTGGTTAATGCACTAAACCGTCCTTGTTTGTTTAAACCAAGCCAAGTGCCTCCTGCTTGTAAATCTTTACCTGCTAGTATTGCGGCTTGATTTTCTTTTTCAGGCCACCAATGCATAGATTGTGCTGGCCTTTGATGAAATTCATCTCGGTTTGCACAAATGATTACTGGATATTTAGGGTGCTGTTTGATGGCAAAAAATAGAATGCACATTTAAAAAGTGTTTTTTTGATTTGAAATTATATCTTATGGTAACTCTTTCTTTATACAAGGTGCTAGCTCAGGTAGAATTTATTCAAAGATGGTAAACTCTCTCATAGCAAAATTCTTTTATAGTAAATAACTAAGGGGCATGAAAATGTTCGAAATTCCCAATATTAGTTTAAAAAATAAAGTATCAGAAGCTGAATGGCAAATTCGTGTAGATTTAGCCGCCTGTTATCGCTTAATGGTAATGCATGATTGGGATGATCTTATTCATACCCATATTTCTGCTCGTATTCCTGGTACGGAGCACCTGTTAATTAATGCCTTTGGTTTAGCTTTTGAAGAAGTTACCGCATCAAATTTAGTTAAAATTGATATTAAGGGCAATATTATTGATAAAGATTGCCCGTTTGAAATTAATCCTGCTGGTTTTACCATTCATAGTGCGGTGCATGAAGCTCGTCATGATGATATTTGCGCTATGCATGTTCATACCAACGAAACTATTGCTATTGCTAGCCTTGAAGACGGTTTATTGCCATTAAGTCAGTATTCAATGTTTGCTCTTGCATCACTGAGTTATCATGATTACGAGGGCTTAGCAGTAAATAGTGAAGAAAAATTAAGATTACAAAATGATTTGGGCAATAGCAATTTTATGCTATTGCGTAATCATGGTGCGCTAACAATGGGGAAAACCATAGGTGATGCTTTTATGCATATGTATGATTTAACCCGAGCCTGTCAGGTGCAATTACAAGTTATGGCAACTGGTATGAAACCTATTTATGCACCGCAAAGCATTGTTGATGGCATTAAAGCGCAAGCTAATATTGTTCATACAGGTAAAACAGGTGGAGAAACTGCTTGGCCAGCTATGCTGCGTAGAGTTTATCGAGCTTATCCCGATTTTGCCGAGTAACTTTGCCGAATACTTTCGTAGGCAGGATTTTAATCGCGCTTTTAAACGAAATTTATTCGTACTTGTAAACGGAAACCTCATCAAAACATAAAGAGAGAAAAATGAAAGTTACTCATATAGAAGTATTTGATATTGAATGCCCTAAGCGTCCTGGTTGGAACCCCGTCTTTATTCGTATTCATACGGATGAAGGTATTAGTGGCGTTGGTGAAGCGGGGTTAGCTTATGACTGGGGGCATAGCGCCGCAGCGGCAATGATCAAAGAAATCAGTGAGGCCGTGCTCATTGGCTTTAACCCCTTTAATACTGAATTACTTTGGTCACGTATGCTTAGAGAAAGCTTCTGGGGTCTAGGTGGTGGGCCAGTGCTGTATTCTGCTATGAGCGCAATAGACACAGCCCTTTGGGATATTAAAGCTAAAGCATTAGGCGTACCTGTTTATCAATTGTTAGGCGGCAAAGTTAATGACAAACTACGCACTTACGCTAGTCAGTTACAATTTGATTGGGATAGCGAAATTAGCAAATTAATTGAACCTGAAGAATATGCACAAGCGGCATTAAAAGCGGTTAGCGAAGGCTATGATGCCGTAAAAGTAGATCCTATTGTTTATAACAAGGATGGTAGTTCGTCATTTGATCGCACTAAGTTATTCACTAAGCCACAAATGCGTTTATTTGGTGATAGATTACGCGCTATACGTGATGCTGTTGGTGAAGATGTTGATATTATTTTTGAATCGCATTCACTAATGGGAGCAGCTTCGGCAATACAAATGGGTAAAATTGTCGAAGAAGTTGGCTGTATGATGTATGAAGAGCCAGTGAATTATTTAAACCCAGCAGTACATAAAAAAGTATCTGATAATGTAAATGTGCCTATTGCCGGTGGCGAGCGTTTGTATCATCGCTGGGATGTTAGGCCTTATTTTGAGGATCAAAGTATTGATGTTTTGCAGCCAGATGTTGGTTTATGTGGCGGTTTTACTGAAGCTAAAAAGGTATGCGATTATGCTGATGTTTACGATATTCGTATTCAAGCTCATGTTTGTGGTGGCCCAGTAGCAACCGCAGCATCGTTACATTTAGAAACGGCAATTCCAAATTTTCTTATTCATGAGCATCATACTTATGCCATTAAAGAGTGGAACCGTGAATTGTGTTTACAAGATCCACAACCCGTAGATGGTTTTTTTCAAGTAACAGAGGTTCCGGGCATTGGCATTGAGTTGAATGATGAGGTGGTGAAACGATCGCCGCATGTGACGATCAAATAATATAGTACCATTTCAGCGCATTGTCATGACACAATGCGTTTTTTTCTTGCTTAGTTCGTGCTTGAAAGAATGCACTGCTGATAATGGATTGCCAATAATCTTGATAACTGATTTTATTGAACAAGCACAGCGGAAAGTTACTCGCTAACATCACTTTTTTTACACCAAAAATATTGAGAACTAAAGACATACACTCATTGAACCATAGCGGTTGATAATCCCTGTCAGTCATTTCCCAGCCAGAGCATTTTATTACGACATGAGAAAACCTAGATAATTGGAGTAAACTACTTTGCCACCGTTGCCACTCAATGGTTTGAATATCAGTTGGTGGAAAACCGGCATGATTGATAATAAAAGTAATATTAGGGTTATCACAAATAACGTCACACAAAGCATCAATGGCTTCATGCTCTGCAAGCTCTAGCTGTGTTTCAAAAATCAAACCTTGAGTAGTATTTGCAGCAAAGTTATTTAGTATTTTAAAATTACTCAATACTTGTTTATTGGTTAGCAAACTCAATGCTTGTTTATCTAATATATGCCGAACACCAACAAATGAATTTAATTTGACTAACCTTTCTAGGTTTTGTGTAACGTTTTGGTTTAATTCTGTTAAATCAATGTTTGCAATAGCGCGAAAACATTGACGAGATGATTGCTCCAATGTTGCAAGTTCTCGCCAAGGTTGACGGTTGTCAAATCCCGCTTCAATATGTACAAATCCTGCTAGTTCTATAGGAGCTTCAAGCATTAAGTCGCTTTCTTCAAATGTTTTATTGATAATGGATTTATCAGGCCAAAAAGGTGGATTGTCAGCTCTTAACCAATGATAATCTCCTTGCTCAAGATTAAATAGATGTATGTGGGGATCAATAATTTTCATGTTAACTCGCCGCTTTAAACCTAACGTCTATTGAGTGGTGTAACCACCATCAATAACTTGTAAACTACCGGTGATAAATTTGGCTTTATCTGACGCTAAAAATAACACTAACTCAGCGACTTCTTCAGGTTGACCTAAACGGTTTAGTGGCTGCAAGCTTTCTTCTTCTTGATGAATTTTAGCTTTGTCAGCTCCAGATTTTTGACAATAATTATCAATAGCGTGATGATACAGCGGTGTTTCTATAGTGCCCGGACAAACAGCATTTGCTCTAATGTTGAATTGGGCATAATCTAAAGCGGTAGTTTTTGCCATGGATGCTAGCGCACTTTTACTTAAGTTATAAGCAAAAGAATTATGTTTAGCAACAAGCGCTTGATCAGAAGACATTAAAATAATAGCGCCATTACTCTTAGCTTTCATACTCGGTAATACTGCTTTTATGGCAGCATAAGCTCCTTTTACATTGATGCTAAAAACGTTGTCTAAATCAGCTTCAGTGGTGTTTTCTATATTGGCAGAAAAATGAATGCCAGCGTTAGAAACTAACACATCAATAGTATGCTCTTGAGATATTTTATTTATTATATTACTGACTTGAACAGTATTGCTAACATCACACTGGAAAAACTCACCAAAAGGAGAGGGCGATAAATCGAGGTTAAACACTCTATAATTATTGTGTGTAAATAGTTGAACTATACTTAAGCCAATACCTGAACTTCCGCCCGTTATGATGCATGTTTTTTGTTTAGTCGTCATATTAATTATAAATTCGCTTGAATGTACAAAAGATTAAATTAGTTCAATATTAAATTTTGAATCAATTGATATGATATACCTTTTTAGATTCATATTAAAATGGCTATGTTGTACTTAACTGTTGTTGATATGATTTAACGTGTATTTTTCAATCACCGCTAGTATTAGTGTGGCAAATTTTGAGAATGATGTTAATACGTTAAATGAGCTTATTTTACAGGCAGATAAAATGTTATACCAAGCTAAAGATATGGGAAAAAAATAATGTTTGTAGCGTAGAAGTCTTGTAATTCATAGGTAACTGCACATTTAGTATTGCGATAAACTATATTTTTCTTTTTTCCAGTCACTTAGGTATAATTAAACTCATTAAAACTTATTGAGATTTTTCCATGAAAGCATGCGGTGTAGAAATAAAAGCTAATGATGCAATAATTTGTATTATGTCAAAAGAGAATAATTTGTATGATATTCCTCATACACGCGTTCAAAAAGTTAGTTTAGATAATGCAGGTGAAGCAGAGCAAGTGCAAAAGTTTCAATTTACTTTTGCTAAATTAATGGAAGATTACCAAGTAACTCATGTAGTTATTAAAGGGCGAGCATTGAAAGGTAAGTTTGCTGGAGGTCCTATTGGTTTTAAAGTGGAAGCAGCTATTCAATTGATACAAGAGCTGCAAGTTGAAATTTTAGCAGGTAGCTTTATTAAAAAAGAACTAGCAAAAAGCCAAATTGATATAGATTTTCGTGATACGGGTTTAAAGCAATACCAAGAACAAGCATTCAGTACTGTGTTTGCCTATTTAGAAGATAAAAAGTAGAGAGGCATTAAATAGTTTGATCATCTATAAGACTATGTTAACTTTTGTAAACAAAGTACAAATAAAATAATAAAAATCATTTAGGTTATAAATCAGCTTTAGGAGTTGCTATGAAGGAACAAATGCGTCATTTCTATAAAATAATGTTAATTATCACTGTTACTATGCTGCAAGCATGTGGCTCAAGTGATGAAACTGTTTTTTCTATTACTGCTGATATTAATAGCATGGATTTTAGCAATGAATTTTTGCAAGAATCGACTGATTCTATTGCCATACAGGTAAACTTTGAAGGTGATGGTTTATTAGTTAGTTTTGCGCCAGAAAATGATCCTGTTTTTTGGTTGGAATATCGCTCTGAAAATGTCACTGAAAATTCGGCAACTATTTACATTGATATTATCAATGCTCAATTTCTTTTTGCAGATAGCTATAAAACGACACTACGCTTAGCAACCAGTAATGATGATGCGAGTAAATTTGCCTCACATGATATTGATATTTCACTCTTAGTGTGGAATCTAGCGGTTGATACCCAAAAAGTTAAATATAATGGCACTTTTGGTGATGTAAGCATTCCAGCACAAACAATTACAATCACGAGTGAAACCAACGAATGGACAGCAAGCTCTGATGTTAGTTGGCTATCATTAGATGTTACATCAGGTACTGGCGATGGTGCTATCATGGTAACACCTGATATCAGTTCTTTTACGGCATCAGGATTGCAGCAAGGCAATATCATCTTAACTGAAGTGACTAGTGGTGATAGCAAGTTTATTCCAGTTGATGTAGCACTCAATAATGTTTATTTATTTGCTGAAAATTCAGCAATTTCTTTAACTTCAACGACAAGTATTTCAGCTTTAGAAACAACGGTAGCAATTGGCAATAATAGCGATCTTGCGGTTAGTTGGAGTGCATCTACTGAAGCTAATTGGTTAACGGTTACACCAATTGATGATACTCATGTGCAAATTACAGCCGATTCAACTATTGCGCCAATGAATAAAAACTCATCAGCAGAAGTGATTATTTCTGCTGATCAAGACAGCTCTGTAATAAGTAAAATAATTAAAGTTAACTTTTATAACACCGATTTAGTTGTAGAAAATAAAGTACTTACGGCGTTGGAAGTCAATAACAACGAAATGGTTGTTTCACCTTTAATGCCTGTGTTTTATATTGGAGTAAAAAATAAATTACTTACTTATCATCAGTATACTGGCGAGATTGAATCTACTTTAGTTATTTCACCAGAAAATACTGTGTTAGAGCAACTTATAATGCATCCCAATGGTGACTATTTATTAGCGAAAGCCGTTGAAACAATAACCGCAGAAGATGAAACCATTACTGAAGTTGTTCATCGCTATAAAGTTAATCTTTTAGACAATAGTTTCGCTGAAATTCTCGATTTTGATATTTCATTTGAGCCAACGAATATAGTCAGTTTATTAGGACGTTACTTTGTTGTGACTCAAGCATTAGAGTTTGCCGATGAAAACCTGTTACAACAGTTCTGGGACGCCGATAATGCTTATTTTGCCAGTGAAATTGATGTTGCATCACAGGCAAATACACTTTTTGCTTTAGATAATAGTACGGCAAGTTTTAAGCGTTATATTCCTCAAGTAAATGACTTTGGTGATGACCAAATCACCATGACATTAACTCATGAATATCACCCTGAATCATTAGCGGAAGGGAAGTTAATTAATGACTTTATTGTGACAAATGACGAAGCAAATATTTATGCTATTAGTGAAACAAGTGAGTGGATTAGCTTTGATGGCGAAAATTTTATTGATAATGGCTTGTTAGAAACGAATGAAGATATTGTGACCTTGTTTTTAGAAAAAAGCAGAGCGAGTCAACCTAATTATTTGCGCATTGATATCACTAGTCTTGATGAGTTTTATCTTGATATTTATGACAATCAGCAAAACATTTTATCAACTGTTCTTACTCAGGGCAGGCAACCTAGTAGCATTAAATTATCGGGGGATGATCAGCGTTTACTTATTAATGTTGATTCTTCAAATAACCCCGAGGTTGACTCTCAAGTTGAGTTGGTAACCTTATCTCAGTAATTCAATAAAGCATATGTAGTTAAAAAAAACGTAATGGCGGCATCAATTAGCTGAAGTAATCAAAAGACTAAATCCAGTGCTACGAGGTTTTGTAAATCACTTTGGCATCGCCAATTGTATACGAGATTCTTACGTACGGCACTGTATGAGGGATGAGTCTCTCTCAACTCGATATGCGTTTAAGTTCGGTGTTTTGATGGGTATATGCTGTTTAGTAATTAAACTATAAGATTTGATAGCTATTTAGCCTAAGTGGAATCATTAAGTTTGTTATGCTAGATGCCGTACTAATAACTGGACGGATGACTATTAATGAATAATAAAAAGAAAAGCCTATTAAGCATAGTTTTGCTTATGGGACTAAGTGCTTGTGGTAGTGATGATAACAAGAAGATTGAAGAACCTCCCGTACTAACTCCACCTGCAGCGGTACCTACTTTAGTTGCTTTTGACACTGACGGTAACTTAAGTGCTAATATTCGTTGGACTACCTATGGGGTTCCGCACATTACTGGTGATAATTTACAAAGTGTAGGTTTTGGCTCAGGTTATGCCTATGCCCAAGATAATATTTGTATTTTAGCCGATCAAATTATCAAAGTGCGCAGTGAACGTGCTAAGTACTTTGGTCCAGATAAGGTTTTTGGCTCTGGTGATACTGGCAATATAATATCAGATTTTGGTCATCACGCTTTAAAAGTAATGACTTCAGCAACAGAACTTTATCCGAGCATGTCTGAAAATAGTCGTGCATTACTTGAAGGCTATACTGCGGGATATAACAAATACTTAAGCGATACTGGTGTTGACAATTTAGCACCTCAATGTGCAGGACAACCTTGGGTTAAACCAATTACAGTCGTTGAAATGACAGCTTATATGTTTGCTACATCACAATTTGCTAGTGGCGCAAACTCAAACTTTATGCAACTTGCCTTTTTAGCTAATCCAGGAGACCTTAACGAGTATTTACCATACGTTGGTGCTAGAGCAAAATCAGTAGTTCAAGCATCAGTTACAACTATTGCAGAACAATTAGAAATAAAAGCAAAAAGCTTTACTGCATCAAAATTAGACTTAGGAGATTTAGGGTCAAATGGATGGGGCATTGGTAAAGATAAAACTGAAAATGGTAAAGGTATTTTATTAGCAAACCCTCATTTTCCTCATACAGGGCATTTAAGGTTTTATCAATCTCATGTAACCATCCCTGGGGTTATGGATGTTATGGGAGGAGCATTACAAGGTTTCCCTGTGCATAACATTGGCTTTAACAAAAACCTTGGTTGGACACACACTGTTTCAAAATCACGCCGCTTTGTTGTATACCAACTTGATTTAGTTCAAGACAATGCTATGCAATATATTGTTGATAATGAAATAAAAGATATCACTAAAAAGACGTACTATATTGAAGTAAATGCCGGTGGTGGAAACTCAGTATTGTTATCTAAAGACTATTATTATTCACACCATGGCTTGATGATAGAAACACCTCCTACAAATGGTTTGGGTTGGTCAGATACCAATGCATTTACTTTACGTGATTCAGCTGAGAAAAACACAGAGATGATTGATCAATGGTTGGCAATGAACTTGGCGACCAATTTAGATGAATTTCAGCAGGCTTTTAAAGATTTTGATGGTATTCCATGGGTAAATACCATGTATGCAGATGATCAAGGTAATGCCTTTTATATTGATAAAACCCGTGTGCATAACTTAAATGATACAGCATTAGGCTTAATGCGCAGTGATCCTACGCTTGTAGGTACTCGTCAGTTAGTGGGTTTTGATATATTGCCAGGCAATACTGCATTGTTTGAACCAGATGGTTTAAACAGCTACGAGCAAGCTCCAAAATTGTTAAACAATGATTATGTGCAAAATTCAAATGATGCGTATAGTTATACTAATTTAACGACACCACTCTCTGGTTATTCAACTTTATATGGTGATGATCTTAGCCCGCTTAGTTTAAGAACCCGAATGGGTTTAAAATTGCTAGGTGATAGCGCTGGCGAGGATGATAAGTTTAATGCTGCAGAAGTTGAAGCTGCATTATTTAGCAATAGAGCTTATTTAGCTGAAGCGGTAATGGCCGATTTATTAACTCAGTGTCAAGCCCAAGGTAACACTCCCGTTACTTTAGATGGCGGAATGAGTATTGATATTTCTCTTGGTTGTACAGCATTGGCTAGCTGGGATATGCGCTTTAACAAAGAAAGTACAGCGGCGCATATTTTTAGAGAATTTTCTTATAAATTTAGCCAAGACAGTCATTTTTTAACACCATTTAATTCAGATATACCAGCATCAACGCCGAACACCCTAGTGAATAACGGCAGCGTTCTAAAAGCTTTAGCTGCAGCAATAAAAAATGTTGAAGCTTCAGGGTTTGCACTTAATGCCATGCTTGGAGACGTGCAATTTACTGAAAAAACCATGCCCGATGGCAGTGCTAGCGGTGAACGTTTTTCGTGGGCTGGTGCTAAACATAGAGAAGGAGGGTTTAATATATTCTCTTCTGCTAAATCAGATAACACCTTGTATCCAATCCATCAATATACACCAGTAAATGATGTTGAAACTGCTACTGCATTGAAATCAGGGTTAACGACCGATGGTTATCATCTTAATTATGGATCTAGTTGGATGTTTGTTGTTAACTTTACAGATAACGGACCAAGTGCTCGTGGCTTATTAAGTTACTCTCAATCATCAAATACTGATTCAGAGCATAATAGTGATCAAAATCGTTATTATTCAGAAACATCAGTGTTGAGACCTTTACTGTTTAGTGAGTCAGATATTAGTAGTAATATTATTAGTGAAATGGATATAAGCGCTAACTAAGTGTTGAATTATTTAGTGATATTGGTATTACATGCCTATGCAGATGACTCAGGTTCGTCATCCCCGTGGTGTTTTAATCGGGGATCCAGTGTCTAAAAAACAATGGATCTTCGACAAAAGACCTCGAAGATGACGATTTACTATAATCACCTGAGTTAATGCTACTCGCTACAAGCATTTAATCTTTTACCTAGCACCTAGCACTTAGAGCCTAGAACCCAGCTAAACTAAAGACCTAGCACTTGTTTACCTTGTTTAAATACAATATCTACTGGAATTTTAGCTGCTTCTAAACGAGCTAAATCTGTCGCCAATGTTTCGCTGATAATGCCTTTGCTAGCAACTAATTTGTCAACACCTTGGTAATCACCATTGCCTTGTAATGTTAAAATTAGTTTTGATAATGAATCAATAGCAGCAGTCATCTTTTCTATATTAATACTATATAAACCTTGCTCATTACGGCTGAAAGCTCCCTTTTCTTGAAAATAATTAAATCGCACCATATTAGCCTTACCGTGGGCAGAACTTGCACCAAAACGTACTGAGCGAAATATACCAGCT
>Ga0209081_1000911_pt1 | contig 17814 bp, 14 predicted proteins | sample GOMGulsemesocosm_4_FD_184636 | JGI IMG/M metagenome (GOLD analysis project Ga0209081, IMG submission 184636) | Methane-oxidizing microbial communities from mesocosms in the Gulf of Mexico - GOM15B Gulf of Mexico (SPAdes) (version 2) | ecosystem: Environmental > Aquatic > Marine > Cold seeps... | reverse complement strand
CAGTTCCATCTATAGGTGTAATGGTTTTAAATGTACTCATATTCTATTTCCTTGTCTTTTTACTTATATTATTTCAAAGTATCTATTTAGTTGCCAATCAGTGATGGCTTTTAATTGTTCCGCTGATTCATGTTCTCTGGTATAAGAATAGTGATCAACAAACAGATCTCCAAATATTTCTCTGGCTGCTTGCGAATTTTTTAAACGTGATGCTGCTTGATCGAGAGTTTTTGGAAATGAGTGTTCTTTTTCCATCTCTACTTCATAGGCATTTCCTGCAATTGCTTCTGTGGGTTCTATTTTATTTTTAATTCCCCATAGTCCAGTACCAACAGCAGCTGCTAATGCGATATATGGATTGATATCAGCAGCAGCTACTCTATATTCAACCCGTTGTGCTTTAGGACTTCCAGTAATGGCTCTTAAAGCGCACGTTCTATTATCCACTCCCCAAGTTGCTTGTGTAGGCGCCCAGAATCCTGGAATCAATCTTGTATAGGAGTTACATGTGGGAGCGATCATTGCTAGTACATCTGGCATAAGTTTTTGTTGACCACCAATGAACCATCTCATTTCATCAGAGATGGTATGTTCTTTGGTTTCATCATAGAAGATTGATTTTCCATCATTGTCTTTTGCTGAGATATGAAGGTGTCCTGATTGTCCTGGATACTTTCCTGACCACTTAGCCATAAACGTAGCCATATATCCTTGACGTTGAGCCAGTACTTTTGTGAAGGTTTTAAACAGTACCCCTTTATCGGCAGTTTTTAATAACTCATCGTAAAGTAAGGCTGCTTCTAAAACACCAGGTCCTGTTTCAGTATGAAGTCCTTCTATTTCCATATCCATATCCAAACACAGATTCATCAGGTCATGATAAAATTCACTTTCTACTGAGTTTCTTAACACTGAGTATCCAAACATACCAGGCGTAAAATGTTCTAAGTTTTTATAATCTTTTTCTCTAACACTTTGTGGGGTTTCTTTAAACATGAAAAATTCAAATTCAGTTGCTGCATCAAAGTTGATACCCATCTCTTTACCTTGTCTAATAACATTTTTAAGTAAAGTTCGTGGACATACTTTGGCATGTTTTTCTTCAGAGTCAAAATCAAGAAGGAAAAAGATTGAGTTTTCTTCTAAAGGCAGTTCTCGACATGAACTTAAGTCTATTTGTCCAAGAGCATCAGGAAAAGCAGTCTTCCATCCTGTAATTGAATCTTTTTCATATAACTCATCGTGACAATCCCAACCAAAAATTACATCACAAAAACCCAAACCAGTTGTTAGAATTGAAGCAAATTTATTTCTATTAATATATTTACCTCTTAATATTCCATCAATATCCGTTGCAGCTACTTTGATTCGTTTTATATCTCGTTGATCAATTAGTAATAATGCATCTTCTATTGTTTTTACATCACCAGCTTTTAACATTTTACTCTCAGTCATTTATTCTCTCCATAGTTTAAATTATATATAAAATCGTATGAACTATTATCAAGTATTGTTTCTAAATAGTTTCGTGATAACATTGTAATGTTATAATTATAAAAACAAAATTAAACTTTAAAAAAATATACATAATCTATATTTTATAGGCTTTTTTGGAGCTTTTAATCAAAAATGAAATAATAAAGTTTCTTACATTGGTTATAATGTTATAGTGTATTTTAATATTTGTGAATTATTTTGCACCAGCTTTAAGTAGTATTTTTTCTATTTTTTTAAATCCTTTTTCTTGTGAGTGCTGTAAAGGCGAGACACCATTAAAATCTTTTATATTCACATCTGCACCAAATGATATAAGTAGCTTTATTACTTCTTGTTGATTGATACCACCATTGTTTAAAATAATAGCTTCTAATAAAGCTGTCCATCCAAGATTGTTAATAAGATTTACATTCGTATTGGTTTTACTAAGAAGAAGTTTTACAACCTCAACATATCCATGTTCACTGGCAGGAATTAGAGCAGTTCCCCCGTAGCGATTTAATAAAGCAGCGTTAGCACCTGCACTTATAGTTAACTTTAAAATACCAAGATAACCTTCCGCACCTGCATATAGAAAAGGGTTATCTTGTATGTTATCCATGATGTTTACATCAGCACCTTCATTAATGAGAAGTTTTGCTGTGGAGAGGTCATTGTTATGAGTTGCAATGAGAAGAGCGCTTCTTCCTCTATGGTCTTGTGCATTGATATCAATATGTTTTTCTAATAAGGTTTTTATTACTTGAGTATTGCCATTATTCACTGCTGTTAAAAATCGATTGTTTACATTTTCAGTTTCATTTGCTGCAAGGATCAAACATGTCATCATCATAAAGATTAAGATTCTATTCATAATGTGTCCTTTAAAGTTTGTTAGGCTTACTTATTCCAATAAGTAGCTTCTGTTAACTTCTCTTCTATATATTCCCATAAAAGGGGATGTTCAGATTTTATAATTTTGCTTTTATTACTTAGAACTTGTTCTAAAGTAATATTATTTTCAATCCAACTTTGCCCATTGTTATTGATATTTTGTAAGACTGGAATAGCAGCATCCATGGCTTTTGCAAATTTTGCTTCTTTTGTTTGAGCTTCTTCGAACTCCATCCAAATATCAGTAAACTCACGCTCTAAATGGATTGGGAGCAAACCAAAGATTCTCTTTGCAGCTTTTAACTCTACCTCAACAGCAGCTTCTCTGGCCTTGGTATCAAAAGCAATAGTATCACCCGCATCAATTTCCACAATATCATGTAAAAGAATCATCTTTAGTACTTTAAGAACATCAAGTTTACTGCTTGCATCTTGGGCGAAAGTCATAATCAATAAAGACACATGCCAACTATGTTCTGCTGAGTTTTCATAACGATCAAGCCCTACGGGTTTATTTTTCCGTAAAATTGCTTTTAATTTGTCCAGCTCCATTATAAAATCGATCTTTTTTATCATGTCTTGCATTGTATTTTCCTAAATTTAGATCTGCTTATATTTTACTCTTAAGCATATTAAAACAAAACTATTTCCACAGATACTCTCCTTCTTAATAAGAGTCAACTTGTAATATATATTAATAAGAAATACTTAATTTTATTGTGTATAAAATATAATGATTTGATAATTGAATATTGTCTTAAATAAATTTTAACAATTATAGATGGACTTACAAAATGAAAAGATATTCTTTAAATGCATTGAAAATTTCAATAATATATTTTTCAATCAGTTTTTTGTGGATACTACTCTCTGATAAGACAATTATTTTGTTTATCAACGATATACAGACACTAAATGACATTCAAACAATAAAAGGTTGGTTTTTTATATCACTTACTTCTATTGTTATTTATTATTTAGTCAATACATTTTTCAAACAAGAGCACACATATAAAAGTAGTTTGGAAGAATCATGTTATCTTTTAAGTGAATCACAAAAAATTGCCAACTTAGGATCATGGGAACTAGATTTACTTACAAATAGATTATCTTGGTCTGACCAAATTTACGTTATTTTTGGCGTTAAACCTCAGGAATTTGAAGCAAGCTATGAAGGCTTTTTATCCTATGTTCATCCAGAAGATAGAGATAAAGTAAATGAAGCATATACAAACGCTATAAAAAATAAGAATGATTACTTTGTTGAACATAGAATTATACTTAGTAATGGAGAAATAAGATATGTAGAAGAAAAGTGTGTACATAAATACAATAAAGAAAATGAAATAATTAAATCTATTGGTACTGTTCATGACATAACAGATAAAAAGCTTCTTGAAATAGGAAAACATGAACAGTTAGTTATAAATACTCAAATATATGAAGACCTATTCGTACTAAGTAAATCCATAATATTAGTAATAAACCCAAAAAATGGTGATATTTTAAATGCCAATAACAGTGCTATAGACTTTTATGGTTATGACAAACCTTCCTTATTATCCTTAAACATCTCCGATATCAATCAGATTCCACAGCAAGATATAAAAGACAAAATTAATATTACGCTTACAAAAGATGATGCAAGTCATTATTTTAACTTTATTCATACTTTAAAAAGCAAAGAAAAGAGAAACGTTAAAGTTTATTCAAATCAAACTATGTATGCAGGTAAAAAAGTGCTTCTTGCAACAATAGTTGATGTAACTGAAGAAGTAGATGTAAAAAATAAATTAGTCCACGTGGAGAATGAATTTAACAACATTTTTGAATATGCAAATGTAGGTTTGCTCACTAGAGATATCAATGGAATCGTATTAAATATAAACTATAAATTAGTGAAACTATTAGGTTATGACTCAAAGGATGAAATCATTGGAAATAGCTGTGAAGGCTTTAGTTCAAATTATCACAATATTAACAAAGAAGATCTCTTTGGAAAAATTACAAATGGTGTGATTGATAACTTTTCCACTGATTTAGTGCTACAAAAAAAAGATGGCTCGTATATTGATGTATTTGTCACCACCAATACTTATGAGGTTGAGAAAGGTGTAACATATATATTAACCTCATTGATAGATATTACACAAATGAAAAATAAGGACACCTTACTTGCACAACAAGCAAAAAAGGCGGCTATGGGAGAAATGATTGAAAATATTGCTCATCAGTGGAGACAACCATTAACTGTTATTTCTGTAGCAGCTACAAATATCAAGTTCAAAACTGAGCTTGGCACACTAAATGATGAAATACTTGATGAAACCATGGATTACATTGAAAACGTCGTACTTCAATTATCTCAAACAATTACAGATTTTAGAGATTTTTTCAAACCAAATAAAAAACCTAAAGAATTTTATATTCATGATACTTTTGATAAAACATTTAAATTACTTATTTCTCAATTTAAAACCAGTAATATTTATATAATCAAAAATATCGATAAAGTATTTCTTACTGGACTTGAAAATGAGTTAATACAAGTGTTAATAAATATCTTAAACAATGCAAGAGATGAGTTATTAATAAAAGATATCAAACGAAAAGTCATTATCATTGATGTAGTAAATAAAGATTTACATATAGAGATCTTCATAAAGGATAATGCAGGGGGAATTTCAGAACATATCATCAATAAAGTTTTCAAAGCACATTTCACAACAAAAGAAAATTCAGAAGGGACGGGTATTGGCTTGTATATGTCTAAAATTATCATTGAAGAACATATGAAGGGAACATTAAGAGTAAAGAACTCAGAGCTTTCATATGAAGGAGAAAAGTATAAAGGCGCTAATTTTATTATAACAATTCCAAAAAATATTTCTATGTGATATTAATTATTCTAAATATTTATCCCGTATCGTTAAAAATTTGGGAAGGTTATCAAACAGTAAATCAACCAATACAGGGTCGAAATGCTCACCTTTTTCTTTTTTAAAGAAATCAAGTATCTTATCTAAATCCCAAGCTTTTTTATAAACCCTATCACTTCCTAAGGCATCTAATACATCTGCAATTGCAGTGATTCTTCCGTAAATATGAATATCATTTCCCCTTAAACCTTGTGGATATCCTGATCCATTCCACTTTTCATGATGTTCTAAAGCTACAGTTGCAGCTGCTTTTAATACTTCTTGATTAGAACCTTTTAACACTCTATATCCAATTTTGGAGTGTGTTTTCATGATTTCAAATTCTTCATCTGACAACTTTGATCTTTTATTTAATATGGTGTCAGGGATTCCAACTTTTCCAATATCATGCATAGGTGACGCTGTAAATAAAATATTGGCACTTTTTTCATCCATCCCTGATAGTAATGCTAAGATTTTAGAATAATGAGCCACCCTTTTTACGTGGCTTCCTGTTTCTTTACTTCTACTCTCTCCAACCTCTCCCATCTTGTATATAATTTCTCGTTGTGTATCCTCTACTTCTTTATGCAGTTCAAATAATTCGGTTAGATCTTGACGAATAGCCATATATTCCACAATAGAGTTATTCTCATCAGAGATAGGAATAACTGTAGTCTTTACCCAATATTCCAATGAAGATTTTTTCTTATTTTTTAAAACCCCATTCCATGTTTTCCCATTTCGTATGTTAACCCACATATCTTTAAATACCTCGGAAGCTGTGTCCTCATGTCGAATAATATTATGATGTGCACCAATTAACTCCTCTCTTGTGTATCCAGAAATTTCACAAAACTTATCGTTAACATAAGTGATAACCCCTCTTAAATTTGTTCGTGAAAGAATATTACTATTGTCCATAGCCTTTTCGTATTCTTTAGATAATTGAACCGCCTGGCTTAAATTTTTATTACTTGAAGCCAGTTCTTCTCTTAAATGTACCTTAACGTTTTCTTCTTCTGTATTATCTACATTTATCAAAATATATTCTTTTATATTGCCTTTTTTATCTAATATTGGATTAATTATTGTTTTGACACAATAATATTTGCCACATTTGCTTTTACAATTAATCTGTCCTTGCCACGGTTCTTTTATCTCTATTATAGATTTTAATACATCGGCATAAGATTTTTGATTGTCTTTTTTGTGTACCAACTTTTTATATGATTTTCCAAGTAATTCACTTTCTTTGAAGCCAGAAATTGTACACAAGTGGTTGTTTACAAAGGTAATTAATCCTTGGCTATTTATCTTTACTACTATCATATTTTTTTCAACAGTATCTTTATATATTTGCAATAACCTCTTCGTTTGTTTTGATTCTTCTTTCACTTTTAATTTATAAATTATTTTTGAAAATACATTGAAAACCTGTTCACTTTTAATGGGCTTAACAATATATCCATCAATTCCGATATCAATTGTTTTGATGAAAAAGTCACTGTTATCATAAGCACTTAAAATTACAAGAGGTATAGTTTCATTTAACTTTCTAATTTCTCGTAGAAGTTCAATTCCACTTAACTTTGGCATCTCAAGATCACTAACAACCAAATCAAAGGAATCACTTTTAAATTTATTTAGACCATCTTCTCCATCTACAGCGATGCTAACATCATCAAAAAATATTTCAAACAGCATTTTATATTCATTTCGTATTAATACATCATCCTCAACGTACAAGACCTTATATTTCTTCGAATGCATTACCAATTCTTCTATATTATTCATCATATACTTCTTTCATTCGTCACATATTTATTTACATATCGTGACGGATATCATTTTTACCTTCAAATTGTGCTTTATTTGATGTTTCTAACATTTTTTGAGCCACACTATATAAATGATTTGAAACACTACTAACTTCATCGCTCACACTTGAATTTTCTTGAACTGCTAAATCAATGCTATTTAAAGCATCTTCAACTTGCGAAATTCCGATGCTTTGTTCTTCACTTGAAACCACTATTGATTCAATAAGCTCCACAGTTTGGTTAATATTCTCACTTAAATGTTGATAATCGTTTTTCATGTCATTTGCTATAATTTTTCCGTTGTTTGCTTGAGATTTGAGTTCATCCATTAAGGCTCCAATTTCGTCAGCAGCATCAGAACTTTTATTTGCAAGATTTCTAACTTCTTGTGCAACAACAGCAAAACCTTTCCCAGCTTCTCCTGCTGTTGCTGCTTCTACAGCTGCATTTAAAGATAATATATTTGTTTGAAATGCAATTTGGGAAATAATACTAATTGCTTCATATACCTTATTGGTTGAATTATTAATTTCGTCCATTGAAGTGTATGTGTCTTGTGAAAGTTTTTCACCTTTTTGGGAGGAGGAACTTACTTCTTGCCCAAGTTCCATCATTTGCTTCGCAGCTTGTGTATTGGAGGAAATGTTGGTTGAGATTTCAACAACTGCAGCGGATGTTTCTTCTAAGGATACAGATTGTTTTTGAGTTGATATTGATAAAATATTTGCTTTATCTTTTAAAATATGTGCTTCTTGTTCTAAAACCATACTCTCCTTATGTGAACTTGCTAAGTTTTTTGTGATTCCCAACTTGAGATTATTGATTCCTTTCAATAATAATTGAAACTGCCCTCCTCTAAAAGTATCTTCCTTAATGCTTTTCATGAAATTTTGATTTGAATATTCTTCCAATCGTGTCATAACTTCATCTATTGTGTATTCTAATTTTCCAAACATATCATTTAAAGTTTTCGAAATATAATTTAGCTTGGGATCAATAGATTTTGCAACAATTTTTTCATTGGTAAAACCATCTGAAAGTTTTTCGCAAGCTAACATTATTTCACCATACACAGTTAATGATTGAACGTTTTTATTTTCTAGAGACTTTGCAATTTCAATTAATTTTACCTGTATATCATTAAAATAACTGTTATTGGTATTTTCATTTAATTCATTTAAGTTATTTATGTCGCCATTGATGTAACTTTCAAATAGACTCAAACTTTCTAATATTTTATTTGCATCTTTTTTGGGGTTTAATATCATTTGTAGTCCTTATTTTAACGTTTTATACAATTCAATTGCATTTTTCACTTCAGCATCAGTAGGTTTAACACGCACTGATATATACCTTTTCTTATTATAAATATCTGTTGAAGGATAAGCTGTCGCATTTACCCAATAAAAACCACCAGAAGATGTTTTATTTTTTACAATTCCATTCCATATTTTTCCATCTTGGATTGTTTGCCATAAATCTTTAAAAGCAGCTTTTGGCATATCTTCATGACGCACAATATTATGAGGCTGTCCAATAAGTTCATCTTTCGTATATCCTGCAATTTTACAAAAGTCAGCATTTGCATAAAGGATAATTCCTTTTTCATTTGTTTCTGATACTATCATTGTGTCTTGGTTTAATTTCACTTCTTCCATCACAATCTCCTATAATTCATATAAAAGAATAACATGTGATTGTGTCAGGATAGTGTCATATTTGTATATTTAGTTCTAAAATTAGAATTATTTTAGCAAGAGTTAGTTAATTTTTTTTCTTAATATATATCCCAATCCATAGTGAGACTCTATAAGATTGACGCCCAGTTTTGTTTTCAGTCGAGAAATAAGATTTCTGGTATTTGTGTTTTCCTTACCTTTGTCAGAAAAGATAGAAGATTCTATATTCTCATACCCAATAATTTGATTTTCATTATTTATAAACAAATCCATTAGTTTTTTTTCATTTTTGGTCAGTTTAAAGATTTCCCCATTGTTTAAAAGATTCTGATTCTTTTTATCCCAAGTAAAATTAAAATCCAATTTTACAAAATCCTCCGTTTCTATTTTAAGTTCAAGTTTTAGAATTATCTTATTTATAGTTTCTAAAAACTGATTAAAATCGTAAGGTTTTAAAATGTAACCATCTATACCAAACTTTATTGTTTCTAGAAAATACTCTTTATCTTCATATGAAGATAAAACAACAATAGGAATATTGAGATCATCTTTTCGTATTGCCTCAATCATTGAAATTCCATCTAAATTAGGCATATCTAAATCAGTAAATATCACTTGATAAGTATTTGAATGAAAGAGCTCAAGTCCCAAGATACCATCTTCTGCAACATCAATGTTTGTGAAATAGTTTTGTAATAAAAGAAGTGTTTGTTCTCGTATATTATCATTGTCTTCAACATACAAAACTTTTAAGGTATGAGTTACCTTTAAGATCTCTTGTGAATCAATCATATTTTCCCTACTTTCTGGATATTTTATATTATACTTAAGCAATAATTATGTCAGGCATAAATAAAAAAGGTACATATTAACTTTTGGCATGAATACTTCCATTGTTTTAAATAGTAGTAGTTATTGAGGGGATGATTGAGATAGAATTCTTGAAAAGTAAAAAAGAAAAAATCTTTTTTACTTATTAGCTATATACTGAGTAATTTTTTAACAGCAGCTTTTGCACTTGGCGTCCGACTGGTATATGCACACATATAATTATTTACATCAGGAAAGAATTGTAGTTCATAGGAACTTCTAAAACCAAGGAGTAAGGTCTTATTGTTATACTGTTCAAGTATATTTTCAACTCTTTGTATCTGTTTCTTTTTATCAAAGTCTTCTCCTGGTAAAGGATAGTCTTCAGTTACGAGTATAATGGTCTCAAATGAATTTAAAGTTGCATCATGTGTATTCTCATAAGAGAATGCTTCTGAATTTTCATGATGGTTTAAAAAAGTTTGGCTAAATGTTTCAAAGGCACTTGTACGTTGATTGGGCCCAATACCTCTGATATTTACAATATTTTTGTAGGATTCAGTAGGAGTAGCATTTACTAGAGCAATTTTTTTATCACTCAAAGGAAACTGTATTGTTTTATTTTTTAGAAGTTTAATAGCATCAAAACTAATTTTTTCTTCATCACGTAGCCTGTTTTCATGGCTACTTAGAGGAACCTTATTTGTATTGTTCAAAATCTTATCTCTTTTAAAAGCAATAATTCTTTCCAGTTTATCCTCAATGAGTTTGATATCAATATCATTGTTTTTAACCGCATTAATAATTGCATGAATTGATTTTATTTGGTTTTCTAGATAATCCTCATTGTGGTCATAGTGTTCTTCTGAAAGCATTATAAAATCAGCTCCAGCTTTTAAAGCTAAGATAGTTGACTCTTCTACAGTATAACTCTTTCTTATTGCACCCATGTTCATACTGTCTGTAATGACCAAACCTTTAAAATTCATCTTTTCTTTTAATAACTTGGTTAATATATTATAAGAAAGTGTTGCAGGATATTTTTCATCAAAACTTGGATATAAAATATGACTGGTCATGATTAAGTCAACACCCTCATCAATTGCAGTTTGAAAAGGTAAAAGTTCATTTTTAAACAATTCTTCTTTTGATTTATTCACAAGGGGTATTTCCCTGTGACTATCACTATGGGTATCTCCATGACCGGGAAAATGTTTTGCAGCAGAGATACAATTTCTTTCTTTCATTCCTCTAATGGAAGCCCTTACATGAGAGGATACCAATTCAACCTTTTCTCCAAAAGCCCTTGTTCCTATAATTTGGTTGTCAATATTCAGATTAATATCACAACAAGGTCCTAAAATACATTGATATCCTACCTCTGTCATCTCTTGGGCAAAGATATTGTACATCAGCTGGGTTTTCTCTACATCATCTAAGGCACCTAAAGCCAAGTTCCCAGGACCTGTTGTTGAATCTTCTGATAAAACACTCCATGAACCTTCTTGATCCACTGCAAGAAGTAAGGGAAGATTTTCATTTTGTTTCAAAGCTATTTCTTGAATGTTACTACTTAACTCCCGTGCTTCTTTAAAAGAAGTTGCATTTTCATCTGAGATATAACATCCCCCAATTTGATAGGTTTCTATCAATGGCGCAATTTTACTTACATCCTTAGAAGGAAATGCAACAATAAAAAGTTGTCCAACTTTTTGTTCCAGAGTCATTGAATTGATTATTTTTTTAATTGAATCCATTATTTTCCTTTTATTTTTTTTCAGTTTTCATCATAACTGTCACAGCAAGAATAATAATAATTCCTCTTAAAATCATTTGGTGATCCACAGACAGTGCCATGAGTATCAAGCCATTATTAATAATTCCCATTAATAAAGCGCCAATGATTGAGCCAATAATTCTACCTTTACCACCAAATAAACTCGTACCACCAATAATAACAGCAGCAATGACCATCATTAAGTCATTTTCACCAAGGCTATATCTCGCACCTTCCAGTCTACCTGCATACAAGATACCTGCAAGTGCAGCTAGAAAGGCATTTAACATCAATACTTGCATCTTTATTCTGCTGACGTTAATCCCAGAGTAAATTGCAGACAGCATATTTCCACCAGTAGCTAAAACTTGCCGCCCAAAGGAGGTTTTATTTAACAAAACTGCACCAATAACACCCACTGAAAATAACCATATTGACAATACTGAGATATTTGCCACATCACCATTACCAAAAATAAATGAGAAGGTATCATTATCAATTGGAATTGATCTTAAATCTGTAATATTTCTAGAAATACCTGCAACTATTCCAGTCATTCCAAGGGTGACTAAGAAACTTGGAATATTTACATAGCCCACAAAGAAACCATTTATTGCACCCACTAATGTACCTGCTGCTAATCCTGCCAAAACACTCAATACAATATTATCGGTGCTTTCAAGTACGATGGCACATACAATGGCACTTAAGGCAACAATACTTCCAAAAGAAAGATCAATTTCAGCAGTTGATAAAACAAAGGTTACTCCAACTGCCATAATTCCGATCATTGTAGTTTGACGTATAATATTCATCAAGTTTTGAGTACTTAAAAAACCTTTATCTCCCAATGTCACTGCGAAAAAAACAAAGATTGCTATAAAAACAATATATATAATATAATCATTCCAATTTATACTTTTCGTATTCACCATAATTTTCCTTATTGTACTTCTTGTAAAAGTTTTTCTTCTGTTAATCCATCATTGATTAACTCTTTTACAATTTGTCTTTTTTTAACTATATATGTTCTATCGCAAAAATCAGCTATCTCTTTAAATTCTGATGAAACAAAAATCACACAGTTACCTTCTTTTACGTACTCTTTTATAATATTCATTATTTGCAGTTTAGATTGTATGTCAATTCCAAAAGTTGGATCATTTAACAATAATATATTTGATTTACTGGCCAAACACTTTCCAATAACTATTTTTTGTTGATTTCCACCAGATAGATATTTGGCTGCCTGCTCTGCTCCATTACATTTAATGTTTAAATATGGAATATAATGATCTGCAATTTTTTTCTCTTTTTTTGTATTAAGCATAAACATATTGGATATTTTGTCAAGAATAGGCATTACTAGATTATGTTTAATACTAAACTCTAAAACTAAGCCTTGAGTTCTTCGCTCCTCAGGAGACATACTGATTTTATTTTTAAGGGCATCTTGCACGCTATTGATTGTGACATCATTGCCTTTGATAAGTAGTTCTCCAGAATCTTTTTTTGTTAAGCCATAAATTAAGTCTAATATTTCTGTTCGTCCACTTCCAAGTAAACCAGCTAGCCCAACTATTTCACCTTTGTATAATTTTAAGTTTATATTATTTATATATGAAGTTGATATATCCCTTAACTCTAACAAGGGTGTTTCAGATTTATCAATTGATTTTTTTTGATCTCGCCATTTTCGCTCACTCAAATTGTCCTCACCTAACATATCTGCAATCATTTGCTCAATAGAAGTATCTTCAGTTTTACAAGAGGAAATGATTCTCCCATCTCTTAAAACACTAACGCCATTGCATAAACTCATAATGTCATCTAAGTAATGTGTGATATATACAATACTAATCCCTTTTGCTTGAAGCATTTTCACCGCTTCAAACAAATTGCTGACTTCTCCTGAAGTTAAAGAAGCAGTAGGTTCATCTAAAATTAGAATTTTTGGTTCGTTCGCCAGCGCTTTAGCGATTTCAACCAATTGAGCTTCTCCCACAGATATATCGCTCACCAATGTATTTACATCAATATCAAACATTCCCAAAGAAGCCAATAGCTCTTTTGATTTTTCATTGGCCAAGGCATCATTTAAGATGCCAAATTTACTAAAAGAATAATTGTTCAAAAATATATTTTGACTAATACTCATTGTTTTTACCAAACTTAAGTCTTGATATACCATTGCTATTTTTGAGTCTAATGCTTCTTTGGTCGTGTATTTGTCAAAACTCTTTCCAAAAACTTTAATACAATGTTTATCTGAGGGATTAATACCCGTAATTGCCTTCATTAAGGTAGATTTTCCCGCACCATTTTTCCCAGCCAATGCATGTATTTCTCCCTCTTCTAAAGAGAAGTTAGCATTTTTTAGAACGGTTACATTATTAAAACTTATGTTTAGATTTTCAATTTTTATTGCAAATCTTTCTTGTTTCATTTCAATAATGCTCTCTTAACTGATTTTGGTAAATCTCTTTTTAGTGATTCTTTCCAAGCCTCTTCTAAATTGTCTTTAGAAATTTTAATTGCTGGAACTGTAATAAAAGGTGGCGTTTGAATGTTGAGGGTATTTAAAGCACCTACTTTTGCAACAGTTGATCCCAGTTCATAAGGTAAATCCGCAATAACACCTGATACATTTCTTCCTTTAGCCATGTCTAAGGCATTTGTTTCACCTAAATCCATAGTATATATTTTAATATCTCTTCTACTTGCAGATCTTGCAGCTGCAACAACACCCTCCGCGATACTATCCCAAGGTGCGTAAATAGCATCAACATTTGGGTTTTGAGTAATGATAGCTCCGGCAATTGCTTCTGCATCACTTGGATTGGCAATTCCTTTTGAAGTTATAATTTTAATGCCTGGAAATTCTTTTGTTAAAACCGATTTAACTGCTTGATCACGTTGGTTTGTAACATAATAGTTTGCATCATGGTACATTAACGCGACGTTTCCTTTACCATTTAATTGCGTATTCATCATTTGTGCAACAGCTTCACCCATCCCAAATAGATCGTCCGTTACAATAGAAGTGTAATCCTTACCATGTTTAAAATCTTTAGGTAAATTACTAATTAAAACTACTTTGACCCCTTTTTCAATAGCAGGCTTTAAGGCCACTGCACCTGAAACTGGATCGAGTATTAAAGTGATGATAATGTCAGGATTTAAAACCATCGCTGTTTCTATATCAACACGTTGTTTATTGGAATCAAAACCAGCATCAGTTGTTAAAACCAAATCAATACCAAGTTTTTTAAATGATTCTTCAACTCCCAGTTTAATAGAGTTCGTAAAATCAGAACTGGTATGCAACAATAAAGCTGCTTTCAAATTTTTCTTTTTTATTTGTGTTTCTTGATCCTTTGAGATGGTAATGTCTTTATAAGAAGTAGCACTATTTCCGTTTGGACCTTTTGTTTTCAAAATTGGACTTGCTCCAAGAAGTGAACTTAACATTAAACTTAGGCTTAATACCCAACCAATACTTTTTTTCATTTTGTTTCCTTTTTTGATGTTTTTAAATTCATATTGAATATAAACTAGATTTATTCTATCACAACTAGGAAATTATTACACAATTTTATACAAATTTGAAAATAAATTTTAATATAAATTTGTACAATGTAACTTTAGGTATCATTTTAATGCAAATTTATTTATCACAATTATTTTAAAACTATTGTGTATACTGGCTTTCTAATTATCGCAAACTTTGCAAAAACTGATCTGGAATATTTACTTTAGATACCAACATATCACCGATTAGTCGACTTAAGCAACTATAAGTATTAAATAAAAGCTTATAGCTTTCGCCAATATTAAGTCTAAATACTCAGTCATATATTTTTTAAAAGCTCACCAAACAATATAAATTCTCAGCAATATTACAGATATCTATTAAATAAATAGATATCATATTCTTTAAATTATATAGATGAAGACGATTTATTTATTTTCATACGCTTCTTTAGAAATTGACATCTATTAAATTAGTAGATATAATTATCTTATATATAAGTAGATAAGGAATGATGATGTTTATAACTGGTAAACCAGTAACGGGGGATAACTTTATTGGGAGAAAGAACCATCTACCCTTATTTAAAACCTACATAGACCACAACCAATCATTTATGATTAAAGCGCCAAGAAGATTTGGAAAGACTTCATTGGTAAAACATATGTTAAAAAATAAAAAAGAGTATGTATTTGTTTATGTAGATATTAAAAGAGCAAATAGTTTAGAAGCTTTAGCCAATACTATTATTGACAAGGCATATAAGATATTTTCAATTGATGACTTCCTATACAAGGCAAAAAACTCAATGTTTGATCTATTGAAATCTATTCAAAAATTAAAAATAGATGATATTGCAGAAAACACAGTTAGAATACTTGAAAATAAAAACTTTGATGAAGAAGCGTACTTTTTACATAGCCTAGATGTTATGAACAGTATTGCCAAAAAGAAAAATGTAAACATTAAATTTGCACTTGATGAATTCCAAGATATTTTAAATATATCTTCTGATGGTATTTTAGATAAAAGTAGTTCTGTGATGAAACAACATGAAAATATCACCTATATTTTTCTTGGAAGTATGGAAACTATTATGACCAGAATCTTTGAACACAAGTCTTCTCCTTTCTTTCCTTTTGTAACAATTGTCTCTCTTCCACCTTTAGATATTGGTGAGTTATATGAGTATAGTATTTTACAGTTTCAAAAGAAGGGTATTAAGTGTGATTCATTAATGCATCTTCTTGAGTATTTACAAGGACACCCAGATTATTCACTACAAGTATTGCAGCAGCTATATTTTAAGGCAATATCAAATGATATCAAAGAACTTACAAATAAAGATTTGTATGATACATTAATTGATGTAATTTTGAATAATAAAGCTTACTTAGATGAAGTCTTATCCAAAGCCAAGCTAAAAAAGCACTCACTAAACGTTTTGTATTCAATTGCAAATAAAGAAAAAATCAACCTAGATAGCAAAACTTTATATAATGTACGCAGTTCCCTAGAAGACAGAGGACTAATCAAAAAAATTGGTCAAGGTAAATATATAATAAATAATATATTTTTAGATATATATTTTCAACAAAAAGAAGAAAAGATTTCTCTACCAGGTTATTTTTTATAATTTTAATTTTAATAATATTTTAAAATCAAGAAATTCTAAATAAATCACATTTTTGCCACAAAATGATTATATAATAGTAAATAAAAACAAGTTTTCTACTTTTTAATAGGAGAAATGTCTTATGAGATTATTGATAACTTTATTTATCTGTTTACCTCTTTTATCAAGTGATCACATTGACTTAAATCTTGAACCTCTTCAACCCATCACCAAAAATAATACACTAAATACAAAAAAAGTAAAATTGGGCGAAAAACTTTTCTTTGATAAACGCTTTTCGAAAGACAATAGCATATCTTGTGGCTCTTGTCATATCCTAGAAAAAGCAGGTGTGGATAATCTGAAGAAGTCCTTTGGAGTTGGAAAAAAAGAAGCATTTTTGAATACCCCAAGTGTTTTAAACAGCAGTAACAACTTTGTACAATTTTGGGATGGAAGAGCAAGAACCCTTGAAGATCAGATAGATGGTCCCATACATAATACGGTTGAGATGAATTCTAATTGGATTGATATAATCAAAAAACTAAAACTTGATGCTTTTTACAAAAAAGAGTTTAGGGCTTTATACAAAGCAGAAATAAATAAAACCAATATCAAAAATGCCATCGCCCAATATGAAAAATCGCTCATAACCCCCAGTAGATTTGATAGATATCTTTTAGGTGAGGATACAGCTATTACTCAAAAAGAAAAAGAAGGTTATGCTTTATTTAAAAGCTATGGGTGTGTTTCTTGTCATCAAGGGAAAAATGTAGGAGGAAATTTGTATCAAAAACTTGGTGTATTTAAACCATACTATTTTAAAGAAACAAAAGAAAACTTGGGCCGATACAATATTTTGAAAACAAAAGCATCTAAGCATGTTTTTAAAGTACCCTCACTTAGAAACATAGCATTAACCTATCCATATTTACACGATGGCTCTATTCAAACTTTAAACACTGTTATTCAACTAATGGCAAACTATCAATTAGGAAGACACATTCCCAAAGCTGACATTTTAAAAATTGAAGCTTTTTTAAACTCCCTTACTTGGGAAAAACTTGAAAAGAGTTCCAATGAGAATTGATTCAAATTTGCAACAAGTAATTGGTGTTATTTTTACAGCCATTTTAATTTTATTTTTTTATTCAAAAAGTTCACTGGATAAAGATTTATACTATAAAACAATCAATCAACTTAATCAAATCAAACAACACAAAAACAAGCTCTTTGGAGACGTATTTCTCACAAGATACAATCAAATCAAACACTATGATGTTGTTCAAG
>Ga0209081_1000910_pt1 | contig 17828 bp, 14 predicted proteins | sample GOMGulsemesocosm_4_FD_184636 | JGI IMG/M metagenome (GOLD analysis project Ga0209081, IMG submission 184636) | Methane-oxidizing microbial communities from mesocosms in the Gulf of Mexico - GOM15B Gulf of Mexico (SPAdes) (version 2) | ecosystem: Environmental > Aquatic > Marine > Cold seeps... | reverse complement strand
AAAGTTAATGTTAAAAGTTAAAAAAAATGTAAAAACTAAACTGGCTACCTCTAATGAAGTAACCAAGATACTAATGATCTTCGTGCGCTAAACTAAGGTATACAATAGTTAGCATCATAAAGATGAATGCCTGTAATGGGATAATCAGCAAATGGAACGCTGCCCATAAAAAGTGTACTGGCAATTGGAATAAACCAATTGTTGCAATAAGTAAAAATATCAACTCACCCGCATACAAGTTACCAAACAAACGTAAGGCTAATGAAAGAGGACGTGCTAATAGGGTAACCATTTCTAAAATAAAGTTTACTGGATATAAAGACCAGTGACCGAAAGGCTGAGTAGTAAGCTCTTTAATAAAGCCGCCAATACCTTTCACTTTAATAGAATAATAAATAGTTAAAATAAATACACCTAATGCTAAGGCAAAAGTCATGTTTGGATCAGTTGTTGGTACTGGCTTCATGTAAACATGAGACATTTCAATACCACCTACTGTACTAATAATCCAAGGTAGGAAGTCAACCGGAACCCAATCCATAGCATTCATTAATAATACCCAAACAAATACAGTTAAGGCTAATGGTGCAATTAAGGGGTTAGTTCCATGAAAAGTGCTTTTTACACTATCACCAACAAACTCTACTACCAATTCAACTGCACATTGCAATTTACCTGGTACACCCGTCGTTGCTTTTTTAGCAACAGAGTGGAAAATATAAAGAAAAACGAAGCCTAAAAACACCGACCAACCCAAAGTATCTAAATGCCAGGTCCAAAAACCTTCGCCGACAGTTAGATTGGTTAAATGATGTTTAATATATTCTTGGCTGGTAAGCTCTGCAGCTACAGACATATTAATGTTCCCAATGATTAAAGTTTAAAAATAATTAACGTTTTTTATTTTAAATCGACTATTTATTATAGCTAGCTTTAAAAAAAAACGGTGTTAGTAATGGTAACGCCATTACTAAACAAAACATGCTAAAAAATGGTATTGGCAGTAGCACTAAAAACTTAAAAGCGAGTGCAAATAATAAAGCCGTTAAAACCATTTTTAATTTTACGCCGCTAAAAAAAGATTCGACTACTAATTTTGACGACTTAGCGCCAGCATATTTAAATGCTTTAAGCGCAAAAACAATATTAGGAATTATAGTAACCACACCAGCAGCCAATATTGACTGCATATGGGCTAACCCCCAAAAAAAATACATTATTAATGAAATAAATAAAACAACGGCAATTGAAAATATATTTTGTTGCCATGCTAGCTTTCGACCAGCAGTAGTTAATTTATTTACCATACTTATTTTTTATCTACATTACCATCTAATAAAGTTTTATAATTGAACAAAGTATAAAACTTTAATGATAAAAAGTTTTCGCAAGTATACGCACCTTGTCTTTTTTTGCAAGAAAAGAGGGCAGTAAATGCCCTTTTTTTGTGCGAATAATTCCTCTTTTTTAATAAATATAACTAAAAAGGGAATATTTGTATTTAATGAGCAATCTAAAGTACATGCCTACACTATATTAATTAAAGTAATAAATATTAAATATAACAGTAATGATTAAAAACCTAATAAAAAAAATGCCATTACCTTAATTTATTTTAGCAATAAACTCATCAAGTTCAGCCAAATTTTCATAAGAAATAACTAATCTACCTTTACCTTTTTTATTGTGCTTCACTGCTACTTTTAACCCTAGTTTATGACTAAGGTCTAATTCTATATTTGATTTTACAATAACACTACCGTGATCTTTTTCTTTCACTGGTTTTTCTTTACTTGGATTTTGAATTTTTTTAATTAATGCTTCTGTTTCTCGTACAGTTAACTCTTTAGCCGTAACGATATTAGCAGCTTCAGCTTGTAAATTGTCATCAAGTGCTAATAAAGCACGTGCATGCCCCATATCAATATCACCATTTTCTAAAAAAGTTTTAACTTCGCTATTAAGATTATTTAAACGCAGTAAATTAGTAACCGTAGTGCGAGATTTACCAACAGAAATAGCTACTTCTTGATGAGTTAAATCAAATTCAGTTAATAAACGCTCTAAAGCTACGGCTTCTTCCATTGCATTTAAATCTTCGCGCTGAATATTTTCAATTAGTGCAATGGCAACGGCAGATTCATCAGGTACATCTTTGATTAAACAGGGAACTTCTGTCAATTGTGCTAATTGTGCCGCACGCCAGCGGCGTTCACCCGCAATAATTTCATATTCATCTTTAGCTTCATTAAATAATGGCCGAACAACAATAGGCTGGATAATACCTTGAGATTGAATAGATAAAGATAATTCTTCAAGTGTGGTATCAGACATATCTTTTCGCGGTTGATATTTACCTGGTGAGAGCTTATTTACAGCAACTTTTCTTAAATCACCATCTTTTGGCTTAGCTTCAGTACTCTCTTTAGTGTGATCTTGTACTGGAGCTTTTACTTGAGGAGTAAGTAAAGCATCAAGACCTCTGCCTAATCCACGTCGTTTTGCTGAGCTCATAATATTCCTTGAATTTATTCTGTAGACTCTTTGGTCTTAACTGATTTTTTATTGCTATTATTTCGTAATACTTCACCCGCTAACGCTAAATAAGCTTTGGCGCCTGTTGAAGATTTATCATAGTACATGGCTGGTGCGCCAAAACTAGGTGCTTCAGCTAATCGAACATTACGTGGTATTACACTGCGATATACTTTATCACCAAAATGACGTTTTAATTGCTCAGAAACATCATTAGCCAAACGGTTACGAGGGTCGTACATCGTTCGTAAAATACCTTCAATATGCAAATTATTATTAACTACAGATGTTAATTTAGAAATAGTATCCATTAATGCTGTTAATCCTTCTAAGGCATAATACTCACATTGCATTGGTACTAAAACAGAATCAGCGGCAGTCATAGCATTAACGGTTAGCATATTTAATGAAGGGGGGCAGTCAATAATAATGAAATCGTAATAATCTTTTACTTCTGCTAATGCTGTTTTTAACCGTTGTTCACGCGCATAAACTTCCATTAATTTTATTTCTGCCGCGGTTACATCTGTATTAGCGGCAATAAGATGATAAAGGCCGGAGGTTTCTTTTTGAACAACTTCTTCTACTGATTGTTCTTCAATAAGTAATTCATAACAAGTGGCAGGTACTTCATATTTATTAATACCACTAGCCATTGTGGCATTACCTTGTGGATCTAAATCAATTAATAATATTTTCCGTTTAGTTGCAGCTAACGAGGCAGCTAAATTTACCGCTGTAGTTGTTTTGCCAACACCACCTTTTTGATTTGCAACCGCTATTATTTTTCCCACAAATTCCTCAATTTTTTTATCGTAATTTAACTTTTTATATTTTTTAACACTTTTTTAATATAATAACGTGTCTTTCGCCTACTAACTCAGGTACTTCAATTTTATGGCTTGATACTAATGCTATATTTTTAGGTAAATCAGCCAGTTCATTGGTAGGATATTGTCCTTTAAGTGCAAAAAATTGTCCATGCTCTTCAGTAATTAAATGTGAGCACCAATTAGCCATATCATTTAATGATGAAAAAGCTCTGCTTAATACACCATCAAAGGGTACATCAAGTTGAAATTCTTCTACACGTGATTTAATGGGTTGTACATTAGTCAATTTTAATTGAAATACAACTTGTCTTAGGAAGGTAATTCGCTTTCCTAAACTGTCTAATAATACAAAATTTCGCTCAGGATATAAAATAGCTAATGGGATACCTGGTAAGCCAGGCCCTGTACCTACATCAATAAAGTTTTTACCTTTTAGTACTTCACCTACCATTAAGCTATCCATAATATGTTTTACTAACATATCTTGTGGATCACGTACTGAGGTTAAGTTGTAGGCTTTATTCCATTTATGGAGTAACTCTACATACTGAATAAGTAAACATATTTGTTGTTCTGAAACTTGTAGCGATGTTTTGGAAATTAAACTTTGTAATTTTGGAGTTAATGTCATTTTAGTGCTTTAATTATTAGCTGAAATTATTTCTTAAATTTAAAAAGTATGTTTATGCTACTTTTTGCGCCATTATTTATGCAAGTAAGCCATGCTTTTTTAAGTATACCAATAATAACGAAATTGCTGCTGGAGTAATACCAGAAATTCGTGATGCCTTTCCAATTGTTTCAGGACGAGCATCTTTTAACTTAGCCACTACTTCGTTAGAAAGACCTGATATTTGATGATATTTAAAATCAATAGGAATTTTTGTATTTTCATTGCGCTTTTTCTTGGCTATTTCATCAAGCTGCCTGTCAATATAGCCAGCATACTTAGTTTGAATCTCTATTTGTTCAGACGCTTGTGTATCATTAATAGCCGGACCTAACCCTTCTATTTCCATTAAATCATTGTAACGAACTTCTGGGCGGCGAATTAAATCTTCTAAACTGGCTTCTTTACTCATTGGGTTTTTAAGCAATTTATTAACTTCTGCAACCGCACTATGATCTTTTTGCACCCACGTTAGTTTTAAGCGTTGACGTTCAAGTTCAATATTTTCCATTTTTTCATTAAAACGCTGCCAACGAGCATCGTTAACCAAACCTACTTCTCGGCCTTTTTCAGTTAAACGAATATCAGCATTATCTTCACGCAATAATAAACGGTATTCTGCACGAGAAGTAAACATACGGTAAGGTTCTTTAGTGCCTAAAGTAGCTAAATCATCAATTAAAACACCCATGTAAGCTTGGTCACGGCCTAAAATAAATTCATCAAGACCCTTAATGCGGCAAGCAGCATTAGTAGCCGCTATTAATCCTTGTGCTCCTGCTTCTTCATAACCCGTAGTCCCATTAATTTGTCCAGCAAAATATAAATTATTAATAAATTTACTTTCTAATGATTGTTTCAAATCACGAGGGTCAAAATAATCATATTCAATGGCGTAACCAGGGCGAGTAATTGTTGCATTTTCAAACCCTTTAATGGATCGAACTAAATTCATTTGTACGTCAAAAGGTAAACTGGTTGAAATACCATTAGGGTAAACTTCGTTAGTCGTTAATCCTTCAGGCTCAACAAATATTTGGTGAGAGTTTTTATCACTAAAACGAGTTATTTTATCTTCAATAGATGGACAATATCTAGGACCAACACCTTCAATAACCCCAGTATACATGGGAGATCGATCTAATCCTTCACGAATATATTGATGAGTTTGTTCGTTAGTGTGGGTAATATAACAAGAAATTTGTTGAGGATGATCTTGTTGAGATCCCATAAATGAAAAAATAGGGGTTGGTGTATCACCTGGTTGTTCCTCCATCACTGAATAATCTAATGTTCTTGAATCTAAACGTGGAGGTGTACCCGTTTTTAAACGACCCATCCTAAAAGGCATATCTTTCATTTTAGCCGATAAATTTATACTTGCAGGATCACCAGCACGACCACCTTGATAATTATTTAAACCAATATGAATTTGTCCTGCAAGAAAAGTACCTACGGTTAATACGACCGTTTTTCCTTTAAACTTAAGCCCCATTTGAGTTGAAACGCCAACAATACAGTCATTCTCTAAAATCAAATCATCGCAAGGTTGTTGAAAAATGGTTAAGTTATTTTGGTTTTCTAACGTTTGACGAACAAAGGATCGATATAAAGCTCTATCAGCTTGTGCCCTTGTTGCCCTAACAGCAGGACCCTTACTCGCATTTAACGTTCTAAATTGAATAGCGCTATGATCAATAGCCGTAGCCATTAACCCACCCAAGGCATCTATTTCTTTTACTAGGTGACCTTTGCCAATGCCACCAATTGCTGGATTACATGACATTTGACCTAACGTGTCAATGTTATGAGTTAACAATAAAGTTTTACAACCCATACGTGCAGCAGCAAGCGCAGCCTCAGTGCCTGCATGACCACCACCTACAACAATTACGTCAAAAGAATCTTGATACCACATAAATTTTTAAACCTTAGAAATTTAAACCTTAGAAATTATTAACTAAAAAACGAGCTAAAATCAGGAAAAGTATTTTAACTTTTTTTTGCTTTGATGGAAATGATCAAATGATTAAAAAGATCAACGCTAGATTGCTTAATATATAATAAGATCTTTATAAAGATCTTATTATTATTACTTATTAAGGGAGCTATTTTCTGTTAATAAGCCACTTTTTATTATATATATTAAATATTTAATAAGATCATAGGTATGTGATCAAGGCTTGATCAATAAGGGAGTATACTTTGATCAAAAGCCTTAGTTATACACAAGTCATTTATTTATTAAATTTAATAACTGAATAATAATAGGAAATTAACATTTTGATCACTGTTTTATCCACAATACATAAATGTATTGTATATTTATGTTGGTAAGTTTTTAGTAAGTGATCAAAAGAGATCTTTATTTTTAATTAACCATTGTTGGGCTAGATCTTCAGGATCTATGTTTTGACTCATATCTAACGTTTTTATAGTGATGAATTCACAGCAACCCTTTGTTATTAATAGTTTATTTAGATTGTTTCCTGCTTTGCAAAAAGTATCATAATTTGAATCACCTATTGCGATGATCATAAAGCGTATTGGGGATAGATCTTGTTCACAATTTGTAAGATCATCAACAAACGTAATAATATTATCCGGGAAGTCACCAGCGCCATGGGTTGAAGTACAAATTAACCAAGTGTTATTTATGTTGTTTTTTTGTACTTTATTTAACTTGATTGTACTTTCTAAAATATGAAAAAAATTTGGGTTTAAGTGTAAATTCACTTGATGACCTAAATTTATTAATTGCTCTTCACAGGCTTCACCAACATATTCTGCTGTTCCTAACATGCTACCAACAATTATTTGAAATGAACTCATTATTATAATTACCTATTAAAAATAGAAAACTGATGAACTGACTATATACGTTGTTAAAAAACTATCATCTTATATTAACCAAATTAATTTTAATTATTACTTGGTTTGATTGCGCTTTATAAGTTCAGTAGGTGAATTAATTTTGTGCATTTATTTTAAATTATCTATATTTTTTTTATGATAAATATAGATAGTCCTTATTTATCAAATAGTTAATTTTAAACGTTTGACTTGGTATTAATTTTGCTTGTAACGGGGTAATAAACAGAAGTTTTATTATTTAATTGAGTATATAGTGAGTAAAGATAGCGTGAGCAAAGAAAAAAAACTAAGTAAGCAAAAAATTGTTGTAGTTGGTAATGGTATGGTTGGCCATCACTTTATTGATCAGCTTATTAATAATAGCACTAAATACCAAGTAACAACCTTTAGTGAAGAGTCTCGACTTGCTTATGATCGCGTAATGTTAACCAGTTACTTTACAGGTAATAGTGCTAGTGATTTAGCCTTAACTACACCACAAGCTTATGATGAACAAGGTGTTGATTATTATGTTAATGAACAGGTAGTTGATATTAATCGTGAAGATAAAACGCTAACTACTGCTTCTGGAAAATTAATAGGTTACGATAAATTAGTGTTAGCAACAGGATCATTTCCTTTTGTTCCACCAGTACCAGGAAAAGATCAACCTCATATTCATGTATATAGAACACTTGATGATTTAGATGCAATTACTGATTCAGCTAAATCAGCAAAAGTAGGTGTTGTTATTGGTGGTGGTTTATTAGGGTTGGAAGCGGCAAATGCAATAAAGCAGCTTGGCCTTGCTACACATGTAGTTGAATTTGCACCAAGATTAATGGCGGTACAATTAGATCAAGAAGGGGGGGATTTATTAAGTCAAAAAATAACAAACCTTGGCGTTACCGTCCATACAGAAAAAAATACTACTGAAATAATAACGGGTGAAAACTGTCGGTATCGAATGAATTTTACTGATGGCTCTTTTTTAGAAACAGATGTTATTGTTTTTTCTGCCGGTATTAGACCACAAGATACACTTGCTAGAAAAAGTGGGTTAGCTATTGGAGAGCGTGGTGGTATTATTATCAACAACCAATGTATCACTAGTGATAAAGATATTTATGCCATTGGTGAATGTGCTTTATGGGATAATAAAATTTTTGGTTTAGTTGCCCCTGGTTATGCTATGGCAAAAGCTGCAGTTAGCCATTTAACGTTAGGTGATAAATCTTTTACGGGCATGGATATGAGTACTAAGTTGAAATTACTCGGTGTTGAAGTAGCCAGTATCGGTGATGCTCATGGTAATACGCCAGATTGCCAAAGTTATAGCTTTATTAATAGCACAGAAGATAGTTACAAAAAAATAGTCGTTAACAGTGATGGAACAAAATTACTGGGTGCTGTTTTAGTGGGTGATACCAGTGAGTACAGTCAATGGTTACCATTAGTATTAAATGATATTGCTTTAAGTGAACCCCCTGAGTATTTATTGTTACCAGAAATTGAAGGTGAAAGTAGCTTTAGTGTAAATTCTCTGCCACCCAATGCCCAAATCTGTGCTTGTTACGATGTTTCTAAAAGCATTATAACTAATTCTATTATTAATGGATCACACGATGTAGAGGCTATTAAAAACTGTACTAAAGCAGGTACAGGGTGTGGAGGTTGCTTACCCTTAGTAACACAAATTTTAGACCATGAACTAGAAAAAATAGCCACTGAAAATGATCAATATTCTTCAGCAAAAGACAAAAACACACTAGTGGCTAGTTAGTTAAAAAACCAAATTTAATTTTATAAAGGTAATAATATGAATTCATCAAAATTTAATTTATTTTCATTAAGTGAAAATATGAAAGTGTTGCACTATAGCTGGGTGGCTTTTTTTATCACCTTTTTGGTTTGGTTTAACCATGCACCTTTGCTTGGTTTAATAGCACAATCACTTAATTTATCTAGTGAGCAAATAAAAACCCTATTAATATTGAATGTAGCATTAACTATTCCTGCTCGTATCTTTATAGGTATGGCTACCGATCAATATGGCCCACGCAAAACGTTTAGTATTTTACTGGTTTTATGTTCAATACCTTGTGGTATGTTTGCATTAAGTACTGATTTTGAACAACTTGCCTTAGCTCGATTCCTACTCGGTTTTATTGGTGCAGGCTTTGTTGTTGGTATTCGCTTGGTTAGTGAATGGTTTCCAGCAAACCAATTGGGTACTGCAGAAGGTATTTATGGCGGCTGGGGTAACTTTGGCTCTGCAGCAGCGGCAATGATATTACCCGCAATAGCGCTTTATATTGGCGGCGATAACGGCTGGCGCTGGGCAGTAGGTGTTACGGGTATTATTAGTTTCATTTACGGATTTATTTTTTATTTTGGTGTGCGTGATACACCACAAGGCGCTACTTACTTTAAACCTAAAAGCTCTAAAGCAATGGAAGTTACAAGTGTAGGTGATTTTTTCTTACTTTTAGTAATGAAAGTACCTTTATTCGGCGCACTCGCCTTATTAAACTGGAAATTGTCGCCTGAAGGCGTGAGTTTACTTAGCGCAAATGCAACGATAATTATTTATTTTGGTTTAGCCATTTGGTTCGCTTATGAAATTTATACCGCTTATCAAGTAAATAAAACGATCTTTACTACGCCTGTAGAACCTATGCATCAATATTCATTTAAACAAGTTGCCGTGTTAAATGTTTTATATTTTGCTACTTTTGGTAGTGAATTAGCGGTAGTTTCAATGTTGCCATTATTTTTTAGTGAAACGTTTAATTTAGATCTTATTTATGCCGGATTATTAGCATCAAGTTATGCCTTTATGAACTTATTATCACGTCCTTTAGGTGGTTGGATTAGTGATAAGTATGGCCGTAAAAAAACGTTGATGATTTTAACAACAGGCTTAAGTTTAGGTTATGCGGTTATGGCATCTATTACCGGTGAATGGTCATTAGTTTTAGCAGTTATTGCAGCGATGAGTTGTTCTTTCTTTGTGCAAGCAGGTGAGGGCGCTGTCTTTGCCGCGGTACCATTAATCAAAAGACGTTTAACAGGGCAAATAGCGGGTATGACAGGTGCTTATGGTAATGTTGGCGCAGTGTGTTATTTAACGGTATTATCATTTGTTAGTTATTCAATATTCTTTTGGGTTATTGCAGCAAGTGCATTTGTTGGCTTATTAATGTTATTTTTAATGCAAGAACCTAAAGGTAGCATGGCTGAAATATTACCCGACGGTAGTGTAGAACTTATTAAGGTAGATTAAATGGTTACTGCTCAAGAGTCTTTATCAACAAAAAAACAAGTACTTCAAGACAGCTTAGTGATTGCTTTTGGTGGTTTTTCCACTAAAGGTAAAAAAGCTAATAATGAAGATGCGTTTGCTTTAAAAATGAATAAAGGCCTTGAGCTGGAATTAAAAGGTCATATTGCTGTTATTGCTGACGGTGTCTCTAGTGCTAATTGTGCAGCACAAGCTAGTCAAATGAGTGTTTGTCATTTTATTAATGAGTACTTAGCGACACCTGATACATGGTCGGTGCAAAAGTCAGCCGCTAAAGTTATTTCATCATTAAATAACTGGCTCTACTCAAGGCAATTAGTCGCTGATGAAAAAGGTATTCAAGAACAATGGTTTAGTACCTTTTCTGCGTTAGTATTAAAAGGCGATAAAGCACAAATATTTCATGTTGGCGATTGCCAAATAGCCAAAATTAACAATGATGGTTATCAAGTACTAACGAAAGAGCATGCAACGGTTTCAGGTACACTTAACCGTGCTTTAGGCGCCGGTACTCATATAGAAGTAGATTACTCCTCAACTACTTTATCCCCGCAAGATATCCTTATTTTGAGTTGTGATGGTGTTTACCAGTTTGTAAAACAAAAACAAATTAAACATATAATTAAGCAAACACTTGAACAGAATAAAAATTTAGAACAAGTCAGTAAAGAAATTGTTGAACTAGCATTAAAGCAAGGCTCTAATGATAATTTAACTTGTTTATTAGTACGTGTAGACCAGCTCCCTACGCAAGCGTTTAGTCAGTTAGTCTTTACGCGGCTTCAACAGGTTGTTCCGCCAGCTTTACGTGTTGGCAGCATGTTAGATCATTATGAAATTTTAGATACTTTACAACAAACTACACGATCACATGTTTATTTAGCTAAAGATATACAATTAGAAAAATTAGTTGTTATTAAAGTACCCTCAATTAATTTTGTTGACGATGAAGAATATTTAACTGCATTTATCAAAGAAGGTTGGATTGGTAATAAAATAGACAATCCGTCAATAATGAAAATTTATTCCAGTGTTGAGCAAGGGCGGTTTTTATACCATGCTTGTGAATATATTGAAGGACAAACATTAGCAGCATGGCTTAAAGATAATCCTAAGCCAGATTTAATCAAGGTACGTGATATTTTAGATCAACTCATTAAAATTCTACGCGTATTACAACGCCAAGATGTTATTCATTGTGATATAAAGCCTGATAACTTTATTATTGACAGCTATGGACGGATTAAGCTGATTGATTTTGGCAGTAGTGCTATTGGTTCAGATGATCAAAGACAGGCATTTGGTAACCAAGGAACATTAAATTATACTGCACCAGAATTATTTTATGGTCAAGAAAACAACCATAAAAGTGAGCTTTATGCATTAGCGGTTATTATTTATCAACTACTCACCAATCACTTGCCGTATAAAGAAATAGATCAAGTGGATTCAGCACCCAAACAATATCATTTATGGCGATATAACTCAGTGACAAATTACCGAAAAGATTTGCCCAACTATATGGATATGGTGCTATCTAAAGCATTATCGCCCAAACCAAATAACAGATATGAACATTACAGTGAATTTATTGCTGAATTTACCGTTAATAACAAAAAAAATAGTATTTCACTACAGACTAAACCCTTAATAGAAAGGGATCCTGTTAAATTTTGGCAAGGAATAAGCAGTATTTTATTTGTTACTTTACTCGCTGTTTTATTTTTTAAATAAAAAGCTTCTTTGCACAACAAACTTTCATTGAATGCACTATCAGGGTTCAACTCTTTTAATTGCTAAAGCCTTTTTTATAAAAAAACCTTTGAAAACATAAGATTAATTTATTTTTATAAGTGGCGTAGCTGTTGCAGTCAGTTGCGTATATTCAATATAAAATTTACCTACTCCCTATATTATGACTAATAACCAGCAACAAGCGATTATAAACCAAGACCTTATTGAAGGTGATATTAAAACAACGTGTCCTTATTGTGGCGTAGGTTGCGGTATAAGCGTATCTAAACCCTCTAGCGACAGTAGCTCAGGTTTACCCGTATTAATTAATGGTGATAAACGCCACCCAGCTAATTTTGGTAAATTATGTATTAAAGGTAAAAATCTCGGTGAAACCTTAGATAATAATAACCGCTTAGCGACTCCTATGATTAATAATCAAGCGCAAAAATGGCCTAAAACGCTTGATTATGTCGCGAGTAAAATTAGCGAATCTATTAAAGAACATGGTAAAGACTCAGTGGGTTTTTATTTATCAGGCCAGTTACTTACCGAAGATTATTATATCGCTAACAAACTAATGAAAGGTTTTGTTGGTAGCGGTAATGTTGATACTAACTCTCGTCTTTGTATGTCTTCAGCTGTTTCAGGACATAAACGTGCATTTGGCGAAGATATAGTGCCAATGAGTTACTCAGATATTACTAAAGCAGATCTTATTGTGTTAGCGGGCTCAAATTTGGCTTGGTGTCACCCTGTACTTTATCAGCGAATTAGAGATGAAAAACAAAAAAGACCTGAGTTAAAACTGGTTGTGATAGATCCACGAGTAACCGCATCTATCGAACTAGCAGATTTACACCTGCCTATAAAAGCAGGTCGTGATGTTATTTTGTTTAATGGTTTACTTAACTACTTAAATAAAGAGGGTTTTATTAATCAAGATTTGCTTAATTCAATTGATAAATCGGTAGGGTTAGCGCAAGCGCTAACGTATGCTGAACAAGATAGTAAGTTATTAGATGATATTAATTTATCATCCAAAGATATTGAACAGTTTTATCAGTTATTTGCTAATAGCGATAAGGTAGTTACGTTATTTTCTCAAGGAATTAACCAGTCTAGCCAAGGCACAGATCAAGTTAATGGTATTATCAATGCTCACTTAGTCACCAATAAAATAGGCAAAGAAGGCTGTGGCCCTTTTTCTATCACTGGGCAACCTAATGCTATGGGTGGGCGAGAGGTAGGGGCGTTAGCAAATACCTTAGCCAGCCATATTGAGTTTAAAGATAGTCATTTACATGAAGCTTTAGCTGATTTTTGGCAAACTGACAACCTAACTACAGCAGAAGGCCTTAAAGCGGTTGATCTGTTTGATGCGGTAGAATCAGGTAAAATTAAAGTACTATGGATTATGGCGACTAACCCCTTAGTAAGTATGCCCGATCATAAAAAAATTAAACGGGCTTTACAAAAATGTGAAATGGTTATTGTCAGCGATTGTGTTGCTAACAATGACACGTTAGCTTATGCCAATGTGATTTTACCTACCCAAACTTGGGGAGAAAAGTCAGGTACAGTAACGAATTCAGAGCGAAGAATTTCTCGTCAACGACCCTTTTTAAAACCGTTTGAACAAGCAAAATCAAACTGGTGGATTATTAGCGAAATTGCTAAACGTATGGGTTTTACAAAACAATTTAATTATCAATCAGTGGATGAAATATTTGCAGAACATGCCCGTTTATCTGGATTAGAGAATAATAATACCCGTGCTTTTGATATCTCTGTTTACGGTGACTTAACCAAACAACAGTATCAACGCTGGCAGCCTGTACAATGGCCACAACCCAAAGGACGTTCAATCAGAGTTAGTGAGCAAGATTTCTTTACAGACGGCCATTATTACCATGATAATAATCTAGCGAAAGTCGTTGCCATTAAATACGAAGATACTAATAATGAAAAAAGTAGCGATAATTCATTCACCTTAAATACAGGTCGAAATAGGGATCAATGGCATACGCAAACGCGTAGTGGTAAATCATCGTTGTTAAGTCAACGCCACCCAGAGCCAGAACTTGAAATTAACCCTGATGATGCATTAAAACTTAATATTAAAAATAATCAGCTAGTGAGTCTTTCTGCAGATGGTATTAGCAGTGATAACTTTTTAATTCGCGCTAAAGTCACTAAAAAACAAAAACCTAAAGAGTTATTTGTTGCTATTCACTGGTCTTCTAGTAATTTCAACCAAGGTTGCGTCAGCCAATTTATTAACGCTGATGTTGACAAACTTTCAGGTCAACCCGCTTTTAAACACAGTCAGGTATTATTAAAAGCGTGCTCATCTAGCAGTGAAGCAATGTTAGTGGTGCCATCGGCTATCAAAACGCCTTTAGCGACCTATCAGGTTAAACAAAAAATTGCGGGTGGTTATTGCTATCATTTAGCGAGTGATGAACAGCCAGAAGTACTCTTTAAACGGTTAAATGATTATTTATCAGAACATGAAGAGTTTAATGACTTTGATATTTTAAATGCTAGTGAACCTAGTAAACATTACTTTCGAAAAAGCTACTTTAAGAAAGAAAAATTACACAGTGCAGTATTAGTAGCAAAAGAAAAAGATGATCTACCATTAGGTTGGATCAGCCAAGTATATAATCCATCAAATGTAAATAACATCAAACGTGAATTTTTATCAAACGATAGTAAGCACTTACAAACTAAACAAACATTCTGTCACTGTTTAAATATAAATATAAATGATATTGAGCAAGCTATTACTGATGGCGATATAACAGTAGCAAGTATTAGAGCTAAAACAAATGCAGGTAATGGCTGTGGCAGTTGTATTGGCGATATTTCATTGTTATTGAATGAGGCTTAGTTACTTTTATATTGAGTAATGACTGTATTAACGACAGTCATTATGATGAAAAAGAGTGTAAGAAGAATAATTATTTATAATAAATCTACCATAAAAATGCGCTAGTGTTTTTTCCAAAAATTTTATCATTAAACACTAGCTCTGCTTTAGACTCACAAAGCCCGTAACAAACATGTAATGGTAGTAAGTGCTCTTCTCTAGGGTGGCAATACCTTGCAAAAGGTGCATTCGTCCATTCTTCTAATTTGTTTTTTCTTTCATTAGCTGAAAGGGCATTGTTTGTACAGGTATCAATAAGCCAATGTTCAAATGCTTGATTATGATGATCGGGCGTGATTTCTTTATCGAAAAAAGCTTTCATATTATGAAATGAAAATCCTGAGCCAATTATCAATACATTTTTACTTCTTAGTGAAGATAACGCTTTGCCAATTTTAATATGAGCTTTTGGGTCAAGGCTATTTAAAAGAGATAATTGAATGCAGGGTATATTAGCGTTGGGATACATGATTTTTAGTGGCACAAATACCCCATGATCAAAACCACGACTATTATCTAATTTGGCCTTAATACCGCTATCTTTTAATAAATTATAAACTTCATTTGCGAGTTCAGGATCACCTAACGCGGGATATTTAATGGTATAAGACTCAGCAGAAAAACCTGAATAGTCATAAATTAATGCCGGCGATTTTCCACTGGTTATGGTTACTTGTTCTTCCTCCCAGTGGGCGCTAATAACAAGTATTGCTGACGGTGTACCCAAACGTGGCGTAATGTTTTTTAAAAAACTCACCATCGCTTGATGGCCTTTATCACCAAACAAAGGTAAAGGGCCTCCACCATGAGGAATAAACAATACTCTACTGAGTTTACCGATTAAATTATCGTATGATGTATTGTTTGATTCATTTTTCATATTAGTCGTTATGTCTGAGTTAGTTACACTATAAATGATTGCATATTTAGTGATATTAATAATCACTGCTTATTTAAATGTACAGCAAAACTTGCCCAATGCAATAAGGTAATGCTAGCTAAAATAAAAATTAGTATTTTATGCATATAGTAAACTTATCCTAGTTTGCTTGATTCTACGCAATTAATTTATATTTTTTATATGTGCCAAAGATGTATATATATAAGTAAATGAATGCTCAATTAATTGTGTATGCTATGTGAAGTTATCAAACTTAAACTATTACACATAAATCTAGGGTTTTATTATATCAACAATAGATGGGGTTTTGCGGTAGGTAAACCCAATAAAAAGCAATAATAGCACGCGTTATAAAGCTTATTATTACGTTAAACACTATGGTGTCTATTGGGATCCTAAAATAAATTAACTATTAAGGTTTGACACCATAGAGGCTTGTTCGAAAAGTGAGGTATTAAAGCTTAATTTCACTAATTTGAATTTGAGGTTGAGTGTTTGTAAAGTTAGGGATATCGCCCATTATTTTTTCTGCATTTGGACCAAAAGCATTCTGAAAACTGTCTACTGAGTCAAAAGTCATATGCCCCATTGCGATGAAAGGTGCCATCTCGCCAGGGGCTCCTCCAGCTAAACCAGAGTCAACATTACCACCTTTTAAAGCGTCACCAAGAAGCTCTGCAACCATTGGTAAATGAGTATTACAATAGTATTCAATGTCGAAATTTGTATCTGTCGAGTTTGGGTACATTACACTTACTTTAATCATTAATTATTACCTTAAAGTTGAAATTACACTAAATATAGTTAACGCCCAAATAATGGGCAAAATAGTTGGTTAACATAATAACACAGAACAAACACCAACCATTTTTTGTTCTGTTAATTCACTTTTTAGTAGCAAAGTTTATTAAAAGCTACTAAAAAGTGATTAAATAAACAATAACAAAAAATTCCTGATAACGCTATTTTAAGTGGTAAATGGTCATTGGCGTAAAATTTACGGGCTAAAGGTAATTTAAATAACACTGAACTGACGAGTCCATTTATAGCTGTTTATTTTTACGAGGATTCGTCAGGTCTGGATATATATGAGTAACAAAGTTTTTTTAGTATATTGAACGGGCGAGTTTTACTTTTCATTAAATATGCTTGAAATTATTTACCAATACAAAATGAGCTAAATATTTTTCCAAGTAAATCATCACTAGTAAACTCGCCTGTGATTTGATCTAGCGCTTGTTGGCAAATACGTAATTCTTCAGCTAGTATTTCACCAGCAACATACGATTCTAATTGTTCTAAGCCTATCATTAAATGCTGATGAGTATTATCTAAAGCGGTTAAATGGCGCCTTCTGGCCATAAACCCTCCTTCTGTACTAGCTTCGTAACCCATGATGGTTTTTAAGTGATCTTTTAAACTATCAATACCTGAGCCAGTTTTGGCTGATAAGGTAACAATGGCATGCTTGTTACCTTGGTTATCAATAAATTCGTTATAGCCCGTAGCATTATTGGTAATATCAGCTTTATTTCGTATTAATGTTAGCCCAATATTGTTAGGTAATTTTTCAAAAAAATCAGGGTAGTAAGCTTTAATATTTTGTTCATCTTTAAGCACATTGTTATCAACGCTGTAGCCATCACTGTCATCAACCATGAGCAATACCCTGTCTGCTTGATTAATTTCTTGCCATGCTCGTTTAATACCTATTTTCTCAACCTTATCGTTGCTATCACGTAGGCCCGCGGTATCAATAATATGCAAAGGCATACCGTCAATATGAATTTGTTCGGTTAGCACATCTCGTGTTGTACCAGCAATATCGGTAACAATAGCGGTTTCTTTACCACTTAATGCATTTAATAAGCTAGATTTGCCAGCATTTGGGCGACCGGCTATAACTACGCGCATACCTTCACGAATAATGCTGCCCTGTTGTGCTTGTTTACGTACAGCCTCTACTTTATTGATAATAGCTTTTAAGTTAGTCACTATTTTTTTATCAGCAAGAAAGTCAACTTCCTCTTCAGGAAAATCAATAGCTGCTTCGACATACATGC
>Ga0209081_1000909_pt1 | contig 17843 bp, 14 predicted proteins | sample GOMGulsemesocosm_4_FD_184636 | JGI IMG/M metagenome (GOLD analysis project Ga0209081, IMG submission 184636) | Methane-oxidizing microbial communities from mesocosms in the Gulf of Mexico - GOM15B Gulf of Mexico (SPAdes) (version 2) | ecosystem: Environmental > Aquatic > Marine > Cold seeps... | reverse complement strand
CTCATTCGAGTCGAATATAAAAAAAGCCCCACTCATTCTCTAATAAAGAGTATGAGTGGGGCTTTATATGTAGTGGTACCAGCGGTCGGACTCGAACCGACACGTCTTTCGACAGGGGATTTTGAATTAGCCCCGCCTATATAACACCATATAAAATCAACAACTTAAAATCAAACATAGAGAACTGTAAAACTAACTGTATAACTTTATTGATTGTTAAACCCTGTTTTCTACTATATATTACCATTAAAGCTTAAAGTGAATGAATATTTTTCGATATAAACACTATGTATTTTTAAGGGTATAAAATGAGTAATACAAGCTATGAACGTTTGGCTAAAGGTTTAGCTATATATAGACAAAAACAAGCAAAAACATTTTATGTAAGAGTCCGTATAGATAAAAAAGAAATCCTTAGAAACCTTGGCACTGATGATGAAGACGAAGCAAAATGTCTGGCTTGGGAATACAGAAGTGAACTTATGAATAGGAAAAAATCAGGCTTGCCTATTATAAATAGCAAGTGCATCTCTGTAGAAGAGTCATTTACTCACTTAATGCAACAGTTAAAATCCAAAGATAAGCAACTGCCTATTTATGCTGATTATGGAACTGTTGTGAATAACCACATCATTCCTTACTTTAAAGATAAACCAATCACCGAGCTTACCTCAAAAAATATTCGACTATATTACGAAAGCTTAGATCTCTCTGTAACTAGAAAAAGAATGAACAACACTTTATTTAAAAATGTATTTCTGTATCTCGAAGAAGAAAATCATATACAGAAATCTGATATTCCTACTTTACCAAAAGCAGAGTCTAAGACCGTTGAAGCTAGAGAGTCGTTTACCCCTTCTGATTATCAAGTTGTAATAGAAAAAATTAAAGATTATCACACTGTTGGAAAGCCTAATTTTAAAACCAAAGAATATCGTAAAGTTATCAGCCATTATGTAACATTTTTATGTGAAACAGGCGCTAGACCTGGTTTAGAAATTGAAGCACTATCTTTCAACGACATTAAAAAAGAAGGTGATAATTACTTTGTCAAAATCACAAAAGGTAAAACCAAGGGATATTCAAAAGGACGTAAAATAGTATTAAGTCCAAAAGCTATAAAAGCTTTAATTGCAATTGCTCAAATCCAAAATCCTGACAAAGTAATAACAGAAAAATTATTTCTCAACATAAGAAAGCCTATTCTTGAAGCTTCATTTGGTAAAATCCCTGATTATGTTCCTGTTTTTAAGTCGTTCATCGACTATTTACTTAAAGATAATTTGATCTCTCAAAAATATACCCTCTATTCTTGTAGGCATTACTACATAACTAAGCGACTGAGTGAAGGTGTTGATATTTACTTAATTAGTAAATACGTTGGCAATTCGGTGGAAATGATACAGAGATTTTATGACGCTTATAAGCTAGAAAATCCTGAACATTTTGATGCTTTAACAGGTAGAGACCGTGAGCAAGAAGCTATTCAACAAGAGGAAGAAGAACGATTAAAACAAGAAATAATTGAACAAGAAGAGTTTGATAAGCTTTATCCTAATTTTGTAGAGGAAATGGAACAACTTAAAAACTCAAAAGAATACTCCTATGAAAAGGCTGACGATAGGGATTATAACCCAATGAGTTTCAATGAAGATCGTGAAACAATCGAACTTGAATTGAGAGCTAAAATTGAACAAGAACTAGAAGAAAAATATAAAAATAAATAGAGGCCATCACCTCCACTACCCTAGCTAAATCAACATAAAAATGAACCACATAATAGAGTGAGATTACTCACTTTATTATGTTACTCATTATCAAAGTTCGGCATTTCTAACCCCTCAAAAAATTGATAATCGTCTAATCGTTCGGTAATAATCGTGTAACGTGTGTTGGGGTTATTAGTTTCACCGTAATAAAATGGTATCTTGCCATTTTTTGCCGAGTTAAGAATGCGCTTAATTGCAATCAGTTGGTTAGAACGACTAGCTTCTTCTGATATATCAAAAAAATCTACAGCCCCATAAAATGAGATTTTATAGCACTTGAAATAAGCTATCTGCATATGTGCTTTTATTGCGGAGATATTTTTATATCGCATCAATTCAGATAAAGTAATATTTTTGTTATGAGTTTCTTGTTTAAATAGATCATCAATATATTGTTTTTTCAATGAATACTCTACCTCAGTCGCTTGGTGCTCAATTGGTTTATCAATACTGATATAAGGGTGTTCAATATTTCTAAGTATCTTTCTCACGTCATTAAGCCCCAATTTTTTAGAGCCAAATAAGCCTTTTTTACTGCTGATATTTGATAAACTTAGACTAAAAGACAGTTCATTACTTTTATCAACGGTACGGATCATCATAGCGTGAGCAATGAGCGCAAAAACAAACTTTAATTCAAGTGGACTTCTTGCTTGATAAAGGTGACGTTGAGCTTCATTTTTATTTTTAAAGCAGACGCTTGGAACGGGTAAAAATAGATTTTTTATTAACATAATTTCCTCTTATATTAGATAAATATTCCCAATATAAAAGGATTTTTGAAATAACAAGATCAGTAATAATTGACTAAATTAAAATGATTGATATATTAAAAGCATCCTCAAGGGCAATTGAGATATTTATTTTTAAAGCGCACTCCAATGCGCTTTTTCTTTATCCTCTAATAAATCATAGAAAAAAATTAATGCAAATAATCAGTCATTTTTAACCGTAATTTTTTAATGGCATCGTTTAGTAATTCAGCCCAAAACCTTCGTAATACTGCATTTAAAGGGGGCGACAATTAATTTTATTAATATTTAAACTTTAATTAATTTTCTTTTAATTCGTGAAATTGGTTTAAATATTTATTGAAAAACACAAGACGGCTAAATAAAAAATCAAAGGTTTTCAATTCTGTGGGAAGTAAAATAATCACCATCCAGATCAAGAAGTGAATATTAAAGTGGCTTAAACGATCTTAAATGAGTTTATATAAGCATATTTTTTTATTCAGGTGAAAATGACACCAAGAAAACAATTCAATCGCTTATTTAGCCAATTAAACGCTTTAAACTGAAACAAGAGTGAAGCAAACTGCTTATTGTATTACACCCGTTTTACGTCAAACCAATATTTGGAATTGTTAATGCCTTATTTATCTTTATTTAGAATGCCTACACCAATGAAAATAACAGGTCGTTCTTCTACTATTACTAATGCATTTATTAACGCTATCATTCCAATTAACTACCCAAGTAACGATGAAGTAAAAGAAGCCCTCGCTATTTTAGGAATGAATAATGAAAGCTTTCAGTGTGCCTATTGTGGTGATACAGCCAGTGAGTGGGATCATTTAAGACCCTTAGTTGTAGATAAAAAACCTACAGGTTATATATCTGAAATACAAAACTTAGTCCCTTCTTGTGGCAAATGTAATCAATCTAAAGGCAATAAAAATTGGAAATTATGGATCACCAGTGAGGCGAAATTATCACCTACATCTCGTGGAATAAGTAATATTGAAAGTCGCATAATAAAGTTAACAAATTATGAAAAATGGGAAATACCAACCAAGATTGACTTTGAAGCAGTGGTTGGTGAAGAAAAATGGCAACAGCATTGGGACAATTGGCAGTTAGTTATAGATACGATGAAAAAATCTCAACTTCTAGCAAACGAAATAAAAGGGTTATTAGCAAATGACACCCCACAGAATGCTACAAATACACAAACCAATAATAGTGAAATAAAGACAACAGTTCTTCAACAACTAGAAAAAGATGAAATAGTTAAAGTTACTCGAAAACTTGAACGCTGGGTTACTCGCCCTAGTCAAATCAATTCACAAATACTTAATAGTTTTTTACAGTTAAATGATACTCACGAAATAATAACAATAGATTTATTGCGATCCTCTCTTCCTGAAATTAATACGTTTAATAACAATTTAAATCAGATGAGTATTATAGCTGAACAAAATCACGCCAAAATATTTGAATTGAATAACAATGTTGTTGAAATATGGAAGCCAATACAGCCTTTAATTGACAATTATCAGAAGAGATTAAATACCGCACTTATTAATTTATCAATATCGTAATACTGCATTTAACTGTTCGCCATACTGCATTTAAAAGTTCGTAATACTGCATTTAAAAGTTCGTAATACTGCACCGTACTAATATAAGATCTTTAATTAATTTCTTTTAGTTAGTGAAATTGGTTTAAATATCTATTTAAAAAGTCAAAAACGCTACGCAAGAAAATCAGAGATTTTCAATTCTGTGGAGATCATTAATCACCAGCGTGATTAATGAATACATATTAAACAAGCTTAATTAATATTCAAATTAGCCCATACAAGACGATATTAACTTAGTAGGTGAAATGACAAAGCTATTGATACAACGGGGCTGATTTGGCTATTTAAAGTTGTTTCTGGGTTATAGTGCGACTTTTCTTGGCTTTATGCTTCAAAGCAACTGCATTTTGAAGCTCATTCGCCAACTTTGGATCAACCAATTTAAGCGCTGAAATAGCCCTATTCACCTGATCAAGTGATAGATAAAGCGTAGTATCAAGTGATTCGACTTCTGCCTGTATCTCTTCGATTAATGATTGTTCAACTTCTATACGATCAAGTAAGTATTTTGAAGGCTCTTCGATCTTTTTAACGATTTTATCTCGTAAAATAAGGCTGTCTGTTAACTTACCATTTTTCCTCATTAGTAATTGATCGGTAACAAACTCAGACTCGCTTAATGCCTGTGTTTTTTGTAATTCCGCTTTTGCCGTATTAACCAAAGACTGCTTATTAACTTTTTTATTATTATTTTTCAACTCACTCTCCTTTATCGTCTATTACAGAAGTAGCACAGGACAAAGGCTTTGCAAGTATTCTAATAGATTGGCCCACTTAGGTTATTTGACAAACCATAAAAATATGAGTGGATAGGTATTAGGAAATAAAACAGATTTACCTCCCAGCAAGTTGTGCCACGGGTACCCCGTAGCCTTGCTTTTAAAAACGATAAATCGCTTTAAAAAGAGTGGTGATTAATAAGCAAAAATACATTTAAAAATCTTATTTCATTCGATATTTTAAAAACATTTAGCGTTATCAATCTTCATTATAACCACCGTAGAGCACTGGCTGTTTTTACTTCCTCATTGTATTTGGAGCATTAAAGGAGAAAGTAAAAATGAAATCTGAACGTAAAAATAAAGAAAAAATAATTGTTCGCTGTTCTGATGAAAAAAAAACCGAGTTATTAGCTATTAAAGAGTGTTTACAAGTAGATACTTGGTTAGAAATGATTGAGCTACTAATCAGTAAAAAACAGATAGATCCCCCTAAAATCATCATTCAAGATGATCTGTATTTAATGAAAATCCTCACGGATTTAAAGCGCACAGGTATTAACCTTAATCAGCTTACAAAACACTGTAACACTAACAAAGCAATAACATTAAACGAGCTAAAACAGTTAAAAACATTAGCTAATACTGTCTCAAAACTAAAAAATAAAGTGATTAAAACCTTTGTAATAACAAGATCAAAAAAAGGCGGTGCTTAATGGCTATTGCAAAAATACTTCACGAAGGCGAAACCGTTGCTCAACTAAACAAAACAATTAAATATAATAGCGTGGCTAAAGAGTGGCTAAACTCACCAAATAATCCCCGTTTAATTGGTGCAGTATCAAACTTAGGTATTATTGATATAACCGAACAAAAATCTTACGATCATTTTATGAAAGAGTTTATTAAAGAAGTGAAAATAAACAGATCCCTTTCATCGAATAATCGGCAAATAAAGCTCTATTCTCACGATGTAGTGAGTTTTGCTAATCTTGATAACCAACAACACTCACCAGATGAATTAGCAAAAATAAGTATTGAAATATTAAATGATGTTTATGATATGGAAAATACGCCTTATATCCTATGGCCACAAAAAGACAGTGAGCACGGTTTACATTTTCATATTGTCAGATCAATGTATTCAAGCAATGGCGAGTATCAACGAGTTAAACAATCAAAATTAAAACTTAGATCTGCTTGTGAAAGAGCGGAGAAAAGACATTCTCTTGTATTAACGGGCAAAAATATTAAGAACACGCCCAAAATAAAAAATGATCCAATGTTAAAGGTCTTTAAGAATAAAAGGTTAGAAGCTAATTATCATCACCAGAAACGTATCGAAGATGCGATAAATCAAGATAGTCCACTAACCAAGATAAAACGAAACACTCATAATTTAATGCTCACGACCAATTACCAAAGTGATTTAGAAATCAAAGAACAGCAAGACTTTGAAGCAGTAAATAGTAAATTATCCAATAAAGAACAGGTTAATAACGAACTAGAAAGCATTAAAACAATGTTATTTTCAATCTATAAAAAATCGGAAGATGAAGCGGAGCTTTTAAAGCAGATCAGCGATAAAAACATCACTGTTGAATTGCTAAAGCACAGCAAATCAGGAAAAAATAAAGGTATTGTTTTTCACTATAAAGATCAATCTATTTCAGGTAGTAAAATATCCAGTTCAATGACTTTAGGCAAGATTAAGCAACGCTTCCCAAACTTTATCCACACACTTGAAAAACCGCCTATATTCAGCCAAACAGGAGCAAAGAAAGCTAACTTACTCGATTTTAATATTGAGCAGATCAATAAATATTACAAGCAACGTAATAATAAAAATAACGGAGATATTTTAATTTACTTTGGTAAGAAAAATGTAGAACGCAGACCCTACAACTTTAATATAAAATTATCGCATCAACGAGATAAAATCAGTTTTGGTCCGTCAATACCCAATGATTTTGATCTGCAATTAGCGCTTGATGTAGCGTTAGAAAACGGCTGGAAAGGTGCAATAATATCTAACTGTAGCAGTGATTTTTTAAAGCGTAATATGGCAATGGCATATAAAAAAGATCCTAAGTTGTTATTTTACTTTAAGCCTGACAAACCCAATTTATTGAGTTATGACGATTTAAAAGCCATTAAAAATGATCTTACCTCCACGGACTTGATAACAGCAATGAGAAATAAGCTAATCTGTGAGAAAGATACCCATAAAATGATTGAAGCGTTGAAAAATGTGGCTAAAACACCACAAGAGTTAGGCTTTGTAGAAGCATTTAATAAAGGTTACTCAATCAATGAATTAGATAAGAAAACGACTCAAGAGCTAGCTCGTTTCCATAATAACCACTCTTTTAGAACAATTAAACCAACAAATAAGCCGATCATACCTAGTGATAATTTAGACGATGATCGTCAAACTGCTCTCGATGATATAACAAAAGAACTTGATGAATATAAACCGCTAACCTCAAATGTTAAGTCAAAGGTAACGGCAAGAATTGATAAGCCATAATAACTAAATAAAAAGAAGCTTAGTAAACCCAAGCCTCTTTTTCTTAATTATAATAATTTTTCAAAAGCAGGAACAAACTCAGCCTTTTTAGACTCATTATTATAAAATGGTAGACCCCAAGCTATAAACTCCTTACCTTTCCATACTTGATCGATTTGATGAGTTGCCTTTAAGTCGAATAAAAAATCCTGCTTCCAAGCATCATTTTCAAATAAATGAGCACCTTTAGGCTCAATAAATACTTGATACGTTAATTCAAGAGCTTGCTCTTTCTTAATTAAAAGTAATAAGAAATCAGGCTCAAAAGCTCGACCATCATCAAAGGTATAAAGCTTAAAATGTTTTTCATTTCTTAAAAGGTAAACGTCATCATATTTTTTCTGTAAATCATCAATCATCGTATCTAAATATCTGACAAAATACTTCTCTTCTGACGTTCCGTAGTTTTCATTAAACACAAACCAATCACGTTTTGATAAATCTAAAAACAGCTCTGTATTCGATGTTTCACTTTGAGCAATACCAAACTCTTGTTCTGTAAGTCCATCATTAGCAATATTTAAAATCTTGTCTTTTTCATACAATTCATTGATAGTTTTTGGCGTGAACTCTTTTGTTCCTTGATAATCAACACGATTAGCATTTAACTGTTCTGCAATCTTGGTAAGTATTTTTTTACTTATATTAAGTTTTTCTATTTGCGGTATTTTTTCAAATATATCTTCTCGTCCACTAACAACTACCGATATTTTTCCTAAATAATTATCTGAAACAATGAACTCATCTATAGAGCTTAAACTAGGAAATAAGTGTTTTAATTCATTAAACCTATAAGCAGGAATAGTTGCCATTGCTTTTCTAATAATATGCTTACCTAAATCAAGTATATTAAGTGTTTCTCGCTTCACCTTTAAGTGTTTAACCGTTGCACTTTCAAATATAGTTAATTCGTTAGAATGCTCAGTTTTAATAGCGTAAGAGTAATTAGTATTAATAATGGAGCTATCAAGACCTATGACTTGAGAACGGTCATAAGCGATACGTTTATTGACAAATATTAAGCCTGACTTAAAAAGAGATGTTTCTTTAAAGTTATCTTTAACTTTTAATGAGAGCGCCTTTCTTGTTTTAGGTTTAATACCTATCTCTTGGAGTGCTATGTTTAAATCACTGATATATTCAGGGTTATGTGCAGAATGGTAATAAAGCTCTTCACAAATCTTTAATTCGTGAGCTTCTTCTGTATCATCTAAAACATCATATTTACGTTGATATAAAGGCTGTTCATCTTCTATTTTAAAAGGACAATAACGAGCGCCACGTCCTATCAATTGAGCTTCCTGCGTTGCTGTTTTACCCCACTTATTACGAGTATCATACAAACGAACAATATCAAATAGATTAAGAACATCCCAACCTTCATTCAGCTTGTCTACTGCAAAAATAGCACGGATCTCATTATCAGCATCTTCCAATGTATTTAATTCAATTTGATAGGTTTCTGCTTTTTTACTATTTACTTCAATTGTTTTTTCTATCGAAAAATCTTCTTTTAATTCTAAAGCTAGTGAGTCTAGCTGAATATTGTTTCTTTCAAAGAATTGGAAAGCGGTATAAATAACATCGCCTTCAACTGAAGTATTCTTTATTTTTTCTAGATCATCTTTATTTATTCTTTCTATCGTTTCTAAAAACTCTGTATGAAAATCAGCACTGTCTTTAATCGTTTTTGCTTTAAACAAAATAACAGGTTTAATAATAAGCTGATGTTTTTCAAAAACTTTACGGCGATACTGACTTAAAATAATAGCCCTTAACACACGAGGGAATGGTTCACTATCAGATTGAAATACTTTAACTTCTTTAGAGTAAAGGTCTTCTCTAAAGCTTTTTAAAGGGTAATCAAAAAGTACAATATTTTGATACTTTTCTTTAATATTAGGCTCTGTTAAGTCTGCTGTAGCGGTAAACTCCAACATAATATTTGAGCTATTCGCATTGAAGATACTTTTAATTGTATTTTCCCAACTAACAACAGCTAGGAGTTCATCATTACTTTTTTTCTTCTTTGTTTCTGCGTTAATATGATGCGCTTCATCTGAAATTAATACGACTTTATTATCTTCAAAATCATCCATCGAAAGTGCATTCTCTTTCGGGTTAAGCATTACGGCGTGAAGCCCTTGGATCGTAGTAAAAACGATATTGATATCGCTAGTATTAGTCGATGAGAAGTTTTCCCCTTCTTTTACATTGACTAATTCACCATCAATATTAATAGAGTCGTTAAACAGATATTTAGAAGAGCCTTTATTCAAGAAGTTTTCTTTGGTCTTTTTTATAATATTGGTGCTGTTAACAAAGAAAAGGAAGTTACGATACCCTCGTTTATAAAGCGTCAGTATTTCACCAGCCATAATCAGGGTTTTACCTGATCCAGTAGCCATATGATACAACACGTTTAGTGGTTTATTTTTAGGCTTCTTTTTATAAGTATCGAGAAAGAACTCAAACCGCCCAAATGCTTCTTTTTGATACGGGCGCATCTCGAAATTAGGATTTAAGTTGCTATTAATATAATCAGGCACGAGATCAGAAAAAACATTCTCACCAAGCGCAACTTTAAGTGTGCTAAAAGTATCGTGAAGCATCGTCATTACCGTTATGCTCCGTAAAACTGTTGATTTAGCTTTTTATCTTGATCTGAAATACCGTTAGTTTCATCATCTATATCTGAATAATTCACGTAAAGCTGATTTTTATCTATCGCTTCGATCAGGAAACGCTGTTGGTCTTCAAAAGATAGTTCGCTGAATGACTCAATATTTTTATCAAACTCTTTAGGATCGATTTTATACGATAAATTAGAGCTTTCTTTTAACTCATTCCAAAGGGCAATTAATTCATCTGAACTTTGAGCTTGTTCTAAACGATCTGAATATTTAGAGGCTAATTCAGTCAATTCGCAGTAAATAAAAGAACCGCCACCTTGCCAATTAACTTCCTTAGATATTCCATTTTGATCTCCTGCCACAATACTTTTTAAACGAGGTACAGTGGTGTCTTCAATGTATATCATTTGTTCAATCCCAACATATTGACGATTCATTTTATGAGCTACAGCTTGAGTTGTGCCACTACCCATAAAGAAATCAACAACTATATCACCAGCGTCAGTGGAGCTTTCGATAATACGCTTTAACAATTTTTCAGGTTTTTGAGTGCTATATCCCACTCTTTCTTGAGATTGAGAGTTAATTACATTGATATCATCCCATACATCTTGTACTGCCTTACCTTGCATTTCGTGTAGGTATTGTTTCATTCTTGGAGTATTATTTTTGGTATAATATATTCTATTTTCAGCCTCTAGTTTTTGCATCGTAGTTTCTGGACAACGCCAATAACCAACTTTTCCTTTCCAAGAATAATCATACCCACCACCTTTTAACCCCTTAGCCGAGAGGTCTCTATCTAAAAAGTAACCTCTATCATCTTTTTGTCGATAACGTTTTTTATACTCTTCATCGTACTCAGTAAAAGTTTTATTGAACTTAAAATCTTCGCTTTTACTATAAAATAAAATCGTATCGTGGTTAGTACCATATGTACTTGCGTCACCTCTAGATGAAGTTCTCTTCCATATAATCTGAGCTTGAAATAAGTCTCTACCAAATACTTCATCAAGAAGAACTTTTGCATAGTGGATTTCGTTATAATCTAATTGTACATAGATAGTTCCATCTTGAGACAGTAACTCCTTGGCAATTAATAAACGACTTTTCATAAATGTAAGCCACGTTGAATGACTAAAAGAATCGTTATAACAAAAACTATCATTACTGGTATTGTATGGCGGATCAATATATATGAGCTTAACTTTCCCTCTGTATCTAGGAAGAATAGATCTGAGAGCTAATAAGTTATTCCCCTTTAATATTAAATTATCGGCATCACCCAACTTAAAACCAGTATGTTCGCCATCAGCGTCATATTTTTTAAAATTACTTAAAGATTTTGGGGCAAGTAGCGTATCAACTTGTTCTGGAGCAAGCGTTTCATTCCAAAAAACTTCCCTACGTTTCTGATCGTCCTTTGTTTGTCCACCCTCCAAAATACAATCTTTATATGGCCAAGACAAAACCACATCATTGGAATCAGCTAGGTAATGGTTTTCAGCTGATAATCCTATTTTATTTTTAAATTGGGTAAAACTATCAGGTAAAAAAGATTTGTTATTCACGAAACGCTGAAATGCTATTTTATCAAAAATTAACATCCCTTCCATCTCAGTAAAAAAGTGGCTTTTGAGTTGCTCATTAGTCAACAATAATTTCAGTAGTGCTGGATCGAGGTTGAAAGCAAGCTCTACTATTTTGTTTTTAGCTAACTTACCATCAATAATAAGGCGTTTATCTGTGGTTAGAGCTTCTAACAGTTGGTTTAAAATGGTCATAATTCAGCCAGTATTGAAGAGATAATATATGCCGAAAACATTACCATATTCAAGGAGTAAAAAGTATCTGCAATATAATAAAACCTTAACTAAAAACACAACTTTCACATTACATTTTTCTACCTTTTTTAATGAGTATATCCCTAATTATCAACACTTAATCTCCCTTCCCTATCCCACAACTTGGAAAATATTCAATCAATGGTAAGACGTAAGTAACCCATTACAAAAGGAGTTGCTTATGAAAAAGCCAAGATCGAGTGCAGTACGCACTACCACCAAAAAAGACCAACAAACACAAATACTCGATAGATTATTCGATTATTTCTCAAAACCAAAAGGCGAAAAGCCAACCTCTGATAGTGATGTAGAAGTGAGCTTTTATCGCTCTTCGCTCAATGCGTTACCACATAATTTCCACGATAATGAATATAATGGTGTAAATATAATAATACTATTACAAGCGCAAGAACAAAGCGAAACCAAAGTCCCAATCTACTCAACTTTCAAACAAGCCTCTGACTTGCTTGAACAGCATAAAGACCAGCTTCCTCCTAAATCTGAAACATTTGATCCTGATAAACCTCTTACAGGAATTACGCTTGATGCTCAAATAGTGAAATATTTAGAGACCTATAAAAAGAATGGGAAATTGATCAGTAAAAGCCTTTTTGAAAAAAATACTGAAGGTATGTCATTTACTGAAATGCGTGAAAAAGGCTACCAAAAACGTAAAGGGTTAAAACCCTACCGAGTATTTCCCATAGAAAAAATAAAAAACTTATTACCAAAATTTTTTATTGAAGAGCGTGATTATTTTGCACGACAAGAAGAGCTAGAAAATAAAAAAATGTCACCCAAAATGGAAGATATTGAGTTTGTAGAAAAAATACAATTGATCGTTGATGCTATGGGTGTGCCTGTTATTGAGAAAAATCAAGATCGAGCTTTTTATTCACCAAAAAACGACTGTATCACTATCCCACCAAGGAATAAGTTTATATCAGATAAAGCATATTTCGCAGTTATTTTGCACGAATTATCTCACAGTACCGGGCACTCTAGTAGATTGAACCGAAAGCAAAATAACACATCTAATTCTAAAGCTTATTTTTCTGAGGAATTAATTGCAGAGACAAGCACAATGTTCATCTGTTTAGATGAGGGACTTGAAACTTTCAATGCTCACGCATCCTATTTAGAAGGTTATGCTAATAATTTTAAAGACCAGAAAAAAGCGTTGTTAAGTATCTGTAAACAAGCAAAAGAAGCTCAAAGTTATATTAGCCATAAAGTGCTGAAACACAAATTAGACTTGTCGATACAGTCACCTTATCAAGTGCCTGATAAATTAGATTTTGAACTAAAATTGGAAGATAAGCATACCGATGCATTAAGCGATTACATTGTTCAAAGTGCAAATAATCATAGCCCTCTTATACCGTTAAAACACCAAAAAATAATCGGTTATAACGAGGTTAAAGGCGGAATTGATGTTTTTACCCCAGATAAAAAGGTGTCACTTACTGGTGTATCAGGTTCTATTGTTAAACGAGAATTGGAAAGTTTAAAATTATTACAGTCAATCATTCTTGATGTTTCTTTAGATAATAATGAAGAAAAACCAGCCAAAAACAAATTAAAATCATCACGCTTATCAATGTAAAATAGACTTATGTTTCCCAGAAACACAAAAAGCCCTACAGGGCTTTTTTGTATCGTGTTACTTATAAATATAATTAAAAATGTTTCCTGAATACGTGACGACACTCAGGATATACTATTTTCAAAATAGTCAGTGCAATTAAGTAATTTTGAGCATCAAGCATTCTCATTTGGTTTAATTGATATAGTTCATTAGTGTATAAACAGCGCACAAACTCTTGTAAACGAGGCTGTTTATCGACAATTGACGCTATTTCCTCAATACTTAATGCTTGGATTTTATCCTCTAATTCTTTATACATATGCCCCCCTTTGACTTTGCTTAATATCACGAGCTTTATCTACAATAAACCAATCATAATTTTCATAAGCCTCTTCTGTTTTTCTTAATTCGGATTCAACATAATGAACATTATCCATTGATAACACACTGCACCACTCAAGAGCCTTAATTACCTCTAATCTTGCATAATTTGGCAATGTTCTAAAAATACTGGCAGGAAATGTAACTGATATATCGTGTGCAACTTTCTCAACCCATCCAAAATCATCAGTTGCTATACTATTTTCTATCTCATAGTTATCAATAATCTTTAATAACGCCCATTGCTCTATGTATTTAATATTTTCTTTCATTTTTTTCTCCTATTTTATTAAAAAATCTATATGTCGAATTATGAAATACGCTTCATCTGCTATATCATTTGATGCTGATTTAACCTCTGCTTTTTGATGTGTGCAAAGTAGGTTTATCGCCTTTTTAATCTCCATTTGGGCTTTAATTTTATTTCGGCACTCAATCAAAATGTCAACAATTTCTATATCTGTATAAGTCTGTTTTTGTGATAACTCTATCCAGTGATAATATCCCTCAAGGTTTCTAATGGCGTTAAAATCTAATGCCCAATCTCTAAATATGTTTTGTATCTTTTTTCTATTATTCATATGTTTTTCCTTATTTAAGTTTGTTTTAATTTTTTATTGTTCAGCAATATATAATTCCGTTGCTTCATAACCGACCTGCCAAGTTCCTGAACAATTAGTACAGGCGTAATGCACCCACACAGATTGATCCTCTATAATCGTTTCAACTGCCCAAAACCCACTACTGCCACACTGCCAACAACAATCTGGCTCTTGTTCAATAGTTGTTACTTCATCAAACTCGATTACATTTTTTTCTTCATTCATAGTTACTTCCTCTTTAGTGGTTAGTTTGTTATTTCTTTCATTACTGCTAATACACATAATTATTTCTCCTCTATTTTATGGGTGGTTTTCCAGCTTAATTTGACTCTTATTTTTAGCGCTACTGATTTAACAATGATGCTAATTAAGTAAAGTGTTCATACTGCCGTAAATATCGACTTCTTTAACGAACGTCCATCGAGATCCACGTTTCATATTTTTGTATTCCTCTTTTTGATAAAACCTTTCTGCTCTCAAGTTTCTAAAGTGGGGAATCCGATGCGTAATTATTCTTTTGCTATTATTGTCACTGCTTTGTTTTTCCTTAAATGAACGAATAGTTACGGCTTTATAGTTTCCCTTTGATTTGCCTTTAGGTAAGGAAATAGCCAAAATTGGGTAGCCTTTTTCAAGCTTTTCACCATCAGTCGCACTGTGATATACACATAATCCAAGCGCTATTTTGGTTAATGCTTCAAGCATATTCGTGCCGTTATTTGGAAGTGGGTTAATTGCATTTCTTTTGAATGTTGTAGTGAGTTTTGATAGGTGACTAAAGTTAGTGTCGACACGACCACTTGCAGTTGTATAGTTAACGCTAATGCATAGTTCATCATCATCATAATCAGTGTTGAAAAAATCTAACAATGTAGTGACTGAAGGCCCATACAGATTGATAAACTCCTTACGGGTCATAATGGTAATAAGCGCACTTTTTAGCATTACCTCATTAATGACCGTATGTTCAGGAAATGCCATTACAAATGATTGAAAAGGAGGGGCTACATTAAAGTCTTCTTCAAAGTTAAACTTTGCTTCATACAAGTAGCTAGCAAGCTCTTTTGTCTCTAAAAAAATGACAGGTGAACCATCTTTACGCCACTGTAATTCTTCATTGATAAGTTTAATGGAGTTTTTTCCGCCTTCAGAACCATCATTAAATATATCTTTCATTGTGTGAGCATATCTTTGAAAGCTCACAGGATTTTTACCAAAAAGGACTTTTAACGCCTTTTTACCCATTGGAGCAGATTTAATTAGTTCTTGTTGATCTCGGTATAATGTTGTGTATTTCATATTGTTTTCCTCATATTTAGGGTGCAAAAAGCCCCACCCATCGGGCGTAATTTTTTTAATGATTTTTTGTTTTATTTAAAAATTAAGTTCGGATGAACTAAGGGGCAGCACTATGGGAAGTGCATTAAATATAAGGAATGGAATATGTTGATAGCGGATTTTAGACGCAGTAAAACCTCACCAATGAAATACATAGGTGATAAGGTTCGATTTTGATGTGTAATTGATTGTATTGACATATAACTTTCCTCTAAATTAAAACCACCAATTCAGATGAAATAGCTACTTACTCAGTGCATCAAGTTAAAACATATATATTAAAAAACACCAGATCACACCAATACTTTGTATTTAATGAGTTAGTTACTTCTCGACTAAAACAGGCACAATAAGCCAGCGTTAAACGATAATAATTAGATCTATTTTGTGTTAATTAAAATGCCTCTAAACTTAATACTCCTCTGTTAATGTAAGTAAAAAAATCATCTTTCTAAAAGAAAACCTCACAATGGGTTTTCTCTAATGAGAACAACTTTGTGTTCTCTATTTGGTGGCTAATTTGGAAAGCTATATAAAAGCAGGTTCCAAGATTAACCTTAATATCTGTACCTATCCTTGTGTACAGTTGTCTAAATGTCTCCTTCATTCTGTTTGTATTATAAGAATACCATCACAAGAGGGTTAAACCTGTCCTTTAATTATTCATTCAACCCGCAACAATTAGCTCAAGCATATGATATCACCAAACCATACATCGTGTCAACATATTTATTTTTTATTATTTGACAAGCACTAAAAGATCTGAAGCAAGCTCAAGGAAGTACATTTAGGTTATCTGGTTTTAGAAACAAAAAAACCGCCTCAAGGGCGGTTTCTTTATTAATGTGGTACCAGCGGACGGACTCGAACCGTCACACATTTCTGCGGGGGATTTTGACTTTAACCAATAATTTTCATTATTGTACGGACTATATCATCAACCAATAACATATTGGTGCTGGACGCTGTTTCACTAAATTATTAACATTTAGCTACTTCCTGTTATTAAGCTATATCGCTATCGCTCAGGTAGTCTCTGAACCTTCCTACTCTGTAGGCTTGGCTGCTGATTGGCATTATCAAAGATAATAAGCTTTCCAGCAATTCATCCAGTTTTTCTCTCTTGAGATTACTCTCAAGGGGGACACAATTTTTTTAAGACACCTAATTTATCCCCTGTGTCTACCAATTCCACCACGCTGGCATTTATAGAATGTTAAGTTTGGCTCCTTAACAAGCTTGTAGATTTTATACTTATCTACAAAGTTTAAAAAGAAAATTAACTTCTTTTTATTCAGTGTGAGTGATTATACATCATACACATAAACTGTATAACTTCTGTATAAGTTTACAAGGCAAGTTCAAAACAACAAGTTGTTGATTTTATTAACATTTAATATAAAGCAATAAAAACCACGCCCAATTTTGAATCCCCCATGTATACCAATTTCATCACGCTGGCATAGGCTTATAGCCCGTTTTGCAATTTGCAATTTGCAAAGAAGTCATTTTTCACGTTAAAAATTGATTTCTTTGTAAACTGTTTTTGTCTAATTATTTCACTAAATATTCCACTAAATATAGGTGGAACTATTTAATAATCTTTATAAAAATTCACAAGAAGTATTTAGTACTTATTTATAACCAATGTAGTCTTTAAATAAGTGTTGGCATTATACGAGAAATACCCTAGTTGACAAGTGTTTTTCTCTTTTAAGTCGTTGTTTGTTGTTTATTTCAACAAGTTAAAACTTATTTAAATGATGTAATAAATGAGCTTAAAAATGATGTAATGGGTTAAATTTAAACACTTGAATTAAAAAATTTCGTCCTTACTATTAAGAATAAAAAACTTACTCTCTTTTTGTTGTTTTTTTAGTGTCTAATTTTGCTAAACTACCGAAAATTACCTTTTTGTTAAACTTTATTATTATGATGGCTTGTTATGAATAGCGCTATAGAACAATCTTTTCCTCGTGCAGGTTTTCGTCGCCGTTTTGGCTCTTGGGTTTATGATGTTCTCATCGCTTTTGCT
>Ga0209081_1000908_pt1 | contig 17850 bp, 18 predicted proteins | sample GOMGulsemesocosm_4_FD_184636 | JGI IMG/M metagenome (GOLD analysis project Ga0209081, IMG submission 184636) | Methane-oxidizing microbial communities from mesocosms in the Gulf of Mexico - GOM15B Gulf of Mexico (SPAdes) (version 2) | ecosystem: Environmental > Aquatic > Marine > Cold seeps... | reverse complement strand
ATAGAAAGCAAGAATTTGAAGAAGCTGCAAACATCCCTTTCGAGGGAAATGATATAAGTGAAGAGTTACAAGGGAGTAAGAAATGAGTACTTTTTGGTCTATCGTTGTCGACATCGTTATTTTACTCAACATTATCGGCTGCTACCTACTCATTAGATGGGTTGCAAAACCGACTAAAGGTGAAGCCAAAAAAGGTGAACCAACTGGGCACGTCTGGGATGGTGATTTAACTGAGCTAAATAACCCGATGCCTCGCTGGTGGTTATTTATGTTTTATATCAGCATTATCTTTGCCCTAGCTTATATCGTACTTTACCCTACGTTGAATAATTACTCAGGCCTATTGGGCTGGACGTCAACCAAAGAATACCAGCAAGAAGTTGCAAAGGCCGATGAAAAATACGGCCCTATCTTTAGTCAGTTTTCTAAGACATCTTTAGAAGAACTCAGCAAAGATGAAAAAGCACAAAAAGTTGGCCAACGTCTATTTGTTACTTACTGCGCACAGTGTCATGGTTCTGATGCTGGTGGTTCACGAGGGTTCCCTAACCTTACCGATAATGATTGGTTATGGGGCGGCAAAGCCAGTGACATCAAACATAGTATCTATAATGGTAGAAATGCAACCATGCCAGCATGGGGCAGTGTATTGAAACCTGAACAAATTGATTATGTAACCGATTACATTCTAAGTCTTAGTGGTCGAGAGCATAAAGCAACCAATGCAACACGCGGAAAAGCTATTTTTGCTGGTTATTGCGCAGCTTGTCATGGAGCGGACGCGAGTGGAAACCAACTCATGGGCGCACCCAACTTAGCAGACAAAGTTTGGCTGTATGGAGCATCACGTAATAAGATTATTGAATCAATCACACATGGACGCTCAGGCAAAATGCCGCCACATAAAGCGTTCTTAGGTGAAGACAAAGTTCATGTTTTAGCGGCTTATGTCTACGGTTTATCTAAATAAAAGAACCCCATGAACTTAAGTAAGAAACGCGTTATTATCGGAGCATTATGGCCATCCTTTTGGGTAGCCATAATGCTTAGCGGTGTCGTTTTCAGTTATATCGACCCCCTCATTATTTCTGATATATTAGGATTTCCAGGCATCAGCTATATTGGAGCCTATACCTTTGGTTTTTTCTTCTTTTGGTTGGTCTGTGCATGGAGCGGATTTTTTTCCATTATATTCTCACGACCTGCGCGCAAATAAAGTATGAAGAAAACAGACGAATCACTTGAAAGCTCTCTTTTTGAGAAACGAAAAAAACTATTCCCTCGTGAAGTACACGGTCTATTTGCTACCTTAAGGTTAACGGGTGTCGGCATCCTTCTTGGACTCTACTACCTGATTCCTTGGATCAACCTAAATAACCGTCAAATTATTCTCTTTGATTTACCTGCCCGTAAATTTTATATTTTTGACTGGATATTTTGGCCCCAAGATTTCATTTATTTAGCGCTACTACTTATTTGTGCAGCCTTAGCACTCTTTCTCTTTACCGCCCTTGCAGGGCGACTCTGGTGTGGTTATGCCTGCCCACAGACCGTTTGGACGGAAGTGTTCCTCTGGATTGAGCGCAAAGTAGAAGGCACCCGATCGCAACAAATAAAGCTTGAAAAGCAAGCCATGACTTTCCAAAAGTTTCGAGTCAAGGCAACCAAACACACCCTATGGGTTATTTTTTCTCTGATTACCGGCTTTACTTTTGTCGGTTACTTCACCCCAATCAGAGAGCTACTTAGCAATATCAGCCATTTCCAGTTAAGTGCTTCGGAATCATTTTGGCTTATTTTCTACGCCTTCGCCACCTATGGCAATGCTGGCTGGTTACGCGAGCAGGTTTGCATGTATATGTGCCCATACGCTCGTTTTCAAAGCGCGATGTTCGATCAAGATACCCTTGTCATATCCTATGATGAAGCCAGAGGCGAACCTCGTGGAAAGAGAAAGAAAACTAATGATATAGATGCCAAACAGCTCGGAAGTTGCGTTGATTGCACGCTTTGCGTGCAAGTCTGTCCGACAGGCATCGACATACGTAACGGTCTACAGTATGAATGCATTGGCTGCGCCGCTTGTATTGATGCATGTGACGATGTCATGTTAAAAATGGATTACCCTAAAGGGCTTATAAAATATACAACTGAAAACAGGCTTGAAGGTAAAACAACGCATCTACTACGCCCGCGCATTGTTATCTACTGCATCTTATTAGTTAGTATATTAGCGGGTGTCATTTACTCTATTCAAAATAGAGACTCCGTTGCTCTTAATATACTAAGAGACAGAAGCAGTTTATACCGCGAAAACTTTGATGGCACTATCAGCAATAGCTATACCATTAAAGTATTAAACATGGACCTAGTCGACCACAGCTATAAACTATCCGTTAGCGGAATCGATGGCATTAAAAGTTCCATTAGCAAAGACATTAAAGTCAAAGCCGGTGATGTACTTGAAATACCGATGTCATTATCTGCTGAACCTGAGTCATTAAAACAGCCTTCAACGGTCATTAACCTCTCCATTCAAGCAACTGATGACAATAGCATTTATACCAAATCAGAGGGTCGCTTTATTGGCCCACTTGAGTTTTAGTCCAGCAACCAATTTCTTATTATGGCGTCCCAATACTTAACAACCATCCAAGATAACCATGTCTAACCTCCACTCAACCACCCCTACTACACCGTGGTACAAACAATTTTGGCCATGGTTTCTAATATTTTTACCACTATCTGCCGTTGTCGCAGGCGTTATTACCTTTATCATCGCCCAAAATAACCAACCAGAGCTCGTCTCAAGCAACGCCTATAAAGAAGGCCTGACGATTAACATCAATAAAGACCTCCAAGCAAATGCTATTAAATTAGGGATCAAGCATAAAATCATTATTGGCAGCTCAACCTTAAGCCTCCACTTAACGGGCCTTAAACAAACCACTGAATATATACAGCTCAAACTGCGTCATTCAACAATAAGCCAACATGACAAATCATTAAAGCTTATTAAAATTAGTGACAATATCTTTCAGGCACCTTTTATATTACCGATAGCGGGTAAATGGTATATAACAATACGCAACCCAAGCGCTAGCTGGGAAATCAGTCAAAGCGAGCAATTAACCACGCCCTAAAACCCATCAATCTTAGCGCTAACTATTTGACACCCCCAGCAGAAAATAGCGCGTCAATTTAACGACACTCCACAGCAAGAATAAAAATAAAAGAAAATTAGGCGGGTAACTCTTTGTATATAAAGGGTTTGTTTTTATTGGCACAGATATCGCTCTATGTTTACCAAACGATTAAACATGGATACAGTTATGGCCATCTCAAGCGACAGAATTGCATTAGAGTTAAAAAAAATAAAAGCATCAAACTTCAAGCAAGCACAAGCTCTTGAGTACACAAAGCCTCTCGCTAAGTTAACCAGCGATTTGCAAACAACCATTAACCTATCTGAGCTATTACCTATTTTTAGCCAGCACCTCACTAAGTTAGTGGCGCATAGCGGTTTAATATTTAAGCATAGCGACCTATCTATTAATGAACTCTACGGAAACCGTACCAATCACTCATGTGAATACACCCTTGCGATAGAAAGTAATCCGCTAGGTCAGTTAACCATCATGCGTCGCAAGCGTTTTTCAGAAACTGAGCTAGAAATTATCGAGCACTTCCTCAGTTGTTTAATGCAACCATTAAAAAATAGCTTGCTCTACTTTAAAGCTATCCAACAAGCGCACACCGATCCATTGACCGGTGCTCTAAATCGCTCAACATTGCACTCTGTTTTCCAAAAAGAAACTGCTCAGAGTCAACGCCAACACACGGATTTAACACTACTAATGCTCGATATCGACTTTTTCAAAGCGATTAATGACAACTACGGGCATGCCGCAGGCGACACTGCATTACAAGACCTAACACGCTGTATTCAACACACTGTTCGTGAAAGCGACCATGTCTTTAGGTTGGGTGGCGAAGAGTTTGCCATATTACTGCACCCAACCGATGTGGCGGGTGCAATATTACTCGCAGAAAGGCTACGTAACGCTGTTCAGGACCTCAGTATAACTCATGATGATGATGAGTTTAACTTCACTGTAAGCATCGGTCTAAGCCGTTATTGTGAAGGGGAAAGCCTTGAGAGCATTATGAAACGTGCAGACAAGGCTTTATTCGAAGCAAAGGAAACGGGACGCAATAAAGTCGTTAACGCTTAATTATCCAATGAGTGTTGGAGCGCTTCAAGCTCCTTTTTATCCAACAATTGGTGCTGCCCAGCAGGCAGACCGGGGGGTAAAAATACCGAGCCATATCGAACACGAATTAAGCGACTCACCTTGCAGTTTTGCGACTCCCATAAGCGTCGAACCACTCGGTTGCGCCCTTCAACCACAACAACATGGAACCAGCGGTTAATACCTTCACCACCCGACTCATGAATATCTTCAAAGCGCGCTTTACCATCCTCTAGTTCAACACCATTCACTAGGCGCTCAACCATGTCTTTACCAATAACACCCATAACACGTACCGCATATTCACGCTCTAGTTGTTGCGATGGATGCATTAGCTTATTGGCCAACTCCCCATCGTTGGTAAACATTAGCAGGCCTTGTGTATTTAAGTCTAAGCGGCCAACGGCGATCCAGCGACCTACTTTCAATCGAGGTAATCGTTTAAAAACACTAGGCCGGCCTTCAGGGTCCCTTTTGCTAACAATTTCGCCAATCGGTTTATGGTAAATCAACACCTGCGTATTAACATGCAGTTTATTAGCCAGCTTAACGGGACGTCCTCTTAACTTTACAACATCTCGAGTGGTAATTTTATCGCCTAGCTTTGCCACTTCACCATTAACATGGATAGAGCCTTCAGCAATCCATTTCTCAACTTGGCGGCGTGAACCAACACCCGCTTGAGCCAACAATTTTTGGATGCGCTCAGGTTCTTGGCGTTTAGATTTACTTGGTTTTTCAGACGGTTTGTATTGAGGATTTTTTTTCATTTACTTGCTCTGGTTATATTGGGGCAACTTCACCCAGGTTGAGTATACGCTTATTATTACAAATCAACTTTCAAGCTTGAAAGTGACGGTAATTGCTCAAGCGTACACAAATTAAAATAGTCCAAGAAGGCATTGGTTGTTTTATATAACGCTGGCCTGCCAGGGACTTCTTTTTGCCCACTGACTCGAATCCAATCTCTTTCTTGTAAGGTACGAATAATCAGTGAACTAACAGCAACACCTCGAAGTTCTTCAATTTCACCACGGGTTACAGGTTGCTGATACGCAATAATAGCCAATGTTTCGAGGAGTGCACGGCTATATTTTACAGGTTTTTCTTGCCATAATCTTGCCATCCACGGTGAATATTTTGCCTTCACTTGAAAACGGTACCCGCTGGCGGTTTCAATAAGCTCTATGGACTTACTCGCATATTCGTTCTGAAGCTCATTGATAACACTAACTAAGTCCAGCTCCACCGCTTGCTCATCACCTGCAAACAAGCGCTTTATATCAGTCAGTGATAGAGGTTTATTGGCAGCAAACAAAGCCGCCTCAACAATACATTTTAGCTCTTTATTCATCTACCACTGCCTTAACCCAAATACCGCCTAAAGGAGAAGACTGCATAATGATTATTAGCTCTTCTTTAGCCAACTCTAAGATAGCCATAAAGCTCACGACAACACCTTGCCGCCCTTCACTCAAAACAAAAAAAGTGTCAAAACTGAAAAGCAAGTCAGAACTACTCGTTAAGGTTTGCATGATAGCCGCCATTCTATCTCGAATAGATAATTCATCTCGCTGGATTTTATGGTGGCTATTCATATCTAAACGCTGCAGAACCCCTTTAAAAGCCCCCACCAACAACTCAAGGTCTACCGTCGCTAACGGTTTATCTGAAACATCACTAATCAGGTCAGCTGACGCTACGTAGTTATCCCGCTGCAATCTGGGAAGCTCATCAATGTCTTCCGCAGCTAGTTTGAAACGCTCGTACTCTTGCAAGCGCCTCACTAACTCCGCTCGCGGATCATCTTCAGCATCAAGAATACTCGCTTGCTTAGGTAACAACATACTCGACTTTATTTCTGCCAGCATCGCCGCCATAACAAGATACTCAGCGGCCAACTCCATACGAAGCTGATCCATTTTTTCAATATATTCGACATATTGCTCAGTAATCATTCGTATAGGAATATCGAGAATATTAAGATTTTGCTGTTTAATCAAGTATGTCAATAAATCCAGCGGCCCCTCAAACTCTTCCAAGCAGACTTCTAGTGCATCAGGGGGAATATATAAATTATCGGGTAATTCCAAGTATGGCTCACCCGCAACAATAGCATTGATTGTTTGATTCGTACCGGCTTCGCTCATCCCTATCAAGAAAAAGTATGTAGCTTATGCAACCTTAACGATTTTCATGGTGTTAGTTCCACCCTCATTTCCAATCGTATCACCGGTTGTAACAATCATCACATCGCCTTCTGAGACAATCCCATGCTCTTTAAGTTTCAGCATAGCCACTTGACTCACATCTTCCGCGCTACCGTTTGGCAGATGACTTAACACTGGTGTAACCCCTCTATATAAGCAAACACGGCGACAAATATGCTCATCAGGAACCATTGCAAAAATAGGAATGCCTGAGCTAATTCTAGACATTTGTAATGGCGTAGAGCCAGTTACGGTAAAGGCTGCAATCGCTTGAATATCCGCATGGTTCGCAACATACATAGCAGATAAAGCAATCGCTTCGTCTACCCGTTCAAACTCATGCCCCATTCGGTGCTTTGAGTGTGTATTACTCGGCTGTCGCTCAGCTTGTTCACAAATTTCGCCCATCGCTCGCACGGTTTTAATGGGGTATTTGCCAACCGATGTTTCTGCCGATAACATCACCGCATCAGTTCCATCGGCTACTGCATTGGCTACATCAAATACTTCAGCACGCGTCGGTATGGGGTTATTAATCATCGACTCCATCATTTGAGTAGCGGTAATAACCGTTGTGTTTCGTTGACGCGCTAGCTTAATAATATTTTTTTGTGCTGGCGGTAAGTTAGCATCACCAATCTCAACCCCCAAGTCACCTCGAGCCACCATCACAGCATCTGAAGCATCAATAATTTCTTCTAGAACATCCAATGCTTCAGCACGCTCAATCTTGGCAATAAGCTGAGCATGACAACCTGCCTGTTCAACTAATGATCGGGCATACTCCATATCCATCGCGTTTCGCGGGAATGAAACGGCAATATAGTCAGCATCCATTTCTGCAGCGCTAAGAATATCCTTTTTATCTTTCTCGGTTAGTGCACTGGCCGATAAGCCGCCACCCTGTAGGTTAATCCCCTTATTGTTTGAAAGTTCACCACCCACAACAACTGAGCACTGAATCTTTGAACCATTCAGTGAATTCACTTGTAAAACAACTCGCCCATCATCCAGTAATAAACGATCACCTTCAGAAACATCATCAGCCAATCGCTTATAAAGGCAGCCTACTTGGGCAACATCACCCGCGGCAGGATCTAGCTCTACATCGATGACAAAGGAAGCCCCTTCATCAAGCCAAACTTTCTTCTCTTGAAACTGGGCAATACGAATTTTTGGCCCCTGTAAATCCGCCAAAATAGCAACATGTCTACCCTGCTTTTTGGATAACTCTCGTACCTGTTTAGCCCGTTCAATTTGCTCATCAGCATGACCATGCGAAAAATTCAAACGGACAACATCGACACCTTCTTTTATCAATGCCTCTAACACACCGACTTCGTCCGTTGCTGGTCCCAAGGTTGCAACAATTTTGGTTCTTCTAGGAGTTTGAGTTATTTTCATATCGCCTTCATTAAGTATTTTGAACCGCTAGATTACAAAGCGCAGGTGACAACATCATGACACCCACAGAGCCTTAATTTATATATGCACAACAATAATCCGTCGCCAGCTGAACCTTCAACTTAAAGTTTGAATTAGCAGGTACATCGAAAGATTCGCCACCCTTAATCGCCTGCCATTGCTCACTATTAGGTAACAGTACATCTAGCTGCCCATCTAAAATTTCCATAACCTCGGCCGCTTGCGTATCAAAGCTATATTCACCCGGCATCATGTAGCCCAGACTTTTAGTTGAACCATCTTTAAACGTCACGGTTCTACTAACTACTTTCCCATCGAAATAAACATTCGCTTTTTTAGTAATGCTTACATTGCTAAATTCTGACATATTGATACCTATCTTTATTTTTAAATAATCAAATTATTGACTTGTTGAGACACAAGTAAAAAACACCGTAACAGCTAAGCATTACGGCATATAAGCAGTCATTAGACGATTTTCATACCCATCACCGACTTCACCTCATCTAAGGTATCTTTTGCAACATCACGGGCTTTTTCAGTGCCTTCATGAATGATTGATCTCACCAGCTCTGGCTGCTCTGTGTATTCTTTTGCACGTTCCTGCATGGGTTTTAATTCACGCAATACCGCATCAATAACAGGTTGCTTACAATCAAGACAACCGATAGCCGCTGTACGACATCCCTCTTGAACCCAAGAACAAACACCCTCATCAGAGTACACCTCATGAAACTGCCAAACAGGACACTTACTCGGTTCACCGGGATCCGTTCTACGTACCCTTGCTGGGTCTGTTGGCATCGTACGCAATTTTTTGCACACATCATCCGGCTCATCACGTAACGCAATCGTATTATTATACGATTTAGACATTTTCTGCCCATCAAGCCCAGGCATTTTTGATGCCTTAGTCAATAACGCTTTAGGCTCTGGCAGAACAACTCGTCCCGTCCCTTCTAAATAACCAAATAAACGCTCTTTATCACCTACTGTAATATTTTGCTGCGCTTCGAGTAATGCACGAGCAACACCGAGCGCCTCTTGGTCACCATTTTCTTGGTAAGCACCACGCAACTTATTAAACATTTTTGCGTTCTTTTTACCCATTTTTTTAATGGCGGCCTCGGCTTTTTCTTCAAAGTCAGGTTCACGCCCATATAGGTAATTAAATCGCCTTGCCACTTCGCGTGTTAATTCAACATGCGCAACTTGGTCAGCACCCACCGGCACTAAACCTGCTTTATACATTAAGATATCGGCACTTTGTAACAGCGGATAACCTAAGAAGCCATACGTTGCCAAGTCTTTTTCTTTTAACTTCTCTTGCTGATCTTTAAAGCTCGGAACCCGCTCTAACCAACCCAATGGCGTCATCATAGATAGTAAAAGGTGCAACTCAGCATGCTCTGGAATACTCGACTGAATAAACAAGTCGGCCAAACCGTGATCCACACCGGCAGCTAACCAATCAATGACCATATCCCACGTACTACTTGCTATAACAGAAGGATCTTCATAGTGCGTTGTTAGCGCATGCCAGTCTGCAACAAAAAAATAGCATTTATATTCTTGTTGTAGCTCAACCCAATTTTTAAGTACACCATGATAATGACCTAAATGTAATTGACCGGTTGGTCTCATACCTGATAGAACCCGACGATACTGCGCTGGTACTTCTGAACTCACATTTCCTCCTAAATACCGAACACTTTAAAGATGCCGGTTTGTAAAAAATTAACAGGTGGGCCTAATATTTTAGACAACCACCCTGTTGCAATTATAACGATTAATAATGGAAAACCTAAACGCTCAAGCTTACTAAACTGTAAGCTCATTCTTTGTGGCAATAAACCCGCCAATACACGCCCTCCATCTAGCGGCAACAGCGGTAAAAGGTTCAGTACCATAAGAACAATATTAATGATAACGCCCGCATGCCCCATATAAATAAGGCCGGTAGCAAGCGCCTCATTTCCACCACCAATGAAATAACCTAATTTTATTAACGCCGCCCAAGTAATCGCCATTAAAAAGTTAGCCAATGGCCCTGCTATCGCGACATAAACCATATCGTGTTTAGGGTTTTTCAGGTTATTCCAGTTAACAGGAACCGGCTTGGCCCAGCCGAACATAAAACCACCAAGAATCAATAATACTCCCGGCACAATGATCGTACCGACCACATCAATATGACTGATTGGGTTTAACGTTAAGCGCCCAAGCCGCTTGGCTGTATTATCACCGAGTTTGCTGGCCACCCACCCATGCGCTACTTCATGTACCGTGATTGCAAAAATAACGGGTAATGCCCAAACAGCAATGCGCTCAATTAAGGTTAAGTCGCCCATTAGCTAATCATCCTTGCGTGCAATAAAGTCGGCCTCACCTTTGCCTTCACGTACAACTTCCGGGAAGTCACTATCCCAAACAACCATCGTGGTCGGTTGATAAGGAATAACGCCCGCATCAACCACTAAGTCTAATTGTTTGCCCAAGACCTCGTTAATATCATAAGGGTCAGCAATCGCTTCGCTTTCACCGGGTAAAATAAGTGTACTGGTGAGCATCGGCTCTCCGAGTTCCTCAAGAATTCTTTGTGCAACGACATTATCAGGCACTCGAATACCCACCGTTTTCCGCTTTGGGTGCTGTAGTTTACGGGGTACTTCTTTGGTGGCCTTTAAGACAAAAGTAAAGGCCCCCGGTGTTAAGTTTTTTAGTAATCGGTAGGTATCGTTATTAACCTGTGCATAATTAGAAATATCGGTTAAGTCACGGCACACGAGGGTGAAGTTATGTTTATCATCAATACGCCTAATAGTTCGAATACGATCGACAGCTTGCTTATCCCCTAAGTGACATGCCAGCGCATAAGAGGAGTCGGTTGGGTAAGCAACCACCCCACCACGGCGAATAATATCGGCCGCTTGCACGATCAAACGTTGCTGAGGGTTATCGGGATGAATTGTAAAATATTGCGCCATGTTTATTGTTGAGCCTTTTTCTTTGCAACATTATCGCGTAAATACACGGGTAATGCATTTTCCGCATCAACCAATTGTCCTCTTTCAACCATATTAATGGCTAATTTCGCTACATCACTTGCGTGTGGCAATGCATTTGGCAGTAGACGCAACTGACCCGATTGCACAACCTGAGTTAACTCATCCGCATATGTATCCCAGCCATGGCCGATACCAATCGCCTTATCAACAGGTTTAACCTGTAATTTATCGGGCGCGATAACTTGCTCATTAGATATGGCTTGTAAACAGCCGTTTAGTAGCTGATATTCACACCAGTAAACTTCACCCATACGGGCATCCAGTGCTGCATAGATAACCGTACCTTCTACCTCATTCACAACTTGATGCGCCACAGCCCTTAAGGTTGATACGGCAGCCACCGGCAAGTCAGCAGAAAAGGCTAAACCTTGAATAACCCCAGTCGCCATACGCACGCCGGTAAAAGATCCGGGGCCTCTGCCAAAAGCTAACGCATCAAGTTGAGCCAAAGACAGGCCAGCCTCAACCAATAATTCATCAACCATAGGAAGGATTAACTCGCCATGTTCACGTGGAGCAACTTGGAAGCGCTCAATCACTTCATTATCAACCAGTAAAGCGGCTGAGCATGCTTCAGTTGCGGTGTCTATTGCTAAAATTTTCATGCTGTTTTTTTCTTGTTAATGCGACGAAAGAACCTCGTTACATCCTTAATTTCTTGAGTAATAGGCATCGCAGGTAACGACGTTACAAACACCTTACCGTAGGCTTTGCTGGATAAGCGAGGGTCACATAGCACCAATAACCCTTTATCTTCCACATCACGAATCAAACGCCCAACCCCTTGTTTTAAGGTCAGCGCTGCTGATGGCAATTGAAATTCAAAAAAAGGAGATTGCCCATTGGCGGTCATATGTTCAAGCCGAGCTTTAGTCACCGGATCGCCAGGAGATGCAAACGGTAATTTATCAATAATAACACACGATAATGCCTCACCTCGAACATCAACGCCTTCCCAAAAGCTAGCTGTACCCAATAAAACGGCTCGCTTAGCCTGTCGAAATTTTTCTAACATTTGTGATTTAGGAAGCTCACCCTGCACCAACAAGGTAAAGTCGGTGCTCAGCGCTAACTGGGTCGCAGCCTCACGCAATGCCCGATGACTGGTAAATAAAATAAACGCACGTCCCTCACTGGCCTCAAGTACGGGTATGATTTTTTCAACCATCACCTCCGTATAGTGACGCTCCCTTGGTTCTGGCAACCCAGTGGGAACATACATCATCGACTGCTGAACATAGTCAAAAGGGCTGTCCCACTGTCCACTTTCAGCATCCTCTAGACCTAAACGCCTAGTGAAGAAATCAAATTTATTATTAACCGATAATGTTGCCGATGTAAAAACCCAGCTAGCCTCACTAGCAAAAGCAAAACTAGCAAAAGTTTTTGATATATCTAAGGGTGTTCGATAGAAGCTGAAGGTACGGTTAAATGACTCAAACCACTGTATCCAGTTTTGTTGCTCTGCTTGAGTAAACAGACGTAAGCGTAATAAAATATCTTCACAGCGCTTCCAGCAGGACTCTAGCCCCTTAGAACGTACAGCCACACTCGTTAGCACTTTAAACAGCTGCTCAAACCGATCAATCAAACAATCTAATGCATCGCTAAAACCTCGCATATCGGAGACTTCGACCCAGCTACCTTTCATAGATTGCTCAGGCATCAGTTTACGCATTTCCCGAATATCTTCATTTAAGACATGAGTTAAATCAATCAACGCGGGCATATCAGAAGCCACCTTGAGTTGCTCAACACTAATATCACTTAACAGTGAGAGTATTTGCCTGGCACTGACTGAAACCCCTAAAAAACGTGAAGCCGTATCAATTAGCTGATGTGCTTCATCAACAATAACCAGCTCAGCTTCTGGTAACAACTGACCAAAACCATCATCTTTTAGCGACCAGTCTGCACACAATAGATGATGATTAACAATAAGCACATCCACCTCTTGCGCCACACGCCTCGCCTTCATTGGAAAGCACTCCGCCAGCATGGGGCAATCTTGCCCGATACAATTATCGGCCGTTGAGGTGACTTGCTGCCAAACAGGTGAGTCTTCAGCTACTGTAGACACTTCAACAATATCGCCCTCTTTTGTTTGGCTAGACCAGCGTTGAATATCCCCTAATTGCGCTGCCGTTTCTTTATCAAAACCGATGGTTTGCTGCTGCGCCTGATCTAAACGATAAAGGCATAAATAGTTAGCCCGGCCCTTTAACACAGCCCCTTGTACAGGCACGTTGAGTGCATCACGTACCAACGGAAAATCTTTCTCAAAAATTTGATCTTGTAAGTTACGCGTCCCGGTCGAGATAATGGTTTTCTTACCCGATAAAATAGCCGGAATAAGGTAAGCGAATGTTTTCCCTGTGCCCGTTCCAGCCTCAGCAACCAGGTGCCGCCGTTGGTTTATTGCGTGTTCAATAGCCAGCGCCATTGATAGCTGCCCTTTACGCGCTTGAAAGCCTTTTATATGGTTAACAAGCTCGCCATCAGAGCCAAAAATAGAATTGAGATCGTGCAAAAGTATCCCTATCGCGTTAATGTGAGCTAATCATGCCAAGCAGCACAGTCCAAACCCTCTTCTAGAGTCCAAACTAAGGTGGCTATATTACGAAATTTTGCCACTGACATGGCTCCGCGCTTCATTCGGTTAGAGTTATCATTAATATTTTCAACAATGTCTTCCCGTCTCGCCTCTAATATTTCAAACGGCTGATAACGCTCATTCATTAAAACAAGCACAACCGAGTCCCACTCTTTATCTAACTTAAGCTGACCTAATCGCTGCCCTCTATAATTATCATTAAAGATAGTCCGTGCTTTAATTTGAATATGCCGCGGCCCTATGCTCGTTAATGCGCGCTTAGCATCGAACCCTTGGGTGCGATCATCGCATAATTCCAAGCCTAAGAACTTTACCGCATCATGCTCCGCAATTTCATTACTGACACCCGGCAACGGCTTCCCGGTCATTTGTTTAAAATCAGCGGCAAGCTGTCTAGCCTGCTCAATCAACTTATCAACTGAATATATCGCGGGCGAACTCATACTAAAGCAAACTAGCGGCTTTGTTTTTAGCCTTATTCGCTGCATTGGTTTGTCCTAAAAGGCTAAAACTATCAGCAATTAACAACCAGTTATGACGCTGTAAAACCCGATCTCCAGCGGCTAATACATTGGATTTTTTTGCCAAGCTTATCGCCATTTCATATTGCTGCTGTGCCAATCGAATTTTTGCTAGCTCAGACCAAATTTGTGGGTTTTTGGGTGAAATACGTACGGCTCGCTCCAGTTTTGCTAATGCCAAACTATATTGACCCTGTTCACTGAATTGCTGAGCTCCACCAAGCAATGCAACAACTGCTGGACGCTCTGTTGTAACAGCAACCTCAGGCGGCGCCATATAGCCCGTTTGCTCGTCCTCTAACGCATAGGTTTTTACCGTTGCTGGCGCACGTTCAGCTGGGTAGTTCCCGTGTTGAGCCGTCCCACCAATGGGTGCTGGAACTTGGTTATACATCGATAAGTCGGCACAACCCGTTAGCAAGATGAGTAAGCCTAAATATATTAATTTAGTATTCATTTATCTATTCATTAAGAAAATCATTAAACCAGTCACCCGCACGTTTTAGTGTTCGCCCAACAGACCCGACACAAGGCGAGTATTCAATAGGCGCGGAGCCTTTAATATACGGGTATTGTACAGCATCTGCACAAAATTCATTAGCTCGACGACCTAATGGGTCAACCCAGATATATTCAACATCTTCAGGCTGGGTTAAATTAACGGCTTGCTTTGAAATAGCTTGCATCACTTTTGACCACACCTGTAACGCACCGCTAGCACCTGTTAACTTCGACGGTTTATTATCATCCCGCCCCAACCAAACCACCGCTAAGTAATCCCCACTAAAGCCGGCAAACCAGCTATCTCGTAATTCATCGGTTGTGCCCGTTTTACCCGCCAAGCTATATTCTCTTGGTAAATACTGATAGGCCGACCGCCCTGTCCCCGTTGACATCACTGATTGAAGCGCTGTATTTAACAAATAAACGGCCGAAGGGCTAACCACTTGTCGTACATTTAAAGGGTACCCCTGCAGAGCACGGTGATCATTAGATGTCACTGACTGAATGGATCGCAACGGGGTAAAAAAACCATCACCTGCCAATGTTTGATACATTTGAGCAACCTCAATCGGTGACAACGATAATGCACCCAGCAACAGGGAGGGGTAAGGCTTAATCTCGCGCCTAACACCCAATTCTTCTAACGTTCTTTTTACACGAGGAACTTTTAACTCCATCCCTAAGTTAACCGTTGCAAGGTTATAGGAATGCGTTAAAGCAGCATGCAACGGCACTTGCCCATGTTCTTTTTTATCATAATTTTTAGGCTCCCATAACTCACCTGATTGCTGCTTTAGACTAATAGCACTATCATCAATTAGGCTTGTCAGCGTGTAGTGACTAGGGTTTGATAAGGCCGTCAGATAAACAGCCGGCTTCACCAGTGATCCAACAGGTCTAACAGCATCTAAGGCTCGATTAAACCCATCAAAGTCTGGGTTTCTATCACCGATCACCGCAACAATCTCTCCACCTTCTCGACGAGTAATAACCATGGCACCTTGTAATTTACCCGGCTCAATACCGTATCGTTTATTCAACGACTGAAGTGTTTTCTTAAAAATCTTCTCGGTCTGCGTCTGCAAGGTGTAATCTAAGGTTGAGAAAATATTCAAGCCATCAGAGCTCAACTCTTCCTCCTTATAGTCTCGGCTCAATTGACGCTTAACCAAATCTAAAAAAGCAGGAAACCGAGAACTGCTCAGCCGCTTAAACGATGAAATATCGGTACTGAAACGCTTTGCAATATCACGCTGCTGATCGGGTAATACCCCCATACGCACCATTTCATCTAAAACAAGATCTCTTCGTTTCAATGCGCGTTTAGCATGGCGCCGCGGATCATAATAAGAAGGCCCCTTAACCAGCCCCACCAACAGAGCCACTTGATGAGGCTTCAACGCGTTTAATGGTTGATTAAAGTAGAACACACTGGCCATACCAAATCCATTAATCGAGCGAGCACCATCTTGCCCCAGAAAAACTTCATTAATATACGCTTCTAGAATGTCATCTTTTTGATAATGGTACTCAAGAATAAGCGCCATCATCGCCTCTTTTATTTTCCGCCAAAGACTACGCTCCGAGCTTAAATAAAAGTTCTTAACCAACTGCTGAGTTAAAGTACTACCCCCTTGAACCACACCACCCGCCTTTATATTGGCCCAAAGTGCACGAAATATTGATTTTACCGATACCCCATAGTGCTGATAGAAGTCACGGTCCTCAATAGTTATCAACCCATCAATCAGTGTTTGCGGCACCTCCGATATTTTCACTAAAATTCGGTCTTCTTTATGACTTGGGTAAAAGCTCCCCACCTGCACGGGTTCAAACCGCAGTAACGGCACATCCGTTCCCAGACGAGTATTTTTAATTGAAGCGACGGCATTACTGTTGATACGAATACGAATGTCTTTCGATTCCTCACGGCCATCAAAAAAATCAAACACTCTTGTTCTAATATTAAAAACATTCCCTGAGCGATGATACGTACCTGCGGATGCTAAACGGCTAGAGCGCCGATAATGCAGGTCAACCAACAATGTTTCCAATTGACTAATCGACAAAGGTAAACCCTGATATACCTCAACCGGATTCGCGTAAACATTCGCTGCTAATTCCCAGCGCTTCCCTTCAAATTGGTTGCGAACGACATGGTCAAGATAAGCGCTATAAGCAGCAATAACAACCAGTGCAACGGCAATTAAACTAAAAAGCAGCCTCCTAAATGAACCTCGACTAGGCTGAGACTTACCCTTTCTTGGCTTAGTGACTTTTTTTGTTGTTTTAGGTTTATTTCTTGGCTTAGCCATAATGAGTTATTACTGATTAATAAAGCCTCACCTTAACCCCATGAAGCGCCAGCGCCATCATGTCATAAACAATCACTCAAGTAATGAGTAATTTTTGAAAATCCAGTGGTTTATTCATCATCTCTTGCAGATCGATGTATTGCTCATCGAGTAGCGCCTTTTCAGGCTTACCCAATAAGTAACCTTGAACGTAATCCACACCAAACTCTTTCAACAGCCTCAATATCTCTGGGTTTGAGACATATTCAGCAATCGCTTTCTTGCCAAGGCTATGAGCAATATCAATCATAGACTTCACCAACACCTGATCTGCCGTATCAAGCACTAGGTTACTGATAAACTGCCCGTCTATTTTTAAATAATCCACCGGAAAGTTTTTCAAATAACTGAATGAACTAAAACCGGCACCAAAATCGTCTAGTGCAAAACTACAGCCCAAGGCGCGTATTCGAGCAACCATTTGGCGTGTTTTTTCTACATTCGATACGGCGGCTGTTTCAGTAATTTCAAAGGTTAAGCGAGAGGGTGAAATCCAACTGGATTCTAACTTCTTCTTTAACACCGGCAAGAGAAAATCCCCTTGCAAGGCATGGCTCGACAAGTTAATAGTAAAGCAAATGTCCTTTTGGTCTTCAGATAGGCTCCCTATATAGTCTATCGCGTGCGTGACAACCCATAAATCGATATGGTGAATCAAACCCATTCGCTCAGCAACTGGAATAAACTTCGCGGGACTCAACAATTCACCGCTTTTATCAATCATCCTTAACAGTGTTTCATAATGAGAAACATGCCCGTTGCTAACATTAACAACAGGCTGAAAAACCAGCTGGAAGGCATCCTCTTTTAAAGCTCGTCTAATAAGAGGCACCCACTTAGCATCATCCCTTAAGCTTCCAAGCCTCTCATTTTCTTTTTCAAATAGGTTGACCCTGTTACG
>Ga0209081_1000905_pt1 | contig 17861 bp, 18 predicted proteins | sample GOMGulsemesocosm_4_FD_184636 | JGI IMG/M metagenome (GOLD analysis project Ga0209081, IMG submission 184636) | Methane-oxidizing microbial communities from mesocosms in the Gulf of Mexico - GOM15B Gulf of Mexico (SPAdes) (version 2) | ecosystem: Environmental > Aquatic > Marine > Cold seeps... | reverse complement strand
TAGACTTAGACCTATACCTTTCCGCATTCTGGTATAGCCAGCGATAAAATACAAGCTGGCGAGGTCGATGCCGCTAACATCAAGCCGTTAGACGTTTATATTTAGCCGCATAAATCACCTCCCTTGTTTGTATCAGTAAATAACGCCCAACCAAGTAAACGCAAATAGATCTCATTTGCATTAGGGCGAGAGACCACTTACCATACTACGTTCTATTGCAGAATAAAAATGACCACTCGACGATGATTGATATTAATAAAGCCAAGCAGGCGCCAAGTGATCCAGCACCGCTAAAAATTATTGAATGGGTCGTTGAACAAGCATCCAAGCCCATCACCACGACCAATTTCGGCCCTCACGAAGCGGTTGTTTTACATATGGTGACGCAGGTTAAAGCCTATATGCAGCGCTATTTAGAAAAATTCGTACCCAACGTCAGCAAGTATTTCGATCCCACGAAGGCCTTATACAACCGCGAATGCGGCTTACACACAGCGCTAATCCGATGACATCTTGTTGTAACACAGCCACCGCGATACAAAAATTACAAGTCGATTATGATAGAGCCAACCTCAGTGCTCATAGAGCATTTATGCAAGGCCAAATAGACCTAGCCAGCGTCCACTATCAACGAGCCTTCATTATTAGCACTCGCATACTCAGTTCGTCGCCACCCTCTGAAAGAGTTTTTCAGCTTAGTATCAATGCTTGTTTAAATTGTTTTGAGTTCTGCCCGGCTCCTAATGAAAACGATGACTATCATTACCTAGCCGTGACGAGCAGAGCCTTACAGAAAATCATCAGCCAGCAACAAGATAATATGCTTCGTGCGGCCGCTCTCAGTGCTTATGCGGAAGTTTACCGTTTATCCCACTTCTTAATAAAACATGATCATTGCAAACAAGCAGCGGCAATCGCCGCTGAGTTTAAAACTTGTTGGGCCCTTCATAGCTCATTGCTTATGCAATTTCATTGAATAGCACGATTTAAAACTAAAGCCTTATTTTAAAGCCCCGCCGACCCTATAGAGCGTACGGGTGTTTAAAACAAGTTATCCTTATATTGATGATTACCATTCATCTTTCAACCTTAGATAGTTACTAAACAAAATGGCCAAATATACACACGAAACAGTTTTACAAATACACCACTGGAACGACTCATTATTCAGCTTCAAAACGACCCGTAGCGACAGCCTTAGGTTTCGTAATGGTGAGTTTTTAATGATCGGCTTAGCGGGCGAAACACGCCCAATTATGCGGGCCTATAGCATTGCCAGCGCAAATTACGAAGAGCACATGGAGTTTTATAGCATCATCGTACCCGATGGCGCACTCACCTCAAAACTGCAAAAAATTAAGGTCGGCGATGAAGTTCTGGTCGGCAGCAAACCTACCGGCACCTTGGTGATAGACGACCTCACAGCGGGAAAAAACCTGTATTTACTAGGTACCGGTACGGGCTTAGCCCCCTATCTAAGCCTCACCAAAGACCCCGACATTTACCAGCAATTTGATAAAATCATCCTCTTCCACGGTGTCCGTCATACCAGTGAACTCGGTTATTACCAGTGGTTTAATGAAGAATTAGCCCGCGATGAGTTTCTCGGCGAAATGGTCAGCAAACAACTCATCTACTACCCATCCACAACCCGAGATGATTTTAAGAACCAAGGCCGTATTACCGACTTATTACGCTCGGGAAAAATTGAGTCCGATATCGGACTCCCGCCTATCTGCAAGGCCGATGATCGTTTTATGCTCTGCGGCAGCCCGGCTATGTTAGCCGATTGCAGGAAAATGTTTGATGAGATGGGTTTTGAACCCAGCGCGAAGGCTGGGGTAAAAGGTGATTATGTTTTTGAACGCTCCTTTGTAGACTAAGAGCACCTAGCTGCTTGAGGTTCCAAGCCACTTAAGTCATTGATTCTTCGTTAGGGCTCCGCTAAAAACGGATTCTGATAAAGAATCAATGATGTTAATTAATGAACACCAAAGCATCTAAATTATTGACCGGTACAGAATGGCAGCCTTTTATAGTGAACAATTAAACCCGCCAAAATACTTAAGCTGACAAGCGCTACGTTAATAAAAAAGGCTGCCGGACTCAACGCCAGTTCAACACCAAATATGACGATATGCGAGGCGACTAACAGAAGAATTGACAGCAATAGCATATTGATCAGCAGGCCGCGATATTTGACCTCATCTTTAATTAACAAGCAGCCAATACTTACCACCAGCATCACCAATAAAAAAGATAACAAGGCGGAAAACCCTTGCAGGGAAAACGATGCTGATAAGGATAAAGCCAACGGAACACCCCAAACCACCGCGACCCATAGGTCATTTAAAAAGCTACGTTGCTTTCTTTTGTTGAGCCAAATATTGATTCCACTGGCCGACAGAACCGTCAATGCTAAGCCCATAATGGCATACAAGATTTTGCTGATAAAACCATTAAAATGGCCAAAATGAATCCGATAAACTGAATAAGCCAATTGGCGACCGGCATCGCCATCGGATAAGCCCTGATGATTGATAAACTCGCCGCTGGCTTTGAAGCGATACATTTCTGAATAAATTAGACGCTGCGGCAAGGTAGCGGCTATTTCTAGAAATTGATGATCGGTGTTGATGCTATGAATATGTAGGTAAATGGGGGTGGCCGTTGCAGCCTGTTGTTTTAGCTCGGCCAACGCACGGGCATAGTTGATGATTGCTGCCGAATTGCTGACGACCGGATCCGCGCCATAAACAGTATTAAGCATAGCCTCCTGATCACCGTTGTAACTCATCTCTGCATTCACGGTAATAAGGATGCCGGCCAAGCCAAAAAAGGCTCCAGTTAGCCCGATGATAAAGAAAAAAGGTGTTCCCCAAACCCCCAACCTATTATGAATATCAACCTGCTCAAGGTGTTTTTTACCGCCTACGCGAAATTTGAAAGCATCTTTAAAGATACGAGGGTGCGCCAATAGGCCGGAAATAATCAGGCTACATAACATAGCACCCAGTGAAGCGACAATGATCAAGCCCACAGTTTCAGGCAAGTGGAGGTGGTTATGTAACTCTTTAAGCATATGGGTCCAAGCCTCGACAGGTGGCTCACTTAAAGAACCGTCGCGATTCACAAACCATTCCTGAACCCCGTCTGAGATATGAATTCTAGGCACATCATCGGTAGGCAAAACAACATATAAGGATTCGGGTAATGATTGCATCCGCGGCAGGGCATGGCCCACCGCTTTATTAATCAGTTCAGCCGAATACTGTTGGTATTCCTCAATATGCGGTTGTTCCCAACGTTCAAATTCTTCAAAAAAGACCGCTAAGGAGCCGGTCAAACAAACGAGGTACGTCAACGCGCCGACTGAGATACCCAGCCAACTATGGCCGGACAGAATTTTTTTTATGCTAGGTTTTGGAAGCTTGATGGTCATTTAATTGCTCAGTAATATGCCGCAGCTCAAACACGCCAGGCTGATAAGACAGATAGAAGGGCCTCGTAATTTATCGGCTGAACACAGCCATAAGCAACTAAGCGCCCAAAGTATGGGGAATAAAAGGGCGGCAAAAAACCATTTATTGGCCGCCGCAAAAGGTAGCCATTTAATAATGGCCAAGCTAAGTAAGCAACTGGTCAGCAAAGCAATCGGGCTGGCCACAATAAGAGTCGCTAAGCCATGTAACAGCTGTTTTTTTGCCAGCCAGGTTTGAGTATGTTGTTTAAGTTTGGTTTGCGCGACTTTAAACTCGCTATTTTTAGCGGCAAACAGCCAGCTAACAAAAGCCAAGGAGATTATCCCGTACACCACACCATATTCAGCGCCCAGCGCTTGAACCCAGCAGACTAAGCTGACAACAACGCCTAACCAAGCAAGCACAGTAAGGCTCGTTTTATAGGCAAAAAATGGCTCGCCCGGGGTGGTCTGCCACGCATAAAAAACACCGCCTATCGAGGCCAGCATACAAATTATTGCTATCAACATTAAATTATTAACCTTTGTCCAGAAGCTCTCTATAAAAAAGCACCCCAAGCCGTGAGTAACAAGGTCTTGGGGTGCTCGGCTTAATCGCCAATATGAATAACCTTAGTAAATAATCTTATTCAAATTCAAATTTCACGCTTGCTTCAACGGTACGCTCAGCACCAAACCAACAGTTATTTGAGTCATAACAAGAGGTGTAACGTTTGTCGAAAATGTTATTAGCGGTGAACATTACGGTGGTGCCGCTTAGGCTACTCTTCATCGCACCTAGGTCATACGATAACGCTAGATCAACCAAGGTATAAGACGGCACAGTCGCTGTGTTCAGCGCATCTAACTGTGTTTTACCGACATAACGGATGCCTAAACCCGCCGTTGCACCAGCAAGAACACCGTTGTCCATATCATAATTAGCCCATAAGGAGGCGGTGTCTTCAGCAACCCAGATCGGTGTTTTCCCGACCAAACCGGTATTGTCTTTAGTCACTTCCATATCGAGCCAAGTGTAATTAAACATGAGTTGCAGATTATCGGAAAGTTGGGTGTTGATTTCTAACTCAATACCTTTTGATTCAACTTCACCGGTTTGAATTTTGTCATACGGTGAGCCGCTTGGGTCACGTGTCACATCATTTTCCTTGGTGATTTTAAAGGCCGATAAGGTGGCATTGCTGGCCGAATCGTTAGCGCTATATTTAAGCCCGGCTTCCCACTGGAATGCGGTGGTCGGCTCAAAGGCCTTACCGTGTCGATCACTTCCGGCAACCGGCTCAAAACTTTCGGCATAACTAATAAAAGGAGATAAACCGTTGCCTAATTCATACAGCACACCAAAACGTGTAGAAACATTATGGTGTTTTACCGTTGAATCAACTTGAGCTGCGTATTGACGACCTTTTGTGCTGTGCTGGTAATCATCATAACGAGCACCGGCGATGATAATCAATTTATCAATTCGAAGCTGGTCTTGCAGGTAGAAACCTGTTTGTTTTTTATCAATGGTAAAGTCACTGCTGTAGCCGGGGAAGAAGCTAAGCGCACTCGGCACAACCAGGTTGTTGTTAGCCGCATAGAGGTCAATCGCTGGGGTGGCGATTCCCGCTGTATCTTCATATTTAATGTCTGACTCTAAGTGTAAGTAGTCAAAACCAATTAAAAGATTATGTTCGATACTACCGGTACTGAAGCTGCCTGATAATTGGTTATCGACGGTTATGCCTTTTGAACGTTCATCGGTTAAATATGCCGCCCTTGGTAGGGTGCGGTTATCGGCAAGCAAACCTAAGCTATAAGTATTTTCCTGATAAGCATCGCCATCTAAATAACGGAATTTGTGTAAGAAAGTCCAGTTATCATTAAACTCGTGGTTAATTTTGTAACCGAGCATCATCACTTCTCGCTCATAGGTATTCCAATTTTCATCACCCGCATAAAAATCTGTGTCTAAGCGGCCATGCTCGGTGCGATACAGCGAGCCATTGGCTGGCACCGTATTATAAATACCCGCCGATGGGTCTTTTTGGTAATACATATTGAGGTTAACCAAGGTCCGGTCAGAGACTTGCCAATCAACAGAAGGGGCAAACACATAACGCTCCTCTTCTGAGGTAACTGCCTGGCCGTCTTTGTCTCTGGCAAGACCAACCACGCTGTATGAAAAATCACTGTTACCAATCTGCCCAGTCGATTCAAAACTGGCTTCTTTCAACGATTGATTGCCTAAGCTGAAACTAACTGAATTATAAGAGTCGATACTTGGGCTTTTGGCAATTAAGTTAACCATACCACCGGGTGGCATGCTGCCATACAGTACCGAAGTGGGTCCCTTAAAGACCTCAACTTGCTCAATGGCAATGGCATCAATTTGAGGCTGTAAATTCCAGTCATTAAAAAGTAACTGTAAGCCATCATAGCTATTTTGATTATTTTTAAAACCACGGATGGTGAATTGATCGAACCGGGTAACAGCACCGCCTCTAAGCTCGGTTGTTACTCCAGGCACATAACGTAAAGCTTCATTAATAGAATCTGCACCGCGCATATCTAAGGTCTCGCGATCGATGGTGGTAATGCCTTGCGGTGTCTCTTCAGGCATTAACGCCGACTTGGTCGCGGTATTTCGGTAGGCTTTATTAGTAATTTCTAGAGGGGCAATCTGTAAAACAGCACCCTTACCATCATGAGCAAAAGACGGTGTGATAACACAGCTGAGGGAAACTGCAGCAGCCAAGGCTCGGCGCTGGCAGGGAAACTTGTCGAACATAAAATCTCTCCAAACAAAACATTAATGATAATCGTTCTCACTATACTTTGGTGGCTTGAGCGGGTTTAACAATTTGGGGCATTTCTTAAAATAACGGTTGCGACCATATTCTCGCTACGGCGACCTTTCTTCATGGAGTCGTGCGTTTTTTTTTCGCCAAGAGGGTCGTCCGCCTACGGTCGCCACGTTGCGCAGGTTCTCGACTCAACACCAAGAAGGACTAACTGTTGCCAATGGGAGACACGGGCACCCAATACTCCATGCTGGCCTTATCACTATGGACATCAAAGTCAGCAGCGTAAACCTCTAAATCATAACCGTCTAAACCTTTGTAGCCTGAACTCGGCAGCCAATCAAAAATGAACCACTCGACTGTTTTATGTAACTCGGAAATAGGCCCAGTATAAGAAATGACTGCGTATAACTGACTGGGTAAATCGACTGCCGTTAGTCCGTCCAGTATTGATTCACCCTGACTCTCACAACAGGCCCAATAAGGAATATTAAAACCACCACCATCAGCATCCACCGTCGCCAGCACACCGATAAGAGGAAACGAGCGAGGAGCACCGCTAGCACTAACTTTCGAATGAAACTGTTGCCAAATCAGCGGAACTTGTTGAGCAAAATTAGCATCTGTAGACAGCACACCGTTGATACGGCCAGCGACGCCATGCAATTGGGATTTCGCTCGCAACTTGATACTAATCGGTACTACTTTTTTAGCTCTATCCTTCAGCTTATCACCAAAACACATGACATTTAATGGCAAGCGCAGACCATCTCTCTCGCCTCTCAAACGGTAAGCACCCGGCGAGCAATTAAAAAACTGCTTAAAGCTTCGACTAAAGCTGTGCTCGGATTCAAAACCACAATTCAGCGCAATATCCAAGTGCCTAGTTTGTGATTCTAACAACGCCTCGGCAGCGAAACTCAAACGCAATTCTCGTACATACTGCGCAATATTCAATCCCGTCATTTCACTGAAAACACGTTGTAATTGCCAACGTGACCAACAACACTGCAAGGAGATTTGCTCCACCGATAAACGCTGCGAAATGTTTTGATGGATGTAATCTAAAACCGCTTGGATCTGACCGACCCTACCCTCAGCCTGAGTTACTATCATGCTCGTCATCTTTAAAGTTTAACCTCACATCGACGCGTAATGGAAACCAAGTTTTCACCGCTCACACAGCCACACACTGCTTGGGAAAAACATAGGATGCGAACCGTGTCATTCACTCGCCAACGCCACCACCGAATCAAGCTTAGCCGCACCACGAGCCGGTGCATAAGCAAGCACTAGGCGGATAATCACCGCACAACTAAAACCACCCAGTACCACCTCAGGTAAAATGACGATAGGAATACCTTCATTAATCAATACCACCAAAAACAATAACGCAAACACCAACCATGCGCTCAGCGACAATAGCAGAAGATAAACTAGGTTACGGCGGGGCAATATTAAAGCTAGATTCTGCAAACGGTTTTCCTTAAAAACTCAATAACGGTTATTTATATAACGCTAAATAAAGTGCAGCCGAGCAACATTAGCCCAAAGCCAAACACCCAACGTGGGCGATAACTTAGCAACATCGCTTGTAACAACGCAGCCAGTGTTAACAACCCCAGCCAAAAAACAAAACCAATGGATATGCCTTGGCTATTGATACAAAAAAACAAACCCGTAAGCAAGCAGCTGTAAGCCAGCAAGCGAATAGCAATAATGACTTGTTTCGATCGTTGCTGGCTATTTTTTTCCATTATCGGTTGTAGCTGCGGATAGTGGCGTTTCATCGCCAAACTCAAACCAGCAAACCCCATAAATAATAATGCGAAGCTTAGCAATATCATTACGGGCTTACATCTTTAGCGAGCATCGTAGGCACCGTTTGTTGCGCGCCTTTAGCCGTGCCCTGACTTTTCGCAGATTGCTTTTTGAGCTGCATTTTAAAAGCAGCCACACCAAAACAGAGACCAATAATCAACATGCTGACATCAAAGCCCGCCCGCACCCAATCAGCTGTCAATAAACTAACCCCAAGGTGCTTATTGGTCGTTATCATATTGATCACTGGCAACATTAAATAAAGCATCGAGGCCAACGTTAATTGCTGCACCCAGATGGCAGCCAATACTTGCTTAAATTTACTGATGAAAGCCGGATACACGAGCATGCTTGCCCAAGTGATAAATAAAATATTGACCTCCCATTCAGCTCTATTTTCCAGCCCCAGCGGAATCAATCGATTCGCCAAAAAATAGGCGGCGATAGCGATAGGCAAACCGGTAATGGTGCCAACATTTAAATGCTCAGCTAAAATCAAACCTTTACTGGCATGGCCTGACTTATCTGCTTTAGTACGCCGCTTATTGGCCCATAGCACCATCCCCGTTGCAATCATTCCGGCCCCCATTAAGCCCGATAAAAAATACAACCAACGTAAAACCGTACCGGCAAACTCACCGATATGTAAGCGAATCATCAGCGCGTAAAAACTTTTAGATGCACTTGTACCGACTTCATCCACTGCACTCAATAATTGACCGCTCACCCCATGATAAATAAGCTTCTGCTCGTCACTCACTTGATCAACTCGGCGTTTTTGTAAGGTAATGCGTGCCTGACTGTCGCCAGGGTGCTCAATCGAAACGCGGCTAACATTACCCTGCCCCCAACTGCCCTCTGCTTTTTCCAGTAGCTCCGGTAACGACGTTAAACTCATTCTATTACCCGTCGCTTTTATCGGTATCGGGGTGGAGCGAAGTTCACTTCTGAAACGTTGCTGCCCCTCCTCTTCAACCCCGTACGATGCGATAAAAACAGCAGGCATGGTGGTAAACATCAGAAAAATTAAACCACTGTAGGTAATCATTAAATGAAAAGGCAACGGCAGCACACTCAAAATATTGTGCATATCCAACCATGAGCGTTGTTTCTTACCGGGCCGGAAGGTGAAAAAATCGATAAATATTTTTTTATGGATGACAATACCAGTAATCAGCGCTATCAGCATAAACATGCCACATAAACTGGTAATAATAAACGCCACCGTTCTAGGCATATAGTGTAAGCGGTAATGCATTCCATACAATTGCCCACCCCCTCCAGTATCACGGACATTAACAACATCGCCGCTTACGGGGTGCAAGATGTCCTTATGCCGCCCATCACCATCTTGCCAGCGGACCTTTAATGTTCGTTCACGCTCACTGGGCAAATAAATTCGCCATGATTTAGCGGTAGGAGCCTTCCTGCTTAAGTGCTGCTCAGCCAACAGCAATAGTTGACCATGCTCCGCTGATTCATTTAAATGCGGCATCTCTGGCTGCATCCAATAATCTATTTCACTAACAAAGTAGCCCGCCGTACCGGTAATAAACATAAAGTACAGCAACCAACCAACACTTAGCCCGCCCCAGGTATGTAGCCAGCTCATGGATTTCCTAAAAGAGCCTTTCATAACGCCCCGTCTACCATAACAAACACCACGAGGCTGCCGACGATACAAGGTATTAAAATACCCATGCAAGCCTGTTTTGCCGTTTTAGCAGAAAAAACCCATATAACCACCGCCGCATACATTGAAAAACTCATCAGCATCGCGGTTAAAACATTATTTGCTTGTGTTCCGCCCAGTAGCAGAGACAGCAGTATCCCCATTACATTAGCTAACCAGTAGCCACCAACGATAGCCGCAAGAGTGCGTGAAAAAATAGCCATAAAGTATTTATGCTCTCAACCTAGAAGTGTAAATCAATTTCCATTACGAATGAGAATCATTATTACATAATGACCGACTCCCTGTCTTCGCCTTATTCAGGCTGCTCAATGCCCGCTTATCTCAATCGAACCCAGAAAAAACTCTAAGGCTTTGAGCTTATAGCCGATAAACCATATGACCACAAACCATTCAATTGTTTGCGGCCATATGGTAAATCTGTTTCTTTTATTTAAAACGTATAGCGATAACTAAGGTTAACGGTACGCCCCATCCCTTTAAAGTTACGCTTATCATTTCTGATGGTTTGAGAGTAATACGTGAAGTAATCTTCGTTCATCAGGTTCTGCACACTCGCTTGCAAGACCCCGTCTGCGATTGGAATACTGCTGCTTAGGTCAACTTTGTTATACCCGGAAAACCTTGCCAGTTCTGCACCACTGGCATCATCGAAGCCACGACTAAAGAAGTGGCTTAGTTGTAGTCTTGACTTAATACCATGACTCCATTGTTGCTTCCAATAAACATTCAAACGCTCTGGCGCAATATTCAAACCCGGTAAATCAGAATCGACCTTATCATCACCATCAGAGTCGTATTCACCTTCGGGTTTGGAGTACATAAAACCAAACGACGCCTGCTTATTCAGTGCAAACTCAACGCTAGCTTCAAGACCGGTTATTTCCGTGCGTTCACGTTTGACACTATAAATACCATCGGCATTGGCAGATAAACGCGAGCCTAAATCAGAGTTGGATTCATAATAGCTCATTTGTGCTCGCCAACGCGCATTGTGGAACTCGACGCCTAGCTCGCTGTTCTCACTAATCACCGGCTCTAAATCTATAAACGTTTCAACCGATAAGTTCGGCTGGTTAATGCCGCGTAACACCCGGCCAACATCGGCCATTGAATAGCCTTCTGCATAATTGGCAAACACACGCAAGGAGTCGGTCAGCGCATAAGTCGCACCAACATTAGGTAAGTTCTCTGAAAAACTTGGCTCACCACCACTCACCTGTTGACTACCGTACTTATAAAGGGTTTGAAAGTCGTCCACCTTCAGCGTTGAGTGTTCGCGGCGCAAACCTGCGGACAGGAGCAACCCTTCTATACCGGTATATTCCAACTGCACAAAAGGTGCATAATTGTCATAACGAACTAATGGCACCCACGATCGACCACTTTGCGCTAAGTCCTGATCGGTTTCGTCGCGTAATACATCCAAACCATACACCACATTAAACGGCAAGCCTGCCACGCCTTGTTGCGAGAGGGTTAGCTTCATACCTATTTTTTCAGCATTAATTCGTGACTGATCAAACCAGCTAGCACCCAGGGCTGGGTCTTGAAAAGTACCGTAAACACCCCCGCCAAAAACGGCAGCAAATTCCTGACTAAATAATTGTAGATGCAGGTCCTGCCCAAACACGTTATCGGCACGGTAATCTAAGCTTACGGTCGTTACCTCGTTACTTGCCGCATCACCCCCCAAGGTTCCCTTTGCTGAAGCAGAGGGAATTCCAGCATTAAAGTCACCTTTTACCGCCAACCAATCATTACTGCCGTCGAGCTTAAAGTGATTAACCATCAAGTGAAGCGACTGCTCATCCCAGTTATAACCGAGCTTTAAAAAATAGTCATTACTGACACTGTCCATCACATCGCCTTGGGCATTATCGACCCCGACCACCTCACCATTGGCGTCAAAAAACACACCTGTCTCGCGGTGAGCAACCGATGCTAATACATCCCACTGGCCAATCTGTCCGGCGACACTATACAGCGCGTTGTAACCAAGCGAGTCGCTATTACCCTCAGTTGAACCTCCAGTACCGACTTGAATGGTTTGTTCAAGCCCTGCCGGTGGTTTGCGGGTAATCAAATTAATCGCTCCGCCACTGGCTCCGATCCCATGAATTGCATTGGCACCATGGATAACTTCTATCCGCTCTAACATCGAAGGGTCGATCGTATTGCCATCTCGTGAGCCGTCACGCAAAGGATTTGATTGCGGCACCCCATCGACCAAATATAAAGGGCTGCGGCCGCGCAAACTTTCGCCATATCCCGATAATTTTTGCCGAGCTGGGCTAAAACCAGGTAAATGGCTACTTAACAAGCTAGATAAATCATGACTGATGCCCAATTGCTGTTGAATATCCTCTTCGGTAATTACGGTGACCGTGTTTGGAATACTACTAATAGGCTTTTCTACTCGCGCGCTACTAATCGCTAACGGCTTGAAAAACAACGGCTCATCCAGACTGCCTGCTGGCTCACTTTTTGCTAAGCCCATCACAGCATAACTTCCGTTATTGTCCAATACAGCTTGTAAGCCGGTGTTTTTTAATAAGGCCGATAAAGCAGACTCAACACCATAAGAGCCTTTTATGCCCTGAACACGGAGCCCATTCACTGCCCCTGGGGCGAACGATACGGTTTTACCTATTTGCGCAGAAAGCTGTATAAGTGCCGACTCAAGCGAGCCGGCCGCAATATCAAACTGATACTGATTTAGCGTTTGTAGCGCAGGGGTCGCTGGCTGCGCTAGCACCGTCGTAGGCACCGCAGCACATACCGATGCAGCAATAACCGCACTGGCTATGGATGAACGTTTAAAACGCCGAGCTTTAGAACCCGGAAAAGAACCAACAATGGTCATAACTATCCTCTTTAGTATTATTTAATAGCACACATGCATTACACGTGTTGTTACTAGATAAGACGGATGAGATTGGAAATCGACAACCCTATGGCGCAATTAATCTCAATTAATTTTTGAATACATTAATATGAACACGGTAACTTGCTATTATTGCCGGATTTAAGTCGTCACTTATAGCTCTCAAAACCACAAAAAAAACGCTGCTAAAACTTACCAGAATATCCGGCAAGCACTCAGCAGTGCGTTAGCTGAAAGTCGATCAGTAGCCTATCTAAAACCATAGCTAAGCCGCACATCATATTCCCTTGGCCTGCCCATTCTGCCACCTAGAGCGCTATAACGTGCAGTTTCGTACTGCTCATTAAATAATGAGGTGGCGTAGAACTCGGCCTTAGCAGGTTGCATCTCATACCCGGTGTTCAGGTTAATAAGTGAGTGAGCATCCAATTTTCGAGTATTAGCTTGGTCTGAATAAGATTCGCCTTTATAAGTCATATTGAGATTGCCAAACAGACCGTTAATACCGGCATAATTAATGCCTAACGCAGCGGTTACTTTAGGGGCATAAGCAAACTCATTACCACTAAAATCACCTAGGCTGCTAATGAAATCAATGTATTCTGTTTTACTGTATGCAGCGCTGGCAAACACCGCTATTTGTTTATTTAAGCTGTATTGGAAATCAATTTTTACACCAGAAATCCCTGACTCACCTGCATTGTCAATTCTTAAGAGTCTAGTTTAACCTGGCAACTCAGGCACCGACACTTGCTGATCTGTCCATTCTCCATAATAGATGCTTGCATTACCCCCCCCTCGGCCATCGAACAATTCGGCTCGTAATGCCAATTCATAATTGGTGATATATTCTGATCTGCCGCACTTTGGTTACAGCCCATTTTTTTACGCAACCCACTAAATAGCCAGCCACGGTGATGGCTGTATTGCGGCACCGTTAGCGGGCATCCTCATTAACCTTTAACTCGCTTCACCGATGGAGACGCACTAACACGAACCCAGTAACGGCTAAAATAATGAAGCTGGACGGGAAAAGCCGCGGTCAAATTGTCCAGCACCGCTGAAGTATCTCGCAGATGGAACGCGCCTGAAACAGCTAATTCAGCGACATTGTCGTCGCAACGAATCACCCCACGGTGGTAACGCGATAGCTCATTAATAAACCTCTTCAGCGGCCAATCACTAACCACCAGCAACCCTGTTAACCAAGCATTTGCACGCTTATCCAAGGGCTGCACAGGGTTAAGCCCCTGCGTTGTAAACTGGGTTTGAAAACCGCTTTCCAATCGAACCGGGGACGTATTTTTATCTAATAAGCGCAGCTCTACCGCGTGTTCGCTTACCCCAACCTGGCTTAGTTGATCGTCACTGCGCACCGTGAAACGGGTACCTAATGCTCGCACACTGCCCTGAGAGGTATACACAAACAATGGCCGCTGTAATGAATCATGAGCTGTAACCAGGTGAATTTCACCACAGTGGAGCCTAATAACCCGCTCAGTCGCAGTGTAATCAACATCGACCCCTGAGGCGGTATTGAGGTCCATCACCGTGCCATCGGCCAGGGTGAATTGCGCCCGCTCACCGGTCGCGGTACGGTACTTGGCAGTGAGTATATTGAGCTGATTTTCCTGCTGCCAGCCCGCCGCGCCAACCACCCCAACAGTGAGTATTACCGACAATTTTTTAATCGCTTGGCGGCGTGATAGGCGACTTTCAAGCAAGGTTGAACTGTTAATGATCTGCGGCGTATTAGCTAACTTATTCTGTAGTTTTTCTACCCGCTCCCACGCTTGCCGATGCTCGGGTAACTCGCTTAACCAGCGCCGGTGCGCGGCCAGCGTCAATTCGTCGTCATCATATTGTAGAGTAACGTACCACGTTGCCGCCTGCTCTAAGACATCTTTCGTTATCGCCGATTTTTTACGGGGTAACATCCGTGCTCAAACCTCAATGAGCAATAAACATTGCGCCATAGCGCGAATGAAATGCTTACGCACCGTCGTCACTGAAATCCCTAAACGTCGACCTATTTCAACATAGCTAAGGCCATCAATTTGCGCCATCAGGAAAATAGTTCGACCACGGTCACTCATGTCATCTAATAAACGATCTATCTCCAGCAGAGTTTCAATAATGCAATGGTAGTCTTGCGGAGAAATCGCCTCAGATGTTGACTGTAGTACTAGCGCGTCCAAGTAGGCTTGCTCAACACTGCGGCGGCGATACTGGTCAATAATCAAGTTACGCGCAATACTACTTAAATGCGCGCGTGGTGTACCGATCTCATTAATGCGCTGCTTAATCAGCACACTCAAAAAGGTGTCTTGCGCTAGGTCGCGCGCTTGCTGCGGACAATTTAAACGACCTTTTATCCAAACAATTAACCAGCGATGATGCTCACGATAAAAACTGTCAAATTGACCGTTTAATTCTAGCTCCGACATAAAGACTTACAGGGTAAAGAGGTGGTCACGACAGGCAGCAAAACCCGCTGTTCGAGAACAAAAGAACTTAAGTTTGGAGCGCAAAGGAAGACCTCAGGTGAAATGAATAATGCAAACGCGAATCATTATCATGTACAATTGCACTAATAGCAAGTCTTCCCTAATACCGGCGCTTAATTAAACGCTCGCACCGAACCCTAATGAAAAAAGGATTTTTACCGCATGATTAATAATCGCTGGCCATCTCGCCTACAGAGAATTACCTTGTTACTTTCTCTGCAACGCCGCAGCCTTATCGCCATAACGGTCGCGCTTGTCGCCTTTATACCGCCTCTGCAAGTTCAAGCTGCCGATGCTCAGACCTCGCCTCTAACCGAACATTCCGCGAGCAACAGCCTCGACGGCCAACTGCACAATAACATCCCCTCTCCAACTCAAAACACCCTAAATGAGATAGAACTAAGCCCAGCCTCAGCAATAGCAAGCCCAGTCCCCTCGTTAAACGAGGTAAGCCCTAGCACACTGCCACATGATCTTTCTCCTTGGGGTATGTTTCTAGCCGCCGATTGGGTCGTAAAAACGGTCATGATTGGTTTAGCCATCGCCTCACTACTCACATGGACGGTACTGGTCGCCAAAAGCATTGAGCTTAAACTGCTAAAAAAACGCCTGCAGCAGACCTTGAGTCATTTCAGCAACGCCAATACCTTAGACGATGCCTTTAAGCTGCATACGCTATCGGGTATTGGCCATGAATTAATATCCGCGGCTAGGGCCGAACTGCAGTTATCCGCCGATATCATCAACCCTGATAAAAACAACGCCGGCATCAAGGAGCGAGTCATGTCGAGCCTATCGCGTATTGAAATCACCACCAGCCGCCAGATGCTAACCGGCACGGGTTTATTGGCGACCATCGGCTCTACCGCTCCTTTTATTGGTTTATTCGGCACCGTATGGGGGATTATGAACAGCTTCATCGGTATCTCTCAAGCCAACACCACGAGTTTGGCGGTGGTTGCCCCAGGGATCGCAGAAGCCCTGCTGGCCACCGCGTTTGGTTTGGTGGCAGCGATTCCTGCGGTCATTATTTACAACCACTTTACGCGCAAAATCACCACCGCAAAAGTGCTGGTAGCCGATAGTTCGGCAGCCGTTATGCGCTTGCTATCACGCGACCTTGATCGCACAGCAAGTACTCCAAACAAGGAGACCTAACCGTCATGAGTATCTTATTGAATCAAACCAGTGTTGGCGACGACCTGCAAGAGTCGCATGAAATCAACGTGACACCGTTTATCGATGTCATTCTGGTACTGCTGATCGTATTCATGGTCGCGGCGCCACTAGCAACCGTCGATATTCCTATCGACCTGCCGGCATCCAGCGCGAAAGAAAAACCTCGACCTGACACACCTATTTTTTTAACCTTGAACGAAGACCTTAGTCTCGCACTGGGCAAGACAACCATCAACCAGCAGAGTCTACAAGACGAACTGGATAAAACCACCGATGGCGACAAAAATAGTCGAATTTTTTTACGTGCCGATACGACGGTTGATTACGGTGATTTAATGAGCATAATGAATGATTTAAGGGCTGCAGGTTATTTAAAAATAGCGCTAGTGGGCACCCCTCAAACGTCATGAACAGCAAAGAACAGGGGCTACAAAACCACAACTTACGCTGGGGCAGCTCTTTTATCTTCGTCACCGCGGTCTACGCCGGCCTAAGCCTATTGGCACTAGCGTGGCCGACAACCATTGAGCCGCCAACATCAGCGCCGATGGCGGCGATGACGGTTGAGCTTGCGCCCCTTCCAGCAGCCCCCGAGGCCACCCCGCAAGTCGCCCAACCCGGCCCTGTTCAGGAAGAAAAGCTTGCCGAACCCCTGCCTGAACCAGAGATTGAACCGTTAGCAGAAATCCCCATCATTGAAAAAGCTGAGGCGGTTCTACCCCCTAAGCCTGAGCCCATTGAAGAGCAACCAAAACACATTGAAAAAATAGTTGAGCAAGAAGAACTTGCACCACCCAGTATTGTTGCTCCCGTCGATGATATCGCTGCAGCTCCCGCAGAAGGCGCCGTTTCCTTAACGCCATCACAAGCACCAATCACTTGGCAGTCCGTATTACTTCACCACCTAGAAAAGCATAAGCGCTACCCTCGGCAAGCACGTCGCAGAGGGCAGGAGGCTGTGGTTTATGTGCGTGTCACCATCAACCGAGATGGTAAGGTGATTGCTAGCCAACTCTCTAAAGCGTGCCCTTATAGAACACTTAACCGAGAAACCCTAGCGCTCATTACCCGCGCTCAACCCTTACCCCCTCCACCCACCGAAGTCAGTGGCGAAACCATCGAGTTTGTTGTGCCCGTGGCCTTTTCTTTGAAGAGCTAGAAAGGCTGAGCGACCTATTCGAAAGTCAATTAACGGCTCTCTACGCTCCGCAATAACGAGTAGATTCACTAAGTATTTATCTAAACAGCAGGTCTTACTTAAAATAGAAATAGTCTCAAACCACGACCGCCAATGACTCGGAACAAACAAGTCCTTATCCACACGCAAAAAACGTCCGTTTGTTTAGCATCAACATATTTTCATAACAATTATTAAAAAGCGCTTTACTTTCTTAACTTACTGATTCCAAAAGAAAATAAAAAGCTGGACGAATTTGTTACAATTTAGTGACAAGCCTTTTACAGCAAGCACTTAGCCGCTTTGCTAAGAGATCATCCACAAAGTTAT
>Ga0209081_1000904_pt1 | contig 17865 bp, 13 predicted proteins | sample GOMGulsemesocosm_4_FD_184636 | JGI IMG/M metagenome (GOLD analysis project Ga0209081, IMG submission 184636) | Methane-oxidizing microbial communities from mesocosms in the Gulf of Mexico - GOM15B Gulf of Mexico (SPAdes) (version 2) | ecosystem: Environmental > Aquatic > Marine > Cold seeps... | reverse complement strand
CTGCCCGCCTTATTAACTCAATGCTGGCAGAAGCCGCATTGGCTATGCTGCACGGAAAACCTGTTGCTTCAGTAGCGAAGCAGGAAGCGGCGGTTCGTCAATTTATCGAGGGTCTTCGGCTCTCAGCTTGAATGCACGTAGTTGGCCGTCGAGCGACACACTGGCTCACTGTTAGGAATGTCTTTCTGTCTGCTTTTGGCACATTAGCGACAAGGTGTATGGCGAGGGCGAATGGTCGATATGGAGGTTGGGGGCTTTCGTACTGTAGGGATTTATTGTATGCCAGTGCTAATTGTCAGTAACTCCAGTGGCTTTCATCCGCTGATAGGCCAATTATTTGGCTGCCACTTCGATACTGCAGCTTCTGCTAAACATAAGATCTTATAAAATCCACATCAATTAACCTAGGTTAATTACAAGTCATTTTCTTTCGGCCATCCTATCAAAGCTATCAAGGTTTTCTAAGGCATTTGAAAGGCACAGTTATGAAATTAACCAGCCGCAACATTGTTGTCACCAGCGCTACATCGGCAAGGCCAGATTGTTGCCAATGCTCTTACGACTATCGTCTTTGATCGCCAAGTGCATCATGAAAAGTGCTTAACGGGATTATCTTTTGGAGAAAGCTATGCGTGTTATCACGGTACTCTTAACGGCCTTGTTTATCGTGGGATGTTCAAATCCTCTGTCTATCCGCACACAAATAGACATCGAGGCACCTGTATCGCAGGTATTTTCTACCTTGCTAGATTTTGAGAGCTATCCTGACTGGAACCCATATCATAAAAGTGTTGTCGGTAAGCCACAGGTCGGAGCGGCACTAGAAGTTACAATTCAGCGACCAGATGGCCAGATCGTTGAAGTCCCTGCTGTCCACATCATACGATTACGTGAAGATACGGAAATCACATGGGGTGGTGGCATCAAAGGCGTATTCTACGGCGAGCACGTTTTTGAACTTCAAAAATTAAACGGCAATATGACTCGCTTGAAACATAATGAGGATTTTGAAGGCATTTTTATTGGTTTTGCCGACTTGCCCACAGATGTCCTCACCCAAGGTTATGAGGAAATGAACGAGGCATTGAAAAAATATCTCGAGGGCAAGTGATCTTGTCCGCTTCTGGCACAAAGCGACTACTCTATCCGTCGAAAAATCTTTCTTTCCAAGGGCCGCTGTCTCGCTGATAACGGATCTAAGCCCCAGGGGCCGTTTGCGGGCCCTTACGTGGCGGATCAATTTCTTTACAGCTAAGGGGCAGGGTTCGAAGCGTTCTCTCGTGGCCCCCAGTTCACAAGGCTTAATGTAATTTGTTGCTTAGGTTAGCTTTGGGCGAATTCAGCGCTATTAAGATAGGACCCGGGCTCTATTATATATATCCCATATAGAGAGAGGGTCCTATCTTACTGGGCATGCGCCATTAAATTCGAGTGTATGTATATGAAGCTTGTGGAGAGGTTGTCCTGTGAGAACAATTGCCCTCAGGGCGACTGGCCCTTTCCTAGAAATCGCTATCTTCGTCCCCACGACGACGGTTAGGCTATTGAAACTCAAGGTTTACCAGCTTCCAGTTTTTACTGTTGTTCTCATCACCGCCGGTGTATTGGATATTGCAGTTCCAGTGACTCCGAATCGTAGCGCCGAAGCCGTTCTGTGAGTCAACGTAGGAAGATGCCCGGTAGGTCTGATTTTGATACTGTTGGGCTCGGTCTCCAAACGGAAAGTCCGCAGTGGAAGGTGAGCTAAGATTCTGTTCCAAATATTGTTTGCAGTGGTAATATGCCATCCCACCACGGTCTGTGTTTAATTCCTCTTCCCTCCGGAGTTCAGCCGCCACCATAGCAAGGTGTACGTTATAGGCTTTTCCGGGCGTAATAGCTTTTTTTTGGCGAATTGAGACCAAGCTCTCGGGATTATTGGTGCTCTGGGACGTTCAATAAAATTAAACTCGAAAGCCAACGCGGTTTTAAGTGGCGTGTAATCGTTTCCTAAAATGTGAAGCAACGCGAAACCGAACAGATAACATTAATAAAAGAGCAATCAGGCTAGCATCAAAACTTCCGCCCCCACCACGATTCTTCGAAAGATCCTCAACAACAGGATTATAATCATTATCTTCAATCGTCACTACAGCGCTTTGGATGCTGCCTAGCAATGCATTGTGTGGATCAGTTAAAGTAACCATAAAGTTCTCTGTATCTTCATCTACATCATCTTCAATGACACTCACCGTGATTGATTGACTAATCTCACTATCACCAAAATAAAGCGTTCCATCAGCTGAGGTGTAATCAGTATTAGTTGTTGCATTATTGGCTGCGGTTGAATAGTCCACACTCACATCGCCATGGCTACCATCAGTTCTCAGAACCATGATCTTGACACTTCCATCACCCTCATTAACTGAATAAGTACTACCGCTTAGTTGCAGTTTTCCTGATGGTGGAGTTTCATCATCTTCAATAATAGTAACAGTAGTCGTTGATGGATTTCCGAGAGTTGCCTCACCAGTTATGTTGGAAAGCACAACGCTGAAATTCTTATCACCTTCGTAAATACTATCATCCAGAATGGCCAAGGTAGCCGTTCGACTCGTTTCTCCATCTAAGAAAAATAAGGTTTCAGTGATAGAAAAATAATCATCTGAAACTGCAGTACCATCAAAGGTATTTAGATCAACGCTGACGCTGCCATAGCTACCATTGGTTCTTGTGATGGTCAATAGAACAGTGCCTGCATCTTCATCAACAGAATAATCTGTTCCACTAAACTGAAAAACACCTGCTGGAGGCACTTCATCATCATCTACAATGGTTATCACAGAAGTTGACTGATTGCCTGATTCAGACCCATTCACATTACTGAGGTTAATGTGGAAAGTCTCATCGCCTTCATAAAGGGAATCATCAGTGATATACAGCGTTGCCGACTTCAGAACTTCTCCATCAGAAAAAGTAATTGTCTGAATGGTTGACTCATAGTCTTCACCTGCTGTAGCGCTTGAGTTGGAACTTGAAACATCAACAGACACCTCACCAAAGTCGCCGCCAGTTCGAATTACGTTGATTGATAATGAAAGAGCACTTTCATTCACCTTGTAATTTTCATGTTCAACTTCTAACACACCCGCCTCAGGAGTAGGGTCATCATCCGAAATGGTAACGGTAGAAGTGCTTGCTCCCAAAGCGCCACCACCAATTAGGTTTGACAATTGAACAATGAAGGTTTCATCTGGCTCATAAACATCATCATTGATTAATTCAATAGAAATCGCTTTAATGGTTTCTCCATCAGCAAAAGTTAACACATCACTTACTGGCGTAAAGTCTGTTCCGGCACTCGCACTAATATCAGAAGCTGAATAACTCACACTCAGTTCACCAAAGCTGCCACCCGTCCGAATAACATTTAGGGTAAAGCTATCACTGTATTCAATCACCCATTCAGAACCAGATTCAAAAGCAATTTCACCCGCAGGTGGAACAGGTTCATCTTCTTCAATGGTGACTGTAGTAGTATCAGTTGAACCAATTGAACCGGCATCAAGATGATTTTTCGACAAGTTCGATAAAGTGACATTAAAGTCTTTACGACCTTCATAGCTTGAGTCATCAACAATGTTTATTGTGATTTGTTTAGCGGTTTCACCGTCAGCAAAAGTTAAGGTTCCAGCTTGATATTCATAATCTGTTGTTGCGGCTGCCGTCCCGTCCATCAGTGAGTAGTCAAGCGCTAACTCACCATATTCGCCATTTATTCGAACGACCGTAATCTCTACTGAGCCCGCGTTTTCTGCAACCACATAACTAGCTGAGTCAAAGTTTATTTCTCCCGCATTAGGGTACGGAGTGTCATCAGCATTATCACCAACACCATCACCATCAGTATCGATTGATTCGGTATCATCTAATGGGAAAGCATCATCAACATCGTCAACACCATCATTGTCATCATCACTATCTATACTATCTATGATACCGTCACCATCTGTATCGATAGTTACCTTAATACTAAATGCTGGAGTAGAGGTCGTAATCGTACCGTCGCTCACAGAAATAACTATGGAAGCGTAGTCTCCAAGAGCAATTCCTGTCGGTTTCCCTGTTAAGGCTCCGGATAATGAATCAAAATTTGCCCAGTCTGGTTTGTTGGTAATGGCGTAAGTAAGTGGGTCGCCATCTACGTCATGACTCACTGGAGAGAAATTGTAATCGGTATTGACTAGAACACTGGTTGCTGGTGTGCCACTCAATGAGGCAGCGGTATTGGCAGCTATTGAAATGGCAGAAGTGGCACTGTTACTACCACCGTTACCATCATCGGCCGTCACCACTACAGTGATATAGGCATGGGCATCGGCACTGGTCAGAGTATAAGCGCTTGAGTTGATGCCAACATTGCTGCCGCCTCGTCTCCACTGGTAACTGTAGCTGAGGGTATCGCTGTCGGCGTCTGTCCAGATGCCACTGCTGGCGCTAAGACTAGCGCCCACTTTTGCGACACCGGTAATAGCCGGCGATGCCGTGTTCACCGGTATAGAATTTATCCGAGATGAGCCTGATACGATTGCAGATGCTGAGCTGTCACCCGCTGCATTTTTTGAGATAACAGAACAGCTATAGGAAGCCCCGGGAATAAGCCCTGATAATGTTGCAGGTGAACCAACGCTAATTTCAGTTTCCGCGCCACAGGTCACAGAAAAAGAGGTGGCAACGGTTTCAGGGGCAGCCACTCCACTGAGTGCAAAGTTAACTACCAGATCGCCATGAGTAGGCCCTGGTCCTACTGAAGAAATTGTGTATACATCGGGAGTCGCTCCCCATTTGCCAGAATTAAAATTCATCGTTCCCCATGTACCGGCCTGGGCAGCAAAGCTCACAAAGAATACAAACAAGGAGCAACACTTTTTAATAACAGTAGAATACATGGTCAACCCTTAATTGTTTGTAATGTCAAGAACCATTGCTTTGAGTTCTGCCATTTCAGCTTTTAGGGCTTCATTCTCAGTACTTAACTCCTGAACGGATTTTATCAGCGGTGCAAACAAGTCGTTGTATCTTACGGACATGCTGCTATCACCTACTTGATTGACCATGCCAGAGTCAGAGGCGTTATGTTTGGCAAGTACAGCAGTAAGTTCTTGAGCAATAACACCCATTTCAATGTCAGCGTCACGATTATTAATACGATGATACTGAACAGGGTTTAAATCATTAACAAAATCAAGACCAAGACTTGTTGTTTGTATGTCTTCCTTGAGTCGACGGTCTGAAGTGAATGAGAATGCGACTTGTCCCTCAATGACGGTGACATTAGCATCACCCAGGCGTATTTTGTTGGAGGCATTGGCCTTGGCGTTGTATCCAATGACCGTCGCATTAAAAAGATTATCAATAGTAATATCTGCATCAGCACCAATGACGGTGTTGTTGGAGCCTGGAACCTTGCCTGCGAGAGCCTGATAACCAATGGCAGTATTATTGTCACTCAAACTGCCTTTATACAGAGATAGATAACCAATTCCTGTGTTGTTGGAGCCTGTAGTGTTCTGATAAAGCGCTAGCCGGCCATTGCCAGTATTGTTATTTCCCTCGGTATTATACGCAAGGGCACGATAGCCAGTGGCGGTATTTTTTTCTCCCGTGGTGTTATCTTCAAGAGCTTTGTGGCCAATAGCGGTGTTAGCTATGGCTGTGGTATTGGAATACAGGGCTTTAATGCCAATGGCAGTGTTGTAGTAGCCCGTGGTGTTGGAATAGAGGGATTCAACACCGATGGCGGTGTTATCGTAGCCCGTGGTGTTGGAAAAAAGGGCATGATAGCCAAAGGCTGAATTATCATCGCCAGAATATGAGCCATCAAAAAGTATGTTAGCCCCGGCATCGAGACCAAATATTGTATTACGTGCCCCTGCATCATTGTTGGACAATGAGATGTAAGGTGTTGTAAATTTACCTCCCTCCAGAACTCCGAGTCGGGTATCGTTCTCATTGGATTCATCAACCAGTGCAGTGAAATTCGCATTCACATGATCTGCATCTGCCACGGAGCCATTACTAAAAGAGTTTGGGGCAGCGACCGTATCAGCAATGGCTTCTGAACAAGCAAAGATAGACAACGCAATAAGGCAAGAGGTAAGACGCATGAGACTATTCCAAATGAAGGATTGTTATTAAAGCTGACTATAAGGTCTAAATGCGAAGAGAATATGAATTTCTTTAATAGGCAATAAATTTCTCGTATTTTTATCTCTAGGCACAGATTTTATCCAGAAACAAAAAAGGCCCCCGAAGGAGCCGTAATTTCTAGATTTCAGTGTGCGGTTTAGCCCTCCGTTTTGCGACGGTCAAAGCCAAGATCTGCTAAGGCGATTGTGAACGCCAGCAGAAGCTTAGACATGCGGTTTAATATCTTTTTACTCCAAGTCACAACAGTTTTCTGCGAAGATAATAGTCAGTATAGAATTAGCTTGCCTTAACGCGACTAAGTCCCAATCCTGCTATCCCCAATGCTAGTAGTGCCAGTGATCCAGGCTCCGGAACACTCGTGGCAACGATGTTGTCGACACTGTAAGCATTTAGATGCTCAGCTCCAAAACCGGTAAACGTGACCGATACAAGATCCACAAATCTATCGTCTGTAGTGAATGATTGAAAATCATCTTGCTCACCGGCAGCTCCATCGTTGATCATATCGAGATTGAAAATCTGGGAGAACGCGGGGCCCGAGGACTGAAGCGCTGTTATCATCACGCTAGCAGCCCAGATTGTTGGATTGCCAACTTGGCCTTCTGCTAAGTCCAATCCCTCCAAGTTGAATAGACCACCGTCAGTTCTGTTCATAGACCAAGTAGATTCGGTCCCAGGTGTAAAGTAATTGTAGAACAAGTATTTGGAGTCGTTATAGGCACAAGTTGGGCGTCCACATTTGTCATCAGCTACAAACGATTTTTCGCCCAACGTTAAATCATAACCTTCAGATTGAATGGTGGTATTTTTGTCATAATCCCCAATGTCCTCAAATGTGATTACATCAGCAATTGCAATATTCGTCACTGAAGCAGATAGCATTGCTCCTGCAAGAGTGGTTTTTAGATTTCGAAGTTTCATATATGTCCTAATGAATAATATAATCTTTAGAAAATTACAGGCCCGACAGGTGTTGTGCTGCCGGGCCTGATTGGAGCGTTACCCCTTGGACCTGATTACTGTAGTCTCATAGGAATGGGCTTTGTCACGATTTTCTACACCGTCGCAGTAATCGTTGTCTCAGCCACCACTCAAGCGGTATTTTTCTTGCTTAAAATGCTCACGAAAACTGAGTATAAACCGAAATATAGCTAGACTTTATTCGATGGTGCAGCCCGTCGAGTCGCCGATTACAACGTCGGCCCCAGCGTTGAGCGTGCCGCTACAATCTGGAGCTGCTCCACCCACGTCCATATTATCTTTCACCTCGCCGTACTCGATATTTACCGTCGCACCAACCTGTGCAATCCCGCCACCAACACCAAGCTCAGCAATATTATCCTTTATCGTCACGCCGAGTAAGGTGATGGTATTGTCAGGGCATGGGCTGTTGCCTCCGCAGGATTGATCATCGATTCCACCGCCATTGCCGCTGACCGCCACGTTACCTGTGATACGACTCTTGAGTATCGTCAATGAACCCTCTTCACTGCCGGCATGGCTGATTCCACCTCCGCCGTTTGTGGCGGCCTCGTTTTCGCAGATCAAGCTATTACGGATGGTCAAGCGGCCATCGGTACTAAAATGCTCTATCCCGCCGCCCTGTTTGAAACTCACATTACGACAAATTTTGCTGGCAGTGATGTACGAAATACCCTCTGTACCGCTGAAACGTATACCGCCTCCACCATACTCAGTTGCTGTGTTCTCAGTGAAACGGCTTTTGCGGATGATGGCGGTGCCCTGACTCGTTCCGTAGGATAAGCCGGCTCCCCAACTTGCCTCATTGGCACTAATAGCGCTTCTTACGATCGTCAGGCGCGTACCGGATTGACCATTAGCTTTAATGCCACCACCGTCCCCGCGACCGGAGGACTCGAACGCGTTCCCGTGTCTGATCGTTACACCGGAGAACTTCACATTGCCAGATTCCCCATTGGTACCTTTGGAAAGGTTGAACACCCGGTCAACTCCCTCGGCTGTGGTATGACCGCCCTGGATGATCGTCCGACCTTTGCCACTGCCTATAATTTCAACCGAATTGGTGGCAAAAATGTTCAGGTCGCCAGAAAGGTTAAGTAAATCATCTCGATCACCAATCAATGTATAAACCATCTCGGGCACGAATAGTCGATAGGTGATTTCCCCTGTGCCGTGTTCCCTTACGCTACAATCATTAGATGCAAGTCCGTGTATTGCTCCTTCATTGGCCAAATCAATGGCTTCGCGCAGGGTGCAGCCTCCGTCAGGATTGTAATCGTCGACGTTGCCGACTTGAATAGTTCTGATGGTCTGATTAGTAGAAGCCCACACAGTCAAGGGTTGAAATGCAACCGCGAGGAGTGCTGTTATTATAGTTAAGGATGTTTTATTCATGAGATTTATACTCCATTTGATTTACAGAATACTTACTTGAAAGATCTAAAATTAATGTCTGCAACAACGGTTATTAAGTGGTGTGACGCACAATTTACTGGCTATCAGGAATAGAAATTAATATATAATTGTGAAGTGAATATGAAGAGATTTATAACCGTATAAAATTATTGAAATATTTGTAAGGTGATAACCTAGATGTATTGACATGACAGTGCGATCGCGTCCCCAGTGAGCGGGTGTGGCGCGATTAAGGCAAATGCCTATTTAGAGAAATTTGATTAATGTAGTCTATTATGTAAATGTGAAGTGAGTGTGAAGAGGTAAGCGTACGGCGACAGATAAAGCTTCTGCTTGCTATAGTTGAAATTCATATTCTCTTCTCAATTATAGGGTTTACTATGTTTAAATGAACTTATCGCTGTAAAAAACACATGAATCACGTACTAATTGTTGAAGATGAAATGGAGTTATTTTCCTCGATGCAGATTTTGTTAGAAGAAAACGGATATATTGTTTCATCTTGCCGGAGGGGCGACCTAGCAATAGATTCAATCAAAGAGAACAGGCCAGATATTGTGCTGTTAGACATAGCATTGCCATTTTTTTCCGGCGCAGAGGTGTGCAAAATAATCCGGTTATCTTTTGACTTACCCATCATTGCGATTACGGAGAATAAATCACCAAAAAACGCTATAGAACTGTTCTCGCTTGGCGCTGACGATTTCATATGCAAGCCGTTTAATAGCAGAGAACTTATTCTGAGAATTGACTCGGTAATAAAACGCTGCATGAGAGCCTAGAGGCACTCATTAATTCTGGCTATAAAATTATCGGAAAAAGGCGAAAGTCGTTATGTCTAAAGGTATTGTATGTCTCTTTATCCTGTTGTATTTTTGTTTTCCTCCATCAACAAGAGCAGAGCAGCGCAAGTTAGAAGCGAATATTTATCAACATCAGGACAGCATTAAATCTCTAAGCGGCAGAGCGTTACTCGATGCCTATAAGGATATTACCAAGCAAGAGCGACTAAATAATCCTGATACAGCACTTCACTATTTTGAGCTGGCCATACCGCTTTTAGCTACTTTTCCCGACTTGACCCTTGAGAGTGAATTGTATACCAATATTGCTTGGGTCTACATTACTAAAGGTGAATACGAAAAAGCGCAAAATCATGCCGACACCGCCTTTTCTGTCGGCGAAAGAAACAATGACTATCGAATGCAGCACAATGCAGTAACGGCATTGGGGGCCGTTGCATTATATACAGGGGACACAGGAACGGGGCTCAACTATTTTAAACAGGCATTAGCATTTTCAAAATTTTCTAAGTTTGTTGAACACGAAGCATCGTCATTGCACAACATTGCGTTGATATATACTCAATTGGGAGATTTAGATGTTGCCCTAGAGTATCTGAATAGATCTAGGGATTTACATTCGAAAGAAAATAAACCCATAAAGGTTGCGGCCAGTGAAGCACAAATTGCAGAAATTTATGTGCTAATGGGCAATCTAGAAAAAGCGATTCCTTACTATGAAAATTCAATTGCTACCTATGAGAAAACAGATTCTACCTTTTACATTGCTAAAACTAAGGCGATGCTTGCTCAAACTCTTAGTGGTGTTGGCCGATTTTCAGAAGCACAAGCAGCAGTGCAACATTCCATCAATTTACTTAAAAATACTGGCGAAGACGTCCACCTAAGAGATGAATTGATTATCAGCGCGAGAATTTATCTGGCCGAAGGTAAACATCACGAAGCAATAGATGAATTTTCAAAGGCAATGAAATCAGCTGAAGAAGTTAAAAGCAATGATGAGGTCAGACAAGCAGCTCATGGATTAGCAAGGGCTCATTGGAAAATCAACAACCATGATAAGGCTTTAACGTTCGCCAAACTTGCCTTGCGCGAGGCAAAAGTCAGTCAGAATGATATAGCAAGGGAGCAAATTGGAGGCACTCTAGCGAAAATTTATGCCAGTCGGAATGACTATATAAATGCCTATCGGCATTTGTCTCTGTCTTCGGAATTAAATGAAAGTAATCGCAAAAAAGAAATATCGGACAAAAATGAGCAAACGGAAAATAGATTTCAAGCCTCCAAAAGAGAACAGCAAATTGAAGTGCTTACTAAAGACAATGCCTTGCATATCCTAGAGTTAAAGCAAAAAGATTACATTCGAAACCTTTGGGTTGCCTGCTTCATCATATTTATGTTGAGTGCTGGTTTTTTTATATATCGTCAAAAACAAAAACGCAATATGGTCAATGAGCGTGCTAGCTTAATGGCTGATTTAGTTGACAAAAAGAACCAGCTTCTCGCCGATGTGTCCCATGAGCTTCGCACTCCTCTGTCGGTACTCCACTTGAAAGTTGAAGCGTTACAATATAACTTGGTAAAAGATGTCGATGCTTCATACGACAGCTTACTTAACAAGATTAATGAAATAAATAATATGATCAGTGATATCTATCAACTGGCTCAGTCCGATATTGGTGCTTTGACTTTGAATATCCTTCCTCATCGATGTTTAACAACAGTTACAGCTTGGACAGAGGAATTAGCAGAAACAGTGAAAAATAGTGGCTTTTCGTGGCAGCAAAATATCGAAATCGCAGACGATTTAACACTGAAATTTGATGGTGATAGAATTAAGCAGGTGCTTAGTAATTTAGTCCATAACAGTATTGCTTACACCGACAAACCAGGAGAAATTGCTATCTCGGCGAATATCCTTAAAAGCCATTTATTCATTCAAGTTGAAGATAGTTCACCCGGCGTAGAAAAAGAAAACTTAGAGCGGATATTCGAACGCTTATTTCGAGTCGAGACATCACGCAGTAGGGCAACAGGTGGCTCTGGGCTAGGACTTTCCATTTGTCAGAGTATTGTTAGCGCGCATCGAGGTACTATTCTTGCAGCACCGAGCAGGCTTGGTGGCCTGGCAATCTCTATTGAAATACCCATTATAAGGGGGTAGTTGATGGCTTCTATATTATTAGTTGAAGATGACCTTGAAATTGCAGAAAACGTGCTGCTTTTTCTGGAAGCTCAAAACTATAAAGCCACCCACTTGGCTTCGGGTGAGGACGTTGTTGAGACCGTAAAAAGGGATCACCCTGATTTGGTGCTATTGGACTTAATGCTGCCTGTAAAAGGTGGCATTGAATGCTGCAAACAAATCCGGGAATTTTCTGATACTCCCATAATAATGCTTACCGCTAAAGTAGAGGAAATAAGTCGATTGATTGGCTTAGAAGCAGGTGCCGATGATTATGTCTGCAAACCTTTTAGTGCTATGGAGTTAATGTTACGCATTAAGGCGATTTTAAGACGAACAAAGAAAACTCCCGCTACGGATACTTTTAGCGTGAACTCTGAAACTTTCAAGTTGAGTTTTCAGCTTAAATCTATAGAGCTAACTCACTTGGAGTTCAGTCTTTTCAATTTGCTTTATACGCAGCCGGAACGTATCTATTCTCGTGCGCAAATTTTGGATTTTGCCTACCCCGATATGCGCGACATCTCCGATCGAACTGTTGATGTACACGTGAAGAATATACGTAACAAAATAAAGTCACTAGGTCTTTTTGATACGGTAATTGAGTCGGTTTATGGTGCTGGATATAGATACGTGACGCCAGTTATCCCCCCCCTCAGCGCCACCGAGCCCAACTGCATCCCGTTAAAATAGTAGGGTGCTTCTGGATATACGCCAAGTGATAAGACCTTCTCTTTACGGGAGTACTGACAAGCCCCTAGTCTCCTATAGAACACATAGCTTGTCAGTGTCAGGTTTGTCTGCAATTCCGACCTATCCTCTGTACGCAGTCAGAGTAATCTGGACTAATCTAACCCAAAAAGTCCTTCCAAGCCCAATGACAATCAAGCCTTTCTTCTAGGATAGCTTTTGGGTCAGTTTCCCGTGTAATCTCTTTCTAAGTCATTGATTATCCAGCAACAGACGCCCGATGCATCATGGGTGTATGAGTGGATAGCTGGGCTTCTGTAAGGGCTTGATTGCTAGGCATATTTTTGCGATTATCTAATCTAAGTTATTGATTAATAAGAAGTTTGTCTGTGTCAGCTTGTGTCGGGAAGTAGCAGCTTGTTTCTCCACAGTTCACATTTTGGTATAGCTTTTGGGTTAGGTTTTCGAGACCGCTAGGGACTAACATGCTCACCACAACACAAATTAAAAGTATAAAGACCGGCATTCTATCAGATGTTGGCCCCCATCGTGGGCTGCGTTTGAACGCCACATCGGCGGGTAAAAGTTGGATGTTCAGGTATAAGAATTTTGAGGGCAAGATTAAACAGTTGAAGCTGGGGGTACAGCCAACTTAACTGTCATTCAGAGATAATCACACAATGACAAAATCAACAATGTACAAAAAACCCCGATTCTCAGCAGAAATCAAACAATATGCAGTATGCTTGTATTTTAGATTCAATCTCAGTCATTGCGATATCAGCCGTAGGTGTATTTCTTAGCTAGGCGCCCCCAACCCAGACGAGATACTAAGGCGGCAGAAAGCCGCCCAGATTGAGTAAAACCGAGTGCGTCGACGAGGGTTTTGGCCAAGGATATTTTAAAGTTTTGTGGTGAGAAAGAATGAAATATTGGATAACTATTTGAGACGGGTAATTGATGAGCGGCACTGACTTTGTAAAAACAGCTCCTGGGAAAACAGCTCCTGGAAAAACAGCTCCTAGAAAAACAGTGTCGGTAAGAATAGCACGGTCTTTTTTGCAGCTAGCGGATGATCTGGGGGTTGACCGTAATCAACTTATCGCGAAAGCGGACATAGACCCAATCTGGTTAGAAAACCCAGATGTCTCTATCCCCGTTGAAACACTCTACAGTCTGACAAAACAGTTGGCAAAGTTGTCCGGTAACGAGGATATTGGCTTGTGGGCTGGTCGAGCCGGCTTTCTCAATCAAGCTAGCCTGTTAAAGTATCTCTCCGCTATCTGCAGCCATTTTCGCCAGTGGCTGAACATGATGCCCAGTTCGCTAGAATCAATGGGCGAAAGCGTTGTGATTAAGGAGGGGGATATGCTTCGCACTGAGTGGCGCCCCAAGGTTCCGATGGAGGCAAGTGGCCGTTATATCACAGATATGATGTTGAGTATGAGTCAATGCCTGCTTAACTCGGTGTGTTATAACCCGGTACCGGTTTCCAAGGTTTATTTTAACTATCCAGAGCCCGAAGATACCACTGTCCACCGCCAGATCTTTAGTGGGCAATTGGAGTTTGGCCAAGCATTCAGTGGCCTATTTTATCCTGCGGCAGCACTGGAGTGGCCGATTATAACGGTGTGGGATGAGAAATCCCCAATAGCGAAATACAACCTGCTCAGCATTATCGAAAAGGGCAGTAGCGATGGTTTTATGCGACGGGTTAGGCGTTGTATTGTCAGGGCTCTGCCATCCGGTGAGATGACCATTGACACCATTGCAAACGAGCTGGCGATATCGCGCCGGACGCTGCAACGCCGATTATCAGAGCGCAATGAGCTGTTTGCCAATATCGTACAGGAATTGCGTTCGGCAATGGCTGTTCGCTTATTGGTCGATCAACAGATTCCAATCACTGAAATCGCTTTCATGCTTGGCTACGCCGATACTTCCTCCTTCTCTACCGCCTTTAAGGGCTGGCACGGTTGTTCACCCCGAGATTTTGTTGAGAAGGCTTGATTCCCCCAATAACATTCCTTCGTCACTAAGCGCTTTAGTCTTTCGTATCATAAATACCGCTTAGGCCTATTTTGGCACCAAATAAAAAGTATTTGACACCAATTCTAAAGCGCTCTCATTTGTGGCTGAATATCATCTTAGGCATTAAAAGATAATCAATAGAGGCTAAAGATGAATACCGACTCCGAACCATTAACGGCGTTCCGACAAGAAGTCAGTGCCTGGCTAGTAGATAATATTCCTGAAAATCCCGGTTTCCTGCTGCCATTAACGTTTATGGAAGTGGGTACTGATGAACAGTTGGAATTTTTAGTGGCCTGGCAGCGTAAAGTATATGAAGCCGGTTATTTGGGAATGTCCTGGCCGAAAGAATATGGCGGTTACGGTATGGCTCCGACTTATCAGGCAATTGTTGATGAGGAACTGGCCAAGCATAAAGCGCCGATTATTTTCAACAGCATTGGCTTAGGTTGGGCTGGGCCTCTTATTTTGGAAATGGGTACGGAGGCCGAGAAGCAGAAATATATTAAAGGCATTCTTACCGCCGAGGATATCTGGTGTCAGGGTTTCTCTGAACCGGACAACGGCTCCGATCTCGGCAACGCCCAGACTCGTGCCGTGCGCGATGGTGATGAGTATGTGATTAACGGCAGTAAGATCTGGACCACGCATGGTCCCTATAGCAAATATATGATTCTATTGGCGCGCACCAATCCTGAGACCAAGAGCAAATACGCCGGTTTGTCATTTTTTCTCTCTCCCATGCAGGCGCCTGGCATTTCCACTTCACCTATTCAAAAAATCACCGGTGAATACGGTTTTGCGCAAACTTTCTTTGATGATGCCCGTATTTCGGTGGACTGTTTAATGGGCGAAGAAGGTGATGGCTGGAAGCTTGCCATGCGGACCTTAGAGTATGAGCGCAGTGTGGAGGGCGGTCAGGCGACTAACTATAAAATCACCGCCATTACCAGTGACGACCTTATCGAAACCTGCCGCTCGATTCAGCGCGATGGTAAACCTTTATTGGAAGACCCTGTTGTTCAAGATCAGTTGGTGCAATTTATTATGGAGGAAAGGAATCTCTTATTGAACCAAAAGCGCAGTGATCTGCCAGACCTTTGTACGGATTATCCTTTGTCACTGATGTTGTCTGGCAAGCTGGAAGCAACTGAACTGTTTCGGCGTATGCGCCAGTATGCGGTGAGTTTGCAGGGCGCTAAAGGCGGTCTTTATATTCATGATAACGACGCCTTGAGCGGTGGTATTTGGCAGCACGCTTACTTTAATAATTTCTCGGCAACTATTGGTGGCGGCACTAGCCAGGTTCAAAATAATATCATTGCAGAGCATGCGCTCGGTCTACCCAAGTAAGCAGAGACAAGAGTAAGGAGAATCAAAATGAGCCTTGAACAAATAGCTAAAAATATTAATACCGATAGCATGCGCTTCAGTGAAGAACAGAAGATGATTCTGGAAAGCTCACGAAGCTTTTGCCAGGATACATCGTCCATCGAGCAGGTTAGGCAGTTATTGGAATCTCCTCAGGGTTATGACGAGAATGTCTGGCAACAGTTAGTAGCGCTGGGCTGGACCGGGATCGCGATACCTGAGTCTTTTGGTGGCTCCGAGCTGGGCATCGAAGCGGTGGTCCCCATTGTAGAAAGTATGGGGCGCAGTCTTTCGGCCACACCTTTTATCCCCTGCACTTTAGCCGCGCAGGTGATCTTGCGCGCGGCTAGCCCTGAGCAGCAACAGCGCTGGTTACCGAAAATGGTAGAAGGTCAGATCGCCACCATTGCCTTATTGGATAACGAAGACTGGGGTGCCATCAGCACAACTCACCAACTCTCTGATGAGTTGGTGTTGCAGGGTGAAAAATGGTTTGTAGACGATGCCGTGACAGCGGAGCTGTTTATTGTCCTCAGCCAATATCAGGGCCGTGCTCGCTTTGTGGTGGTGGAGCGTAATCAGTTGCCAGAGGGGGCAATACAGGCCCACGCCTTAATCGATGAAACCAAGCGCTCTGCAAAAATTGATTTTACCGGTGTTGTTGTTTCTGCGAATGCCGTTCTTGCGGAGGAAAATACCCAGAAGATACTTGATGATATTAAGTTGATCGGTGCACTGCTGACTGCCGCGGAAGCCGTTGGTGCAACATCTTCTTGCCTAAACCTTATTGTTGAGTACCTCAATACTCGCAAGCAGTTTGGCAAGTTGATTGGTTCCTACCAGGCCTTAAAACACCCCAGTGTTGATATTCTCAATAAACTGGAAGGTGCGCGTTCTCAGGTTTATCACGCGGCAACCTTGTTTGAAGAAGGTAAAGGCGATGTTGAGCGTGATCTGGAAGTCGCCTGCCGTATGGCAAAGGCTTCAGCCAACGATGCCCTGTTGTATGCGGGGGATCGCGCGGTGCAGTTTCATGGCGGCATGGGTTTTACCTATGAATGTGATGCGCAGTTGTATATTCGGCGCGCACAGTGGAGTCAGCAGCAGTTTGGTGATTCAGCCCACCACCGCAAACGCTTGGCGCCCTTGTTATTGGGCTAGCGGCCCTTGAAAACCGGCGCACGTCTCTCAACTCTCGCACTGATGCCTTCCATGAAATCTTCAGATTTCAACAAGGCATTCAGGGCTTCATTCTCCAGATCCAGAGCCTGACTGAGCGCTTCGATTTGCTGCTGATGGGTAATACGTTTCATGGTGCGAATGGCCAGGCCTGCACCATTGGGCGGGATTACTTGCAGGGCTTTTGCGCGCGCGAAGTCCAGCAGCTCTTCGTGAGGAACGACGGCATTCGCCAAGCCTAATGCTACTGCTGGCTTGGCTTCTATTCTTTCCCCGTAGAACATAATTTCTTTGGCCTTTTGCAAACCTAACAACCGAGGTAATAGAAAGGTGGAGCCGAGCTCTGCCGAAATCCCCAGTTTGGCAAAGGGCAGTTGAATCCAGGCGTGTTCGGACATATAAACTTGGTCGGCCCCGGCCAGTACGAAGGTAAAACCGCCACCAATCGCCAAGCCATTAATGGCGGCAATAATGGGTTTATCACACAGGAACAGTTTTAACGTGGCCTTTTTCTGGGCGATATCGCTTAGGTCTATTTGCTGCATCAATTCATCAGAGACACCTTCGAAGGCATCCGGACTAAAATAGCCGCCACTGCTAAAGGCTTCCCGTGTGGGCTCGTCCGAACCCGGGGTCTTGGCCCCGGTAATGATTAATGCATGGGCCGTCTCATCTTTTTCAAACTGGTCAATGGCCCAGTACATTTCCAAAAAGGATACCGGGCTAAGGGCATTCTTACGTGCCGGGGTGTTTAGGGTGAGGGTAACCAGGCCGGTGTCGTCTTTTAGGTAGACCAGGTCTTTAAAATCTTTCGTATTCATTGTGAATCCTTTTTATATTTTCTCTTTAATCGGCTGTGCTGGCCGCTTCTGCCGAGACTGAACTAGAGCTGGGCTGAGTATCATCCGCGTCGGTAAACAGGCCTGCGTATTGTTTGCGCAACTCGGGTTTTTTCACCTTGCCGGTACCGGTGAGTGATAGGGCGCCTACAAATACCACGGCCTTGGGCACTTCAAATTT
>Ga0209081_1000900_pt1 | contig 17897 bp, 16 predicted proteins | sample GOMGulsemesocosm_4_FD_184636 | JGI IMG/M metagenome (GOLD analysis project Ga0209081, IMG submission 184636) | Methane-oxidizing microbial communities from mesocosms in the Gulf of Mexico - GOM15B Gulf of Mexico (SPAdes) (version 2) | ecosystem: Environmental > Aquatic > Marine > Cold seeps... | reverse complement strand
TAATGAATTGATCTCTCAAATCCCTATGCAACGTTTGGGTAAGCCAGTTGAGATTGCAAACACCGTTGGTTTCCTAGCTTCGGGTGATGCTGAATACATTACAGGGGCGAATATTCCTGTTAACGGTGGTCTATTTACTAGTTTTTAAGTAAATATTGACTTATTAAGATGAAAAGGTGGTCGCTTGACCGCCTTTTTTTTGAAAAAAATATGGATGCATGTTATCGAGTATGAAATTAAATATACTTTTGCATGACAGGGTTTTGATATTAAAAAATTCTTATAAAGCAATAGCTTCTGATTAATGAGAAACCCCAGGACTCATTTCAAAAAATAAATACATTACATGCTGAATCGCTCAAGCAGATCAGTAAATTACAAATGGATATGATGGCTAGCTGTCTTGAAGGCGGTGCTGAAAATCGACTGAATTATTTGAGCTGCAAGTTGGTTCGTATGAAGAGTGGTCTGAAAATATGCTGGGCAGAGCACAAAGTTCTACCCAAGTTGCAATGGATGCTAAACAGGAAATGAGTGATTTGCTGAATGAAGGCCTTGTTGCCGAAGCTGGGGAGAAAACGGAACTACCTCAGTTAAGTATTAAAGCCAAGCGCCCTGTTAGACGTGCTTCGGTGAAAGTTAAGCCTGCACCTGAGTTTGTTTAAAAAGGTAGCTATAAAACCTACGGTTAAGGAAGTGAGTATTAGACCGTTGCTAAACAACCGGTTGTTTAGCCGGTTACGACAACACCAGGTAAAAAACAGTAATGAGAGGCACCGCTAGAAAAACAATAACTAAGTCAGGTTTTAATGAGGAAGTGGCTGAAAAGGATTAACCGTTATGTGCAGCCTATGTAGGAAATGAAAACTTATTCTTATTGTTTGTAATACCTGAAAAGTATTGGGCAGTACCGTATAGTTTCCGCACTTGTAAAGTGGTTGTTAGGTCGACATCGCTTCACTACCTAACAAGGTGGCATGAAGCGGAAGAACCTTGAAGGAGTAACTTAGCCTTGCTATAATTATTCCTTCAATAAACAGCTGCTTATTCGTGATTGTCGTTAGCATGACACTGCTCGTAGACTTAAGGGTAGCAAGTCTCTCTGTTAGTAACGGCTTGTTGAAAAGAGCTCTAAATAAACATCCTGACAGCTCCAACGTTTGTTCTCTATGGCTGGCGATGAGTCTCCTCCATAATGTTTCCAACTTACTTATGTTGCTTGCTTAGAGACTGTTTGTGGTGGTTTTGGAGCTATGTTTGGTTTCAAGTTTCCTAGACGGGAAGCTGAAGAACAAGGAGGTTCCATTAAAATTTTACATATTGATCCCGACGATATTGATAATCCTATGAGCGGTGGAGGGCCTCGTCGAAATTATGAAATATATAAACGGCTTGCGCATAGGCATGAAATTACCGTATTAACACCTACTTTCGACGGCTCTACTAGGGAACTGATTAGAGATAATGTGCGTTATATAAGGTTGGGTCGAAAAATAGGTGATCATGGATCCTCGCACCACATAACTTTTTTCTTTAGTGTGTTGAAGGCTATTAGGCAGTATGAATATGACTTGTTGGTGGAGGATTTTATGCCGCCGGCATCAGCTACCCTTGTACCTTTGGTTGCAAAGGGGCCAATTATTGCATCGGTCCAATGGTTTTTTGCCGAAGCTTTATCAAAGCAGTATAAGCTCCCTTTTTATTTGGGCGAGCGTTATGGAGTCAAACTTTATAAAAATTTTATAGTGCTTACTCAATCAATGAAAAAGACTATTGAACAGCGAAATTGTAAGGCAAACACCATTGTCATACCGAATGGTGTTGACGTTGGTTTTTCTTGTGAGGCAACAATGTTTGGTGATTATATTTTGTACATTGGCCGAGTTGATACTTATCAGAAAGGTGTGGATTTATTACTTCGTGCATATGCGAAAATTTCAAAAAACAAACGTATACCGCTTGTATTGGCAGGGCACAGTTTTCAACAAGCTGAAATAATGGAGCTTGCTGCATCCTTAGGTGTTGAAAAAGAAATTTCTATGGTAGGGAAGGTTGGTGGAGAGAAGCTTTATCAATTAACACAAGAATGTCGGTTTGTTTGCGTTCCTTCAAGAGAAGAAACTTTTGGCATGGTTATTACTGAGGCTTGTGCAGCAGGTAAAAATGTTGTGCTATTTGATAAAGCGCCGATGAACGAAGTAGCTTCTCAGTGTTGTGTGAAAATAAAACCATTTGATGTCGAGCAATATTCATTCGGTATGCTTAATCTATTAAATAGAACTAACAGCGAGCTATTATTAGATGCAAAAACAAATCAATTGTGGGCTAGTCAGTACAGCTGGGATGAAATTGCTCTTCAGCAAGAAAAATATTATGAATCAATAGTAGGAACAGGTGAAGCCTTATGAACGCTAATAAACGCCTTTCGGTGATTATTGTTAACTGGAATGTTAGAGACCTTTTGGAAAGCTGTTTGAGTAGTATATATTTAGAAACAGAACTGCCTGAAGATGAATATGAAATTTTTGTTGTTGATAATGATTCCTCCGACGGTAGTGCCGACATGGTTAGAGAGCTATTTCCAAAAGTTCACCTTGTGGCTAATACTGAGAATATAGGTTTTGGTAAAGCTAATAACCAGGTTTTAGATCAATGCAAAGGGGAGTATATTTTATTATTTAACCCCGATGCAATGCTTATTGATAATGGAATTGATAAGCTGCTAGAGCATGCCGATAAGTGCCAAGATACGGCAATTTGGGGTGCACGCTTATTAAATGTTGACCGTACTCTACAGCGCTGGACAGGTGGTGCTTTTCCAAATATAGCTAATATTGCCGGTCATTATTTTTTTGTATCGCGTTTGTTGTCTTATTTTTGTGCAACTAAATCATTATATTTGGAGGCAGATGTTGATGTTGATGTTGATGTTGACTGGGTTTCTGGCGCCTGTATGTTGTTACGTGCAAAATCCTTAAATGGAAAGTTGTTTGATGACCGGTTTTTTATGTATGGTGAAGACATGGAGTTATGCCATAGAATTAAGATGGCTGGCTGGAAGGTTTTATATACCCCTATAGCATCTGTAGTACATGTTCAAGGAGCAAGTATGAAGCATCAAACAGGGGAGATTTTACTGAGCTCATTAAAAGGTTTGCGCTCATTTTATATGTTGCTTCACGGCAATAGATGGGTGAAGGTAGTTGATTCTATAACTATTCTAGGCTTTGGTGGGCGTTGGTTTTTATATAAGTTACTGAGTTTCTTGACGAGAAAAAAAGAATTTTCTGATAAAGCGGCTTCTAGTCTTGGCTATATTCGCATTACTAAAGATATTATTCAGCGCGAAGGTTAATAATAGTTAATGACTTGCGACTAACAGGGGTATTAAAAGATGAAAATAGGGATAGATATCCACACTATAGGGAAGAGGCAGACGGGTAATGAAACGTATGTGCGTAATCTAGTCAATAACCTGTTAGAAATTGATACAGTCAATGACTATCATTTGTTTTATACCCAAGGTGATAAGATTCAGACAAATGCTTTGGTTCAGCAAACATGTATATGGCCCGATCAGTCTATTTTTAGGATACCGTTTGTTTTTCCATACCAACTGTATCAGGAAAAAATAGATGTAGCTCATTTTCAATATGTTGTTCCACCTGTAACGCATTGTCCAACAGTTGTAATGATCCATGATATTTCATATGAGTTTTACCCTGAGTATTTTAATAAATTAGAACTTAAGCGGATGAAGTTACTAATCCCGTTTTCTGCGAAAAAAAGCCAGCATGTATTGACGGTGTCGGAATATTCTAAAGAGCAAATTATGCAAAAATACGGTGTACCAGATGACAAAATCACGGTTACTTATAATGGCGTCAGTGATAAGTTTCGTGTTTTTGAGGATGAGTCTGAAGTAACTCAGAAGCTATCAAGGTTTGTTTTTAATAAACCGTTTATTTTAGCTGTTGGTAACCTTCAACCAAGGAAGAATATAGAGCATTTAATTAGGTCTTATGCAAAGCTGCGTGCAGCGGGGAAAATAGATATTGATCTTGTTCTAGTTGGTCAGTTGCGCTGGGGAGGAATATCAATTTTTGATGAATTAGAGTCCTTGGGGGTCAAGCAGCATGTACATGTGACGGGGTATGTTTCTGAGGATGAGTTGGTTGCTTTGTATAATAAAGCAACGATTTTTGCCTACCCTTCTTTATATGAAGGATTTGGCTTGCCGTTGATAGAAGCAATGGCATGTGGCACTCCCGTTATTAGTTCGAGTGCATCGTGTCTGCCAGAAGTTGGAGGGGAGGCTGCTTATTATGTCGATCCGCATAGTGAAAGTGAAATGATGTTGGCTATAGAAAGGCTTGCGAATGACGAAGTGTTGCGTAGTAAATTAGTTGTTAAGGGGTTTGAACAGGCAAAGCAATTTACGTGGAAAAACTGTGCTGAGAAAACATTGAGTGTATTAAAGGGAGTTGTTACATGATATTGAAACGAGTTAAGCAAAATATATTAGGTTTTGGCACGATGATGGATGGGCCAGTCGAAGAGTTCTTCGATTCGACAACAGATGAATACGCTGATGATCAAAAAGAGGTTAATGTAGAAAAAACACACCGTTATATTTTACCGTACTTGAAAAAATACGATGTTAAAACAGTAGCAGATATTGGTTGTGGGGTGGGTGTTATGGTGGATACGATTTCTGCTGAAGGCTACGAGGCTTATGGGGTTGACCTTATTACCTTAAGTAGATACTGGGAAAAACTAGGTTTAAACAAGGATAGGTTTTTTTTAGTAGATCCCTACTCTTTTGAGCTGCCTTTTGAAGATAATAGTCTGGATTTTGTTTTTACGCTTGGCGTTATCGAGCATGTGGGTACGTCAAATGGCCATTCAGACAGGCTGGAGGATTATCATACGATACGAAAGGAGTGGTTGAGAGAATTATTCCGTGTTGTTAAGCCGGGCGGACGTATGTTGATTGGGGGGCCAAACCGAAATTTTCCAATTGATACTGCGCATGGAGCTGATACGCAAAGTAGTGCTTTGGAAAAATATTTGTCAAGTAAGGTAGGGTCAACGGTCCATAAAACATGGGGAGATAACTTTCTTTGGGGCTATGCTGATATCCATCGTTATTTAGAAGGGTTGGATTATTCTATGGAAGCTCAGAGTGTAAAAGGTCTTGTTGAGTTCTCACGGGTGCCGAAGTTTTTCCGTGGTATAAGCAGAATGTATACGGATAACCTCCCTGTTTGCCTGAGAGCAACAGGTTTTAACCCTTGGATGTTAGCGTTAATTGAAAAAAAAGTGAGATAGGCATAGGCAAGTTATGAGTTATAAGAAGAGATCAAAGTTGACGGTGCTAGGTTTAATGTTTATAGCTCTTTTTGTGGTTGCGTGTAAAGACGAGCCTTCTCAACCTGGGGCACGTTACCAAGCATTACAAGAAGACGAGTTGCCTTACCAGGTCGAAGTGACTGTGAATATGGGTAATACATTTTCATCTAATAGGCGATTATTAGGCAATAATGTTCAGTGGGTTGATCGAGGAGATGAACTACTTAAGCCGGGAAGTACCGACTTTTCACCCATTATACTGAAGAAAGTAATTGAATTGAAACCTACAGTTTTGCGCTACCCTGGAGGTTCGTTATCTGATTTATACCACTGGAAAAATGGCTTAGGTGAGGCGCGAAGTAGAAAACGCTCCAGTCGTTTTCACGGAGATGGTGAGGACACTGTTTTATTTGGAACAAAGGAATTTCTTGAGTTATGCGACCTGACAGGGGCAGAGGCTTTTTTAACAGCAAATATTATTACAGCACCTGCGGAGGAAACGTTAGATTGGATAAGAAAGGTAAACTTTGAGCGTTTTAGAAACGAGTCAGGGAAAAAGCTGCCAACAGTAGGTTTTTTGGAAATTGGGAATGAGCCTTATTTGATTGATGATAATCAGAAAAATCTTGCTTTATCAGCTAGGCAGTACGTCAGAAAGGCGAATATATTGGTGTCCAAGTTAAGAAAAGTCGACCCGAGTGTGAAAATCGGAATTCCTTTGCGAAGTGATGATTTCGATGGTATTCCAGCAACGCCTATGCCTGGTTTTAATAAAGAAGTTTTAGAGGGCTTCAAGGGAAAGATTGATTTCGTTGCGTTACATAATGCGTACTTTCCGTTCTTATGGGCAGATGTCCCGTCTAATAAAGAACAGATATACTTGGCCACAATGGCAGCAGTAGCTGTGGTTAAAAAGGATCTTTATAAAACAAGAGAGCAGCTAAAAGCGTATCGCCAGAGGGCGGATATACCAATAGCGATTACAGAGATGAACTCAATGTTTTCTATTGGCAAAGGTGAAACGGATGAATATATAAGAACACTTACCGGAGCAATGTATATTGCGGACTTACTGAGTCTATTATCCAAAGAGCCAAATATTCTAATGGCTAACTTTTGGTCTTTAACGGGCAATTGGCAATTTGGCGCTATCGATAAAAAGGGTAAAGAGCGCCCTGCGTATAAAGTATTAAGTAAATTTCATGATATGTTGGAGGGGCAACACGTGGAAACAAATGTTAGTGGCCCTTCGTTTGATATTATAAAAACGGGTGCTATCGCTGAGCAGAAAGGGAATAGTTTTTTAACGGCGCTAAGCTCTGTTTCAGAGGTAAAAGGGCAACGCCTCTTAAAGTTATGGGTGATAAATAAACATCCTTTAAAAGCGGCAAATGTATCGTTGAACTTAATAGATGACGTGGTAATAAGAGTAGTTAATGTAGAAACATTAACTACAGAGGATTATTTTTCAGTGAGTGATGCTGAAAATATGACATGGAAAAAAGTCGATGGAAAGGGTTCTTTAGCTGTAGAACTTAAGCCTCATTCAGTTAATTTAATAACGATAGAGCTATAATGATAAGTAATGTTAATCAAAGGCTTCAACAGGAGATAAACCTTCTTCTAGATGATAGGGAGGGCCTTGTTGTTCTAGAGGCAGGGTGTGGGTCAGTCAGTCACATTAAAATTCCTAATGTAGGTAAAATGGTGGGGATTGATATTTCCGAAAAGCAATTGCAAAGGAATGCTCAGTTAGATGTCAAAATTGTAGGTGATTTACAAACCTACCCCCTTGAAAAGGGGGGCTACGACGTTATTGTATCTTGGGATGTTTTAGAACACCTCGATAACCCTAAAGCGGCTTTAGAGAACTTTTTTGAGGCGACTTCAAAAAAAGGAATTTTAATTTTGGCTGCACCCAATATAGTGTCAATTAAAGGTGTTGTTACCAAATTGATGCCTCATTCATTGCAAGTGGCTTTTTATCGATATGTTATAGGCGATACACGAGCTGGAATAGATGATCAAGGGCCTTTCAAGGCGTATCTCAGGAAAGCTATGTGGCCAGAGAAAATAAAAAAAGCTGCGCTGGCTAAAGGGTTTTCTGTGCCATATATGGTTAAGTATGAAGGCCCAGTTCCCAAGCACCTTAGAAGTAGAAGTAAAATATTTAATGTTTTATTTGGTTTTATTGGCTGGCTCTCGAAAATTGCTTTAGGAAAAAACAACGATTTAACTGATTCTGATTATATGATTATTCTGCAACGCGACTAGTGCACGTTCAGAGTGAATTAAATCTTAAGAATAAGGAGCTTTTTTAACCGTGAAACGACATATAGCCATATTGGGAACTAGGGGGGTGCCAGCTTGCCACGGTGGGTTTGAAACCTTCGCGGAGAACTTTGCTCCTTATTTGGTGAAAAATGGATGGAAGGCAACGGTGTATTGCCAAAAGGAAGGAGTCGGTGAAATTGATGAATGTGAATGGCAAGGTGTTCGTTTAATTAATGTTTATGTTGCCGGAGATAGCCCCGCATACACAATATTATATGACTACTTATGTGTACGACATGCTATGAAGGAAGGTGCTTACATACTAAACTTAGGTTACAACACAGGTTTTTTAAATGTTTTCTTTCGTTTTTCTGGGCAGCATACTACCATCAATATGGATGGTTTAGAGTGGAAGAGAGATAAATGGCCGTGGCCAGTTAAAGTATGGTTTTTTCTTAATGAGATAATTGCTTGTCGACTTGGCAATGAGTTGATTGCGGATCATCCTGAGATTGCTCGTCACTTATCAACAAGAGTTAGCAAAAAGAAAATAACGATGATTGCTTATGGAGCTGATGACATCATAGAAAGTGCTCTTATGGGCAGTAAAAAGAGTTTTATTGAATCGTTGGGTGTAAAGTTAAATAATTACTTTGTAGTAATTGCACGGCCAGTTGTAGAAAACTCCATCTATGAGATTGTGGCGGCTTTTTCGAAAAAGGAGCGTGGTTCAAAGTTGCTTGTTTTAGGGGAGTTTGATTTTGAGAATGTGCATTACCATAAGAAAATTAAGAACATAGCATCTAAAGAAGTTTTGTTTCCTGGTGCTATTTATGAAAAAGATATTGTGTCAGCATTAAGATTGTACTCAATTGCATATATACACGGTCATCGCGTAGGAGGTACTAACCCCTCATTGGTTGAATCGTTAGGCTCTGGATCGGCAATTATTGCTCATGATAATGTTTTTAATCGGTGGGTGACAAACAATAACATGTTGTACTTTTCAACTATTGGAGACTGTTCGGAAAAGATACAGAAACTGATTGATGATGGGGCGCTGCGAGAAGAGTTACGTGATAAAAGCAAGAAGTGTTTTAAGCTTGGTTTTACTTGGGAAAAGGTGCTTGCTGAATATTTAGTCTATTTTGAGGGAATAGAGGAAGCGTCTTTATAATGGCGTCGTTTTCTTTACTTTAAGTAATTTTCCGGGTATTCCGAATAAGACTCTGCCTTCGGGAACAGAAGTGATGGCTAGAGATTTTGCTCCAATGGTAGCGTTGTTACCAATTGTTACTGAACCCAGAACTGTTGCGCCTGCAGACATGGTGACATTGTTCCCCAATATAGGGAGTCCGGGGCCTGCCCCAATATCAATTTCTTTGATGCCTCCGCCCATCCCAGATTGGGCAAAAAAAGTGCAAGAATCACCAGTTTTTCCGATAATTATAATGCCTACAGGGTGCGGGATGTAAAGATGTGAACCAATGCTTGAAGAGGGGGCTATATCTAAACCAAAGATGATGATATTCAAGCTATAAAGAAACCTTGCTATTAGGTAATGCTTGTTCTGAAAGAAGTAGTGTGAAAAGCGGTATAAGATTAAAGATGAAACACAGGGTAATAATAAAAAGCTTATTTTTTTACCCAAGGTTAACTTAACGCCAATTTCTTGAGCATACCGAGACATATCAGAAGATATTAAGTGGCGAACGGATTTGAATTTCACAAAAATAACCTATGAATCATATTAAAGGGTGATTATAATAAATGGAGACATAAAATGAAAGTAAGAGAGTCCGCTTCGCTTATTAAATTAGATTTTGTGAGGCTGTGAGGTTGTTTGGGTTCAGGGGATGAGCCTACATTTTTTAAAAAAACTTGCGTTTAGTGGGCAGAGCTTTTAGCTGCTCAGGTTAATCGCTCTTTAAAGTTAGCTAAAAAATAATCGATTTGTTGGAAGTGATCGGGTGGATGCCTTCACTTTAGAGTGAAGGTGACTATGCAATGAACCCTCAAGAGCCTGATGGGTTTTCTAGTCGACCAAGGGAGTGGTTTTCTTGGCTAAGAAGTTTGATTCTACTATAGGTATATATACTATAAATAATGGTAACGCTTAATTAGATAAGGGTGGTTTTGTCTCGAAACTACTTTAAATAGTGCTTTAGCTAAAGCACGGAGTACATTGGAAATTATTATTATGATTCGTCTTATGAAAGAAAATGGCAATGTTTTATGTTGCTTTGTTATGCTTTTCTTTATGGTTTCTTGCGCACAAGTTAAAAATAGAGAAGTAGTTTTAGAAGCGCCACAGGTAAAATCACAAAAAGAAACGGCAACTTCACAAGTGAGTGATTTTTATTATTTGTCACCCGGTGATGAAGTAGAGGTGCAATTTCCTTATAGGCCACTACTAAATGGTAGCTACATTGTTAGACCTGACGGCAATTTATCTCTTGCAATTATTGGAACAATAAGAGTAGCAGGACGAACTCCTGATGAGCTACAAAATGAAATTCGGAAGCGTTATGCTGAGTTATCTAGACCCATTGAAAATGTAAAAAAAGAATATCATATTGATGTTGGCGATGAGTTGGAAGTAAGTTTTTTAAACCATAAAGAATTGGATGGGCTTTTTATTGTTCGGCCTGACGGAAAAATCTCTTTACCACTTATTGGGGAAATAGTGGCTGAAGGTAAGCCGCCTCTAATTTTGGAAAAGGAGTTAACGGCACGTTATAGTGTTAATTTAAATGCTCCTAGGCTTGTTGTTATTATTAGGAAATACACTTCAAATTATTACTATATTAATGGCAAGAGGCATATCCAGCCTTTTAGAGATCTTGATGGGGCAGTGGTTATAATGAGAAAAACCACTCCCATGCAGATTTTTGTTGGAGGAGAGGTGATTTCGCCAACATTTTTTGATTATACGGGCCCGATCACAGCTATCCAAGCGATTATTAAAGCGGGTGGGGTGAAAAAAAGTGGGGAAACAGAGCGAGTTGTGATACTGCGCAGAGAACCTAATCAGAAACCTAAATTAATTATTCGAGATCTAACTACGGATTGGGTTAGTAGCAATGAAGCTGTTGGTGGCGGAGGGATGCTGAAAACATTTCTGGGTGACTTTCAATTGCACCCTTATGACGTAGTTATTATACCTAAAACAAAAGTAGCACATGTTAAAGACTATTTAGATCAATATCTTTATGATTTAATCCCAGCTCTGCGTAATAGTTCACTTAGTTTTGTTTATGAGTTAAAAGCGCAAGAGCAAGAAGTAACCTCAACAGTTAGGTAATTGATAATTCATATGACTCCTCTTTTTGAAATTGATAAACATGACCAGTTCAAATCTTATTCACTGAAAGATTTGCTTGCATTGTGTTTTAAGCATAAAAAATTGATAACAAGAGTCTTTGTTATTGTTGCCGTATGTGTAAATACAATGCTTTTTTACATTCCTTCTGTGTATACAATAAATGCAAAAGTTTTAATTCGTACTGAAACGCAGGGGACGCCCTCCTTTTTTGCTGGTGTTGTTCCGGTAAAAGAAAGGCTGGCGAGTGACCCGGTTAAAAGAGTTATTGAAACTGAAATGCAAATGGTCGAAGGAAGAGAGGTGGCTGAACAAGTCGTTAAAGAGCTGAGCCTAAAGTGGGATGAGGTTTATCATAAACCATTGGTTCATATATTCGAACCAATAGGTACTTATCTTATAGATCCTGTTATGAGTCTATTGGGTTTTGATAAGGACCCTAGGAAAAATGGTTTTGATGATACGGTAAAAGCACTTTTAGAGAGTATTAGTGTGGCTCCTGAAATTAGTAAAAGTGCCGATACCAGTTCGAATATTTTTGTTGTGTCATTAAAATCAACAGACGCAGTTCTTGGTAGGGATGTTCTTAGTAAGATCTTGAATGCTTACCGAGAATACGAGGTTAAGGAGATGCGAAAGGCAGCGGAGGATGCACGGTATATAGTTAATGAGAAAGTTAATGAAAGTTATTCTGTCCTCAGTACTGCGCAACTGAACCTTGAAACTTTTCTCGGAAATAAAAAAGATGGGACAGCTGAAGCTAATGGTAGATTATTGACATCACCAAATGATCGGTCGGTTATTTTGATGATTGAAGAGGAAATAATAGGGCTTGAATTCGAATTATCTACTCTGAGGGATAGGTATAAACCAACTAATGATAATGTACTACGTATCAAAAGATTAATAGAAAAACTTCGAGTTAGGTTGCGCCGAGAAATGATGCTTTTTGCAAGGAACCATGCCGAGTTATCTACTTTAGAGCGAGACTTGCAGCAGGCTGAGACTATCTATTTGAAACTTAAGGAGAGGCTTTCTGAAATAGAATTATTTATTGATATGAATGAACAAAATATAAATTCTAAAGAGATTTTGGAATCACCACTTGTGCCTCGTGAGTCGAGTTGGAAAAAAGATATGCTATTGGGTGTGTTTGGAGCAATTATTGGGCTGGTTTTTGGCGTGATGTTTGCCGGCATTAGAGAGTATTTTGGTCAAGGTATTAGAGATGATATGGATATTGCAAAGTTTTTAGGCATTGAGTCGCTTGGGAAAATCCCTGAAGAGCGGGGTGATACGATTACTTCTTTTTTAGAAAAATGATTCATAAGGGTTTATTTCATGACTAGTTTACCGGGTAAGTTTTTACGAATTGCTTTGAAAGTATTAGCAAAATTAGAGTTGGGGAGTGTAAATAATGCTAGTGCCAAGTCCAAGGTTGTCTATGTAACGAGTGCTATAGCCAAAGAAGGAAAAACTTTTGTAGCTCATGCGGTTGCAAAATCATTAAAGAGTTCGACAGTCCATAAAATATTATTAATTGATGGGAATATGGATTCTCCTTCACCTTTATCTAAAGGAACGAATGAGGGGCTATCAACTTTTTTCTCTAGTAATGATTTTGATATTCTTCGGGCAGTTATAAAAGGTGAAGGGGCTGACGTTGATTTTTTGCCGGCGGGAAATGATTGTAAGCCGGGACTGCTATATCAGCAGGATAAAGTTGAATTATTACTGAGCAGGCTTTCCGAGAGCTATGATATTGTTATTATTGATGGTGCGCCCTTGCTAAAATCAGGTGCTAATTCGCTTGCGCATAAGTCCTCAGGCATTATTCTTGTTATTAAAGCTGAGAGTACCAGTAAAGAGGTCATTAAAGAAGCGATGTTAGAGTTAGATATCGATGAAGAAAGGTATTACGGTGCTATTCTTAACCATCGGCCTAAATACATACCTGAACGCTTATATAGGAAGCTAAGTTAGTCTTTATGGTGAACGCTTACCAACGTAAAGGTGTCGAGTTAGGACCTTTGATAGCGGCGTTTTTGATGTCGCTGACGGTAGTTTTACTAAGTGAACTTAGTCTTGCTTGGTTGGTATTGTTATTTTTAGGTATAGGTTATGTTGCACTTGCTTTTTTGTCCGGCAATGTCAAAAACTTTTTATTTCTAGGGATGATGGTCGGCAGTTCAATCGATATAAATAAAGCACTTATTAATGAAAGTGGTATCTATACGGCAGATTTATCAATTACCTTTATGGATGTCTTTTTTTTGCCGCTACTTGCTCTATGGTTATTTGAAAAATTTCTTCTTAACCGAGAAGGAGTGCAATGGAATAAAATATACCTTTTTCCTTTCATTTTTATTATATGGTGTTGGATATCGGTTAGTTATGCTGAAGCACCAAGGCCAGCAATACTAATGTGTGTTAATTATACGCGTTATTTGTTTATTTTTATCCTAATTGCTGATTTCATCAAAACACCTAGGCACTTAAGATATGCTTTGTTTGGTTTAGGTGTGGGGATAGCATTACATTTATTATTAGCTGTTTTGCAAATAATTACTAAGGGTGCCTTTCAAATTCAAGGCTCAAAAATAACAACACTCGGCACTAGGTTGGTTTTTGAAAATGCTGGTGGGCTTCATGTATTTCGACCCTCAGGATTTTTGGGGCACCCTAATGTATTAGCAGATTATTTGGTTTTTGTATTACCCGTTTTATTAACACTTTTTTTATTGGGTATAAAAAGAATTGGTAGGTTGGTTTGGCTTGGTACAACACTCTTTTTTATTTTTGGGATTGTAGCCCTACTGTTGACTCTTTCGCGTGCTGGTTGGCTCTCATTTTTTTTTGCGGCCTTATTTATTTTAATACTAGGGTATTTAAAAGGGGTTGTTAGTTCTCAATTGATTGCTCGCCTAATAGTTTTAGGCATGGTTGGGGTGATGTGTATTATTATTGTCTTTCCGGCGGCACTTCTACGCCTAACCGAAAGTGATCAGCGATCAACTGAGTCTCGTTTTATAATGATGGATCAGGCATTACTGATTATTGACCGTAACTTTTTATTGGGTGTTGGAATGAGTGGTTATAATCGTGCCGCGAATAAAAATATTCCCGAGTCCTTTGCAAATATTTCAACTTGGTATCAGAATCAATTACTAAAAGGAGTTGTGCATAATAAATACTTACTTGTAATGGCCGAATTGGGGCTGATTGGTCTGGTTATTTTTTTGTTAATGCTCTGGAAGTTTACTACCGTAGCTATTCGCTACCGTCATTGGAAAGACCCCGTGTATTATTCTGTGGCACTTGGCTTGTCTGCAGGCGTATTTGGGCAGATTATTTTTTTTGTATTTGATCACTTTCATGCTGATATACGGCTAACGTTGCTATTTGTTTATTTTGGTCTTATTGCGGCAGTTATTAAATTGCAAGAAACTGATGGGGACGGGGTGATCGCTGAGTGAGTTTCCGTCGAGCATTGAAAAACCTGTTTTCGTTATCTGTTATGCGGATTGCAACCGCGCTACTTTCTTTTCTTTTGTTTGGCCTTTTAGCCCGTGTTTGGGGGCCGGAACTCTTAGGCGAATATAGTACGGTTTTTACGTATTTTATGTTTTTAATGCAGTTTCCTCTTCTGGGCTTACATCTCATTATTGTAAGAGACGTTGCATCATGCAGTAAGGACACCGGGCGTTATATTTTTTCTAGTGCCTTCTTATCTTTTTGCACTTCTTTTGTTATTGCTATGCTCGTCGTAGCAATAGGGTGGTTTGGGTATGAAACTGAATTACACTCCTCCTTTTTTATATTAGCGTTAACATGTTTCCCAACCGCCATTATTGTTAGTATTGAGTCAGCGCTGATGGGCTGTGAAAAAATGGCAGTGATTTCAAAGGTTAATATAGTTGAAAGTGTTATAAGGGCAGCTCTAAGTGCTACTCTTCTTTTTGCGGGAGCGCCTTTAGTTGCTTTAGTTGCAGTATTGCTTTTTGGTCGAATAATTGCGCTGTTGATTTATATTCAGCAGGTCAAGAAAATCATAATATTTGATAAAAAATTATTTGATGTGTTACTAGTCCGGCGATTGATAAAGCAAGCCCCTTTGTTCTTTTGTATACTTTTATTTTCTGCTAGCATCGGTAGGCTTGACTTGATATTTCTTTCACTATGGAGTGACGGGATGCATGATGTGGGCATATATTCAGTGGCTTTTAAAGTTTACGAAATAGGTATTATGGTTCCAAGTATGATCACGGTTGTACTGTTCCCGATTTTTTCACGCCTCTATACCGAAAGCCATAAAGAGTTTAGAGTAAACTTCTGTATTGTAACGCGTATTATTAGTGGGATAGGCCTCCCCTTTACTATTATGGCAGGGGTTCTTTCCCCGACGTTACTTCCAATGTTATTTGGTGCGGAGTATGAGGAGTCAATAATTTTGTTTCAGTTGTTGTGTGGAGCGATATTTATGACAGCACTTGACCAGCTATTTACTATAGTTCTGTTGGCGGCAAAGCAGGAGAAGCTTGAACTTAGAGTTCTATCCATTGCATTTATTGTCTATTTAGGAGGGTTGGCATATTTGATTCCAACCTTGGGTGGAGTGGGCGCGGCCTTGGCAACGTTATTAGCTTTACTAATAAAAGTTATAGCACGTTACTACTATGCTTCAAGAGTTATTGATGTTTCGCTGGTTGCATTAAAGCTCCCCTCTCTCTTTATTTCAGGTAGTTTAATGTGTTTTGTCCTTTATTTTATTTCAGATATTAAGCTGGCAATATTTTTAGGTTTACTGGTTTATGTGCTATCGATGTTTTTTATGAAAGCAGTGGTTAAAGAAGATTTGTATAAACTCCCAGCTATGTTATTTAACAAAATAAATAATTAATATTTAAGTGGAAACCTTTTGGCATAATATTTATATACTTCAATGTTGGGAGCATAGATTTACTCTAACCAGTCATTAAGTTGATTAATGAGTTGATGTTGTGTTTTTTTGCTGATGAACGCACCAATATGTCCTCCCTGTAGGGGTGCCTCCTGATATAAAGAGGCTTTGATATGCTGGCTCAGCGCTTGTGCTGCCGCGGGTGGCACAATATGGTCCTTAGTAGCGTAAAAGTTTAGAACCGGGCACTTTATATCGCTAAGTAAAACGTGCTTATTTTTAAGGAATAAGCTTTTTTTATGTAAGCTATTTTGCTGATAGAAAGATTGTAGAAACTCATTGGCTGCTTGTGCTGCTAAATCGGGAGTATCATTTAGCCATTGCTCCATACGCAAGAAAGTATGAAGCGATTCTTTTTTACTGCTTAGGGTAGCAGGTTGTCGGTATTTTTCATGTGTTAATTGAAAGGGCTTTAGGCTGTTAAATAACAGGCTAATGGACTGTCCTGTGATGTTAGGGCTCGTTTCACTTAGCTTGTTTGTTAGTACGCCGTTACTCCATGATTTAAGTATGTTATGTGTATTTTCAAAATCGATAGGGCTAACGAGGGTCACTAATTTGTTTATGCTTTCTGGGTGTAGTGCTGCGTAACACAGTGAAAAAACACCGCCTTGGCAGATGCCTAATAAATTAATAGTTTGGCTATTGGAGTGTCTTTTTGTTCGTTGAACACAACGGTGTAGTAAGCCATTAATATAATTGTCTAAGCTAGTAAAGCAATCACTACTATCAGGGTAGCCCCAGTCAATTAAGTAAACAGTAAAGCCTTGCTCTAATAAGCGAAGAACCAGAGAGCGGTCGGGCTCTAAATCAACAATATCTGGCCGGTTGACTAATGCATATGTAATGAGTATTGGTATTTCTTTTTGTTTTATATCGAGTGCTTCGTAGCAAAACAGCTTTAATTTGTTTTCTGAATAAATAAGATTTTTCGGTGTGCTTGCTAGTTGTGGCGCAGAGTTCTCATCAAATTGGCTAAGTTGGTTTATTAATAACTGGAAGTGAGCTTGCCAATGGGTACTATATGCTTGAGAAGAAAGGGACATGCTTATTTGGAATAGAGGCTATTGAAGCTTTTCTAAGCTTATTGTGAGCTGTTGAATGGTTGCTTCGGTCTGCTCTTTGTACTCTGCAAATTCTGTACGCAACTGGTGTAAGCCTTTTTGTAAGTCAGTGATTGGTTGCTGTGTGGGAAGCCCAAGGTAGGATAGATGTTTTTCACTGATGTGCTGTTGAGCTTGCATTAATTGTTTAATTACGTCGAACAGTTGGTGTTGAGCATGAATATACTCATCCGTTTGGCTAATTTCAGTCAATGCTTCTTCACCAGCTTGTAACCAATGTTCGCATACCTTTTCTATTGAATGCTCATCGAGCAGGGTTTGTTTCTCTTGGAATAAGCTGGCAGCACGTTGTCCAACACTTACTTGTAAGGTTGTTATTTTAATTAGGGCTGATTGTAGGTTTTTTATGCACTCAATGATTAAAGTGAGGTCGGGCATATTTTCTAAAGGACAGAAGCTTTTTTCGTTGGCTAAATTCCAGAAGCTTTCAAGGCTTTCTTTATTATCAACATGTTGAATTAGTTTTGAGTAGAAATCACCTTGTTGTTGGAAATTTTGGAGGATGGTTTTGTATTCATCGGGCATATTTTCTAAAGGACAGAAGCTTTTTTCGTTGACTAAATTCCAGAAGCTTTCAAGGCTTTCTTTATTATCAACATGTTGAATTAGTTTTGAGTAGAAATCACCTTGTTGTTGGAAATTTTGCAGGATGGTTTTGTATTCATCGGGCATATTGCTGCTGAACAGTGTATTAAGCTGCTCAAGGATATTGTCCGCTTTGCTGTCTGAACTACTCATTCATTTCACATTTAATGGTTCGACAAGGATTCTATTGAAATAAACCAACAAGGTACAGCAATAACACATGCTTAATGAAACTAAAGCTTGATTGATGTCGCTGGTCTTATTTTACTTAAAGACCACT
>Ga0209081_1000898_pt1 | contig 17911 bp, 12 predicted proteins | sample GOMGulsemesocosm_4_FD_184636 | JGI IMG/M metagenome (GOLD analysis project Ga0209081, IMG submission 184636) | Methane-oxidizing microbial communities from mesocosms in the Gulf of Mexico - GOM15B Gulf of Mexico (SPAdes) (version 2) | ecosystem: Environmental > Aquatic > Marine > Cold seeps... | reverse complement strand
ATAATCTTAGAAAAGGCCATGGTAATTCTTAGGTCTCTAGAAACTGGACCTCTTTTAGCAATCAAGTCGACAATATTATTGTCAATAGAGTCTTCCATGGAGTCAACTTCTGGCTCTCGGTCTAATACTTTTTTGGCCAAGTCTTTATTTAGGCTCAATAGCGCCTGTAACGCGACTCGGCTCTGGTCAAGTACCAAGCAACCCATCTCCAAAACATGTAAGTGAAGACTGTTTAATTCACCATCGAAACGATGATCGGCATGCCCTTCAAGTGTCTTTGTCATATCCGTTCTCCTGTCAGACTAACCAAATCGGCCAGTAATATAATCTTCTGTTAACTGGTGCAATGGCGCATTAAAAACTTGCTCAGTTGTACCTACTTCAATCAAATCACCTAGATGAAAATAGGCTGTTCGGTCAGATACTCGTGCCGCCTGCTGCATGGAGTGCGTAACAATACAAATAGAAAAGCTTTCACGTAACTCAAGCATAAGCTCTTCAATGGCAGCTGTTGAGATGGGATCCAGTGCTGAGCAAGGCTCATCCATCAAAATCACCTCAGGTTCAACCGCTATTGTTCTAGCAATACATAAACGTTGTTGCTGCCCGCCCGATAAGCCTGTTCCAGGTTGATCAAGACGATCTTTCACTTCATTCCACAAACCCGCTTTTTTTAAGCTATTGACAACAATTTCTTCTAGGTCATCTTTATGTGTTGCTAAGCCATGAATTTTGGGTCCGAAGGTAATATTTTCACGAATCGACTTTGGAAATGGATTAGGTTTTTGAAACACCATGCCAACATTAGCTCTTAAAGGGACAACATCAATAGAGTGATCATTGATATCGACCCCATCCATTATAATGGTGCCTGTTACGCGACAAATATCAATCGTGTCGTTCATTCGGTTCAAACAACGTAAAAAGGTGGACTTGCCACAACCTGATGGCCCGATCATCGATAGGATTTCTTTCTTTCCTACGTCTAGATTCAACCCTTTAATCGCATGAGTATCTCCATAATGGACATTGATGTCGGAACAACGCATACGCGGACCCTCCACTCTTACATCCCCCACTGTTGAACGATTATCACGATCAATTTTAGGTATTTTAGATTGAATATCAATGGCTTCTTTTGTACGACTTGTATTTGTAAACAACTCGTTTTGTTCTTTCTTTTGCTCAGTTCTCATTGTTAACCTCTAACTATATTTAATTCTTTAGTTCGCGTAATGTGCTTTGTTCTACCAACGACGCTCGAATTGCTTTCTTAAAATAACGGCTATCGCATTCATCAACACTAAGAAACCCAGTAGCACCATAATGGCTCCTGATGTGCGCTCTAAAAATGCTCGCTCTGGACTATCTGCCCATAGGAAAATCTGTACAGGTAATACTGTTGATGGATCAAAAACACCGCCCGGTATATCAACAATAAAGGCAACCATACCAATCATCAGCAACGGTGCTGATTCGCCCAATGCCTGAGCCATCCCAAGAATCGTACCGGTTAATATGCCCGGCATTGCCAAGGGCAAAACATGATAAAAAACAGCCTGCATCGGCGATGCACCAACCCCTAGCGCTGCTTGTTTTATTGATGGAGGCACTGACTTTAATGCCGCACGGCTAGAAATAATAATGGTTGGTAAGGTCATTAAGGTAAGAACCAAACCACCCACAAAAGGAGCCGATCTAGGTAGCCCAAAGAAGCTGATAAAAATAGCAAGACCTAGCAAACCAAAAATAATGGATGGCACAGCTGCTAGGTTGTTAATGTTGACTTCAATAAAATCAGTAAACTTATTCTTGGGCGCAAACTCTTCAAGATAAATTGCTGATGCAACACCAATTGGGAACGATAATAATAAGGTTACCAGTAAGGTATAAAAAGAACCGACGGCAGCACCCCAAATACCGGCTGATTCAGGATTCCGCGAATCACCTGCGCTAAAGAAGGTTGTATTGAAGCGTTTTTCCATTCGCTTTTGCGCAACTAATTGATCAATCCATTCAATTTGGTTGTTTTTGATACGTCGATCACCCTCATCAACATCACGGTCTATATGCCCTTTAAAGAACATATCCACCTCATCATCTGCAAGCACCCAAATTGTCACTGTCTGACCAATTAAGCTAGGCTCATCCATCACCAAGTCTTTTAGTTGGAAAGCCGCACTTTGGCTCACTAAGCCGTAAAGTTTGCGTTTTTCCCGTCTCCCGTCAACAGCAGGAAACATATCCCTTAAACTTGCTTTAATAACCGCCGAGTAATTTCCTTTTTTTAGATTATCAGAATCTATTTTAGAAGCATCAACCTGAACATCCAGCTTGACATAGGTCTGCTGAAAAGCCCCATAACCTTTGCTGCTAATACTAATAAGCAACATGGCTAGAAAACCTATCGCCAGTAAAATAGACGCTTTACCTAATAACTGAAAACGTTTCTCAGATCGACGCCGCCTTTCCATTCCTGCCTTAATCACATCCATAGTACGGCGAGGTGGTGTATCCGATTTAAGATTTTCCATCATTTTATTTCCGCTGATATTATTCATATTGTTCTCTGTACTTGCGCACAATACGTAGCGCGACTACATTAAGAAGAAGGGTAATTACAAACATCACCAAACCCAACGCAAAAGCTGCCAGTGTTTTTGCACTATCAAACTCTTGGTCACCTGTTAACAAGGTCACTATTTGAACAGTCACCGTTGTGACAGCTTCTAGCGGATTGGCTGTTAAATTAGCGGCAAGGCCGGCTGCCATTACCACAATCATGGTTTCGCCCAAGGCACGAGAAACCGCCAACAGAATACCGCCAACAATGCCCGGTAATGCTGCGGGGAAAATAACTTTCCGTATCGTTTCAGATTTTGTTGCACCTAATCCATACGCACCGTCACGCATCGATTGCGGCACGGCATTAATAACATCGTCAGACAAAGAAGAGACCAATGGAATAATCATAATCCCCATCACCAAACCCGCTGCCAAGGCACTTTCAGAAGCTACATCGAGCCCCAAATTTGTACCCATACCCCTAAGCAGTGGAGCCACCGTTAATGCGGCAAAAAAACCATAAACAACCGTTGGAATACCCGCAAGTACTTCAAGTAGAGGCTTAGCAATACCGCGAACCTTATTACTGGCATACTCCGATAAATAAACCGCTGACATGAGGCCAATGGGAACTGCCACCATCATCGCGATAAAAGAAATCAGTAAGGTCCCTGTGAATAAGGGAATGGCACCAAAGGCACCGCTTGATCCCACTTGGTCTTCTCGCATCGCCGTTTGAGGGCTCCACGTCAAACCAAAAAGAAAATCATCAACAGATACTTGTTGGAAAAAACGTATCGATTCAAATAACACCGACAAAACAATACCTAGCGTTGAAAGAATAGCAATACTTGCGCAAAGAATGAGAAGACCTTTAATCAGATGCTCAACTGCATTACGTGCTCGTAAATCAGGGTGTATTTTTCTAACTGCCGCTAAACCGAGGACAAAGGCTAATATCAAAGAAATTATTGTTAATAAGATATGACTCGTTACTTCGAGGCTTCTATATTGATCGACTGCTGCCTGTATATGAATACTAGGCTCGTTAGCGGTTAAATTTCCTTGAACTAAATTATGTATATCATTGACCACTAAATTAGCGTGTTCTTGATTGATACCAATGATTTCTTCTGGCAAATCTGCAACAACCATTTGAGTTATTATGCTTGGCTCAAAAATAACCCATACAGCAACCAATAAAATAGCAGGCAAGCCACTCCATATGGCTGCAAAAAAACCATAATATGAAGGTAGAGAATGTAAATTTCTTAGCTGGCCTTGAACTGTTTTAGATGCTCGTTGACGACCGACAAAATAAGCGACCGAGCTTAAGAGCATTAAGGTAATAAAAAGAATGTTCTCTTGCATTTTATAACTCCTCCGCGGCATTAAGCGGGTCTTGCTAATAATCTATAATGTCTAAGCTAGCGTTTTGAAAAATAAAACAGGGTAAATACTCGTTTACCCTGTTTTATCGCTAACTAAGAACTCAAAAGGCATCCTTGCCTGTGCTTTCCTTAGTACTTCTTTATAGAGATGAAAGAGGAATTAAGTCTTTCGCTGCTTTACTAAATGCCGCACGCTCATCTTTAGGCATTGGAATCAATCCACGATCAGATAAGTAACCTTCATCACCGTAAGTCGCTTCACTAGTGAAAGACTCGATGAACTCTTGAACACCTGGAATCACTTTCACGTGTGCTTTTTTCACATAGAAGAAAAGAGGACGTGAGATAGGGTATGAACCATCTGAAATAGTTTCAAATTTTGGTTCTACACCGTTGATAACAGAGCCTTGAACTTTATCTAGGTTTTCATCAAGGAAGCTAAAGCCAAAGATACCGACAGCATTTGGATTTGCATCCAGCTTTTGCACGATTAAGTTGTCATTTTCGCCAGCTTCAATATAAGCACCATCTTCACGAACTGTGTGACAGATGCTTTTATATTTAGATTTCAATTTTTTCGCTAAAACCTTGTCGCCCGCTTTTTTAGCTTTCTTTGAATCTTTCTTTATCTTTTTAATCCAAGAAAAGTTCTTACAGCCGCCTTCCATTGCTAATTCAGCAAATGCATCACGAGTACCTGATGTTGGAGGAGGACCCAATACTTCAATATCAACTGCTGGTAATGCAAAATTAACGTCTTTCCAAGTTTTATAAGGGTTAGCAACTAATTTTTCGCCACCTTTAGGATCAGGAACATTCTTCGCTAATGCTAAAAACAAATCTCTTGTTGTTAAAGACATCTCAGTGCCTTTCTTCGAGTTAGCAATCGCAATGCCGTCATAACCAATTTTAATTTCTATAACATCAGCAACGCCATTTTTCTTACACATCGCTAACTCAGACTTTTTCATACGACGAGAAGCATTAGTAATATCAGGATGCTGGACACCAACCCCAGCACAAAATAATTTAAAACCACCACCTGAACCTGTTGATTCAACTTTAGGTGTTTTAAACTCGCTGCTTTTACCAAATTGCTCAGCAACAACTGTTGCAAAAGGGTATACAGTTGAAGAACCTACGATACTGACGTAGTCACGTGATGCAGCATAAGCGCTGCCTGCAACGAAAGCCGCTGCCATTGTAGCTGTTAATAAAATATTTCTTTTAGACATCTCATACCCCAGTTGTTATGTAATAAGTGTTAATTTCAAGTCTTACGTTAAATAGAGCAGACGCTACTTCTTCATATTCAGAAATAAAGCCCGCCCCTGTTCTTGACCGCAATATCGCATAGCAGAATGTCAGGGATATTTAGATTAGATGACAGTTTGGTGACAAGCGAAGAGCTCTTTAGATATTTTATATTCTGACAAGACTAGTTAAATCAATAAGTTAAACAACTCGACTATTCGAATGTTTTAAAGAATATAGCCACTAAAAACCCCAGTAAAGTTGAAAACCCTACAGTCTCTCCACCCTTAAGATATGCCTCTGGCAGCATCGTTTGTGCAATCATGGTTAACATGGCACCTGCAGCCAAGCCTTCCGTTATGGCTAATAATGAAGGGTCGGCTCCGACAAAAAACAAACTTCCTAGTGCTGCAATGACCCCTGTAATTAGCATCAACGATAACCACATCAGCATAATCTTTTTCTTCTTCATCCCTTGGTCTTGCATACCGGCTGAACTGGAAAGCGCTTCAGGGTAATTTGCTAAAAACAAGCCCGCTATTAATGAGAGGCTAACGTGCGACTGAGACACGCTGGCACCAATAACTAATGATTCAGGAATACCATCGAGCAGCATCCCCAACCAAATCGCTAACGGTGCATTTTTGCGCCCATTAATATCAAATACGAGAGGACTCACTGGTGTAACAGATTCCCCAGCATCTATGTTTGCCTGCACTTTGCGTGACCAATTCAAAATAGTCTCATCTGAGATATTCTGATAATGACGAAGGTATGCCTTCAGTTCATCACATTGATAATATATTTTTACTCGCCGCGCAAACTCAGGCAATTCTGTCATTAGCTCATCAAGGTCACAACGGCGAAGCATCCACGCATTTGTTACGGTATGTACCAATGCCGACAGAGAATGCCGGCTACCCGTTAAACTCGCCATAAAGCCAAAAGCATCGTTATCACCAAGCCTAATGGTCTTACCATTATCATCTAGCATAATAACTGCACCCTGCTCAATAATATAAAAGCGATCCGCGTTATCATTTTTGTAAAATAATGCTTCGCCGGGTACTAATTGCTTATAAATTAATTTAGAGCTAATCAGTTCCAACTCTTCTGCTGGAAGGCAACCAAACAAACTAAGCCGACCCACTTTATCTGCAATTTTTTTAAATCTTTCGGCTCGGCGGTTAACTGTTAGAACATTCTCATAATGCCCTTGCCGCATTAAGCTACGCACTGCAGCACCCGCCCAATCACTTACCTGCTTATCTTTAAGTTCATGCTGTTTCAAATAATTAACGAGAGCAGGACTTCTCAGCCATAGATGAACGGCTTGACGCAGCGTCGATGAGTACGGCAGTAGGTTCATAAACGCGGCTCTTGGCAACACCCACAAGCTCGCATCATCTATTGCTCTCGCCTTATAAAGGCTTGTTGACCCTGTTAAAAAACCCATCCAAGAAAACACATTGTGAGCATCGATCACTTTAACTGCCGAGCCATTCTTAGGGTCAATTAATTCAATTTGACCACTGGCAATAATATAAAGATTATCAGACGGGTCCCCTTGCTGATAAATCACCTGCCCCTTGTTAACCTCTATATATTTAATTGAAGAGGCCAGCGCTTTAAAGTCCTGATCCGACAGTTCCTTAAAAATATCAACCTTCTGCACTGACGACAGAATTTTCTTAAATCGCCTATATTCTTGTTTTCGTAAATGATAAATACGAGTAGAAACTTTTCGAACAAAACCACCATAATCATTAACGATTTCATTTAACAAAACAAACAAAAGGCCGCCAACAATGCAACCAAAAGCAAGCGGGTAAAAATAACCATGGTCTACAGCCGTTGCTACCAAGTCCAACGTTAGCGCTGCCAGTAAGGCTCCACTGCCAAAAGCCATTAAAAAAGAAGTGGCTCGATCCGTCGGTTTCCAGAAAAAAGAAGTGGCCGCTCCGAGCGGTAAGGAAAAAGCGCTCATAAGCCCTAATAACAATGCCGCCCAAACAATAGACCCTTGTATTGATGAAATATCAAACGCTAAGAGTCCAGACATGTAAGTTAGCCCATTACATGAAAACCACCGTCAATATAAACAGTGTCACCATTAATCATTTTAGCTGCAGGTGTTGCCATCAAAGCTGTTGCCATACCAATATCATCAATGGTTGCTAACTGATGAGAAGGAGTACGCTTCGCTGTTTCTGTTATCAGATCGTCAAATGATTTAAGCCCTGATGCCGCGCGTGTTTTAACCGGGCCGGGAGAAATGGTATAAGCTCTAATACCTTTTGGCCCTAGCTCATTAGCAAGGTATCTAACAGAGCTTTCTAGTGCCGCTTTTACTGGCCCCATTAAGTCGTAGTTAATAACGACTTTTTCAGCACCATAATAGCTCATCGCAAATAAGGATCCGCCATCAACCATAAGAGGTTCTGCCATTTTAGCCATACGTATAAAGGAGTGGCACGAAACATCTATTGCCGTCAGGAAGCCTGCGCTAGAAGAATCAACCAGCCGACCATGCAAATCCTCTTTCGGTGCAAAAGCAATTGAGTGCAGAGCAAAATCTAACTTACCCCACTTTTTTTCAATCGCTGCAAATACAGCAGCAAATTCGTCCTCGTTTTGCACATCGCAAGGCATAAAAATTTCTGGCTCTAATTCTTCAGCAATCGGATCAACAAATTTCTTTGATGGCTCATTCAAATAAGTAATGGCTAACTCAGCCCCTAATGTTTTAAATGCTTTTGCACAGCCATAAGCAATTGAATGCTGATTAGCTATACCTAAAATTAAGCCTTTTTTACCTTTTAAATTAAAATTATCCATTGAGTACATATTTGCTCCTTAAATGTTAAGTACGCCTTGATGATGTGTCAGTGCCAACGCATGTTTTGCGATCATAAGTTCTTCATTAGTGGGAATAACCAGCACCGTTACCTTGCTGTCAACGTGCGATACACAAGTGACCTCTTCACCTTCTAGATGGGCACCTGTATCAAGCTGCACTCCGATCCATTGCGCATCATCACAAACACGGTGCCTTATTTCGGCAGAATTCTCGCCAATACCCGCCGTAAAAACCAACGCATCGAGTCCGCCTAGTGCCGCAATAAGGGAACCCAACTCACGTCGTATTCGATAAACAAATAGATCAACCGCCAACTTGGCTCGCGGCTCATCACTTGCCAGCAACTCGCGCATATCATTACTCACGCCAGAAACCCCCAACAGCCCAGATTCTTTGTAAAGCAAGTTTTCTAGTTGGCTAACATCCAACTGTTTTTCGCGCATCAGGTATAACAAAACTCCGGGGTCAAGACTGCCGCAACGAGTACCCATCAATAAACCATCCAGCGCTGAAAAACCCATTGTCGTATCAATGCTTTTTCCGTTATCCATAGCGCACATGCTGCAACCATTCCCAAGGTGCAGTATCACTACTTTTTTATTTGCCAACTCAGGTGTTTTTGCAGCCATCACATCCGCAATATATTCATACGACAAGCCATGAAAACCATAACGCCTAACCCCTTCTTGAAACAGTTCATCAGGCAAACCAAAACGCCTCGTTAAGTCCGCACAACGGCTATGAAAAGCCGTATCAAAACAAACAATTTGTGGGATATTAGGGCGTTCTTGAGAGATAACTCGAATACCTTCAAGGTTATGTGGCTGGTGCAGAGGGACTAATGGAATAAGCCCTTCCAAAGTCAGCATTAATTCTTTATCAACCAAACTAGGAGCCGATAGTTCTAAGCCACCATGAACAACGCGATGACCTACCGCCACGAGTTGACCCTCTGGCAAGTGTGCCCCCAACCATTCGAGTAAGTACTCTAAGGCTGCGTGATGCCCAGTTGATTCTTTATTCAGAAAAGTCTCTGCAAGTACCGTATGTTGTTTATCCTTTGCTTTGAAGAATGGCTGATTGCCAATACCTTCAACTTGACCATGAATTATTTCTATCGGTTCCACGGCATTTGAGGCACATGGCTGAATACAAAAAATGGTAAATTTTATGCTTGATGAACCCGCATTCAACACTAATAACAAGTCACTCATCTTTATGAAGCTTTCTGTGTAGAACTCATTAGATCAAGCGATCCTTTAATAGAATGTGCATGCGCAACAGCAATAGCACAAGAGGCTTTTCGTGACCGAACACTGTCAGCTCGGCTCGTTAAGATTATCGGAACACGGGCACCCAATACAATTCCACCCGCCTCAGCAGACGATAGAAAAATCAATTGCTTAGCTAACATATTCCCCGACTCCATATCTGGTGCCAGTAAAATATCCGCATTGCCAGCCACCTCACTTTTAATACCTTTAATTTTTGCTGCATCGAGGTTAATAGCATTATCCATTGCCAATGGCCCATCGAGAATCGCACCGGTAATTTGACCTCGGTCTGCCATTTTACAAAGTGCCGCAGCCTCAATAGTTGAAGGTATTTTCTTTTCAACCACCTCAACCGCTGACAAAATAGCCACTTTAGGTTGATCAACTCCCAATGTATGCGCTAATTCAATTGCGTTTTGGCAAATATCACGTTTATCATCAAGATCAGGAGCAATGTTAATTGCCGCATCGGTTATCAATAGTAGCTTTGGATAACTTGGAACATCCATAACAAATACATGGCTGAGCCTACGTTCTGTTCGAATGCCTAAACGGGATGAAACAACTGCGCCCATTAGCTCATCCGTGTGTAAACTCCCTTTCATTAATAAACCAACTTCACCCAAGCGCACTAACTCAACAGCTTTTTCGGCGGCTGCGTGACTATGCTCTACATCAATAATTTGGGTATCGCCAATTGGGAGATTATGCTCTTGTGCAAGCTGAAGAATTCGGCTTTTAGGCCCGATAAGAATAGGAACAATTAACTTTTCCTCTGCTGCTTCTAATGCCCCTTGTAACGCTGAAACTGAACATGGGTGCACAACAGCTGTTGGTACCGCTTGAAGTTCGCTTGCAAACTGAAATAGTTGGTTAAAACTATCGTTTTTCAATATTTGTACATCAGATGATTCAGAAGCCACAATCCGCATTTTTTCCTTTGGCGCTAGAACAATGGCTGTTCCACTCAGAATCATTTCTTGCCGTTGATTCACTGCAATGCAATTCAGTTCAATGGTGCAGCCATCATTTCCTTTTACTTCAACGGTCACGGTAACTCTAACTGTATCACCCAAGTGAATAGGGGTTAAAAACCCCAGCTTCTGACTCAAATAAGTTGTTCCTGGGCCAGGCATATTGTTACTAAGCAAATTAGACAATAATGACCCAACCCACATATGATGACCAACACCCGTTTCAGAGCCTTTAATATCGGTCAGAACATGGTCTCCAGACATGGCTGAAAACATCACCATATTTTCCCGTGTCAACGTTCGCTCAAATGATGCCGTTTGACCTAGATTAACCTCATCAAACGTATAGTTATCAATATATTTCATTAATCGCCCACCCTATTAATAGCAAAAAAACTTTTTACTTTAACCGAGTGGAATTATTAAGAAAAACGGGCTTAATACATGCAAAGCACGCATTGCAACAACCTTATCGATTAAGAGTATTGGCGTTACTTTATACGTCCATTGTTATTGTTTAATAGCAGTCAGGTGACAGTTTTATGAACAAAACTAGCCAGCTATATTTAAAATCATAATTCAGTCTAGTTATCTAGTGGCTTGAAACGAATAATCAGCAAAGGTAACAATGTCATATTTGCCAGCAACGCAGCAATCATTGAAAATCCTGTTAGCAGGCCAAAGTATATTGTTGGTATGAAGTTGGAAAAAACTAAAATAGAAAAACCAATGGTAATGGTTAATGATGTGTAATACATCGCTCTACCAATAGTGCTGTGGCTGCGCCGTGCAGCAAGCCAATAATCCTGGTGCTTGCTATATTCATCAGTAAATCGGTGAACGTAATGAATCGTGTCATCAACAGCAATGCCTATACATATAGCCGCAATGGTTATTGTCATCATATCCAGCGGGATGCCTAACCAACCCATCAGGCCAAGCACCATACTCGCTGCCATAATATTCGGAATAATAGCTATTGCTGCCAAACGTATATTTCTAAAGAGCATTGAAAGCATTAAAACAATGGCAATAAAGACAACGCCCAGTGTCAAAATTTGCGACTTAAAAAGACTTTGAAGCATATTGTTATAGAGCACAACCATGCCGGTAATTTTAATTTGCTCATCGTCTAACCCCAACTCTTGAACTAAACCCTGACGAATATTAACCAGTAATTCACCCCGTTTCAGCTTAGGATCGGACTCAAAAATACGAATACTAAAACGTAATTGATTTCCATCCTCAGACATATATGGCTCAATTAACGACTTTTTAATAACCGGTGGTAGTTTCTTATAGAGAATTGCCAGTTCAAAATCATTATGGAGAATCTCCTCATTAAGACTTTTCAGTAAACTTATTGTCGTCGCTATGGAAATTACTTTGCCTGTTTCATCGAAACTCTCAAGGTAACGATGTATCTTCTCGACCTTATCCAACATTTCGCTATTGAACCAATAGCTAGTCGCAGTTATTCCCGCTCCACCATCAGAAAATTCATCATCAAAGAACTCATCGTCTTCGTCATACTCCTCATCAGCCTCTTCTTCCAATAAGAAATCAGTTGGTGCATTTATCACCACATCTAGAGGAGTTGTGCCACCTAACTGACGATCTATTAACTCCATCCCCTGATAGATTTCAGTCGACTTTTTATAGTAATCAATAAACCTGTTTTCAACCGTCAGCTTAGTAACACCCCAAACACTTAATAACGCTAAGACGACAAACAACAGGATAATCCCACGACCATGCTTTTCATTCTGACGCGCCAAAAACTGAGTGGCCGCTTCGGTAAAGTCATGGTCATGAACCGGTTTTTCCTTCTCAAACAGCACCAAAGCCGCTGGAAACAATGTAAATGCAATCAGCTGCGCAAGGATAATCCCAATAACCATCATCCAACCAAAATCAATAACCGGGCGAATACCACTCACCAGTAAAGAGCCAAATGCCACCATTGTTGTTATTGAAGTATATAAGCAGGGAATAAACTTGCTTCCCACTGTTTCAAGAACTAAATCACGCTGAGTAATTGTTTGCTGTAAACCCTGCAACTCTCTATATCGTACAATCAAATGTACCAATAACGACAGCGTAAGAATAAGTAATAAAGAAACAAAATTTGATGAAACAACCGTCACTGGCCAATTGAGCAAGCCCAACATGCCAATCATACTGATACCTGATGCTGCACACGTGATCATCGCAAGCACAACCCAGCGTGGACGCCTAAAAATGATACTGAGAATGACAATAAGAATAATAAAAATGCCTACACCAAACGTCATTAGGTCATGGCGAACAAAATCAATCGAGTCACTCACAATCATCGGCACACCACCTAAATAAAGACTAGCGACCTCACGATGCTCATCCATAATGTTACGTACCGTAACAATATTCCTATTTTGCTGGGCTTGTAGCGAGGCATTATGAGCATCAAACTCATCTGCAAATGCCTTTAACTGCTCGCTTTCTTGCAAAGAAAGCCCAAGCTCTAGTTGTTTCGTACGCAAGGTATCACGTTGCTTTAACAATCGCTCCCACGTTTCATCGTATTCAAAAATAACCTGCAAGGCCGTTGTCGTTCCATCCCTACTGACCAATAATTCACGATAAAGCGGGCTAGAAAGAATCTCTTGTCGAGCCAACTCACGATCAGCCTTCTCACTTTCTAAGGTAATAACTTCCTGACTTAACTCAAATAACGTAACGGGTGGGCTTTTGATTAAAGGTACATCTAATAATGTTGTGACGGATTCCACACGACCCACTTTTTCTAACTTAGAACGTAGCTGCTTTAAATCCTCTAAAACCTCATCAGAGAAAAGCGCAGATTTTGGAGTATAGGTAATAATTAAACTATCATCCGACCCATAAAGCGCTTTAACTGACCGATAATATTCAAGCGACTCATCATTCTCAAGTACCAAAGAATCGGCAGAAGCATCCAGCCTAAATTTAGGAGCATAAGACGCCAAACCGACGATAACGAAAGCTACCATAAGCAGCGTAACTAACGGATGACCTAATATAGTGCGGTTATAAATAGATAACAGTACTGATGACATTTCTCTACGATTCCCTTCTAGTTGAACGTATTAGCATACGGACAAGAGCTTTTATTCTAAAAAATAATTTACCAAAATTTTATGGTGCTTAAGTTACCAACAATGTCCATAGCATATACAGCTAAGCCACTTTTATTACTCGCGTTATTTGCACCCCAATTCACGGCTGAACACAGACTTAATCCAAAAAACCCATGAGCCCAAAACACTCATTCATACGACATAAACATATTACTGTCTTGAGTTAAAATTTTCATGAGCTTAGGATGAACAAACACCTTCTCTCGCCCAGCGCCGTGATCGGATAACACGCCGATTTCTACCAGCTGCTTTAAATAAATAGAAGCTGTTTGACGTTTGGCTATATTTTTTTCTACCAAATTTGCAATACGGCAATAAGGTTGCTCAAAAAGAAGCTCAATTAACTCACGGCTATAAATCTTAGGCAGTTTCTTCTTCACGTACTCTCGAGTGTGCCTTTCAAGTCTAACAATGCTATCTATTTTACTGTTAGTCCACTGTGCAGTTTCCTCAATACCTTTAACCATAAAAAGTATCCACTCTTCCCAGTTATTGCGCTTAGTAACATCAAGCAGTAACCCATAATAGTCTCGCTTGTTTTGAATTATATAGCGACTTAAATATAGAATAGGTAAATTCAATAGCCCTTCTTGGATCAAGTAAAGGCTATTAATAATTCGCCCTGTTCTTCCATTTCCATCCGTAAACGGGTGAATAGCCTCAAATTGATAATGAGCTACTGCTAACTGAATCAAAGGGTCAATCCCCGAATCGCTGTGTATAAAACGTTCCCAGTTCGATAATTTCTCTCTTAATAAAGCTTCTCCTTCAGGAGGGGTATATATGATTTCACTAGTTTCAGAATTTACAAGTGCAACTCCTGTTACTTGTCTTATTTGCATATCTACCCCCTTTACCCGGCTACAAATTGCTATCGCAGTGTTTGTACTAAGAGGCTTATCACCTAACGATTTATACCCCTCATATAATGCGGCCCTATACCTCAATGCTTCTTTAGTTGCGCCATCAGGTGCATTATCATCGTCAACATATTGAAATAATTTATCCATAGTTGTAACTATATTCTCAATTTCAGACGAGGACTTTGCTTCAAGTAACGGTAAAGTATTAATTAATACCGCCTGATTAGGAATCAATCTAGCGGCCTGATTTAACTCAGCTAACGCAGCTCGCGCTGTAATACACTGCTTTAAAATAGCTTTCGTTTCAATATCTTGCCTCGGTGGTAAAGCAGGCAACTGCTGATATGACTTATCTGCACCCCAATTCATAATCGACCTTTTTTGATATATTTATAGAAATAATTTTTAAACAGATAATTACGACGTGTCTCAAGTATAAACAATCGCACTTACCATGTCGACGTTATTAGAAATAGTCGACACTAAGTTTAAATATGTCTATAGCGTAGACACGCTTCTTCAACTTGTCGATATAACTGCAAAATATCGACATATAATCACAATATGTCGCTAACGTAAACATATGCATATTAGCGTCGAAATATTCATATAACATCAACATATAATAGTTCGATGCAACTTCCGGTTGTAAGACCCTTCTCTGCGCCAAGAGAGTCGGCGTCCTTATGAGTAAATAACAGAACAGGACGCTTTTTGGCACCCTTAAATATATCTGCATCCATTCGTAATATATTGTTTTCATTACGCAAAGTCTCCAACTCTTCACTTTCATCAACGAGTAATTATCTACTTTCATGTTGAGATTCAACCGGATCCTTCCAACAATAATATATTTCTGTCTATACCTATGGATAACAGGCATAAAAAAAGACCTACGTTTTACCGTAAGTCTTTTATTTTGTTGGTGGGCCTTGAAGGACTTGAACCTTCGACCAATGGATTATGAGTCCACTGCTCTAACCAACTGAGCTAAAGGCCCGATAGAGCTTATTCCGTAGAGTCTATAAAACTACGAAGGTGTTCTGTTCGAGAAGGGTGGCGTAATTTACGCAAGGCTTTCGCTTCAATTTGACGAATTCGTTCACGTGTTACGTCAAACTGCTTTCCAACTTCTTCTAGCGTATGGTCGGTGTTCATATTAATACCAAAACGCATTCTAATTACTTTTGCTTCTCTTGCCGTTAAGCCTGCTAATACATCTTGAGTTGATTCTCTCAAGCTTTCTATTGTAGCTGAATCTACTGGAGATACGGCATTTGCATCTTCAATAAAGTCACCTAAACTTGAGTCTTCATCATCACCAATAGGAGTTCCCATTGAGATCGGCTCTTTAGCAATTTTAAGTACTTTACGTACTTTGTCTTCTGGCATTTCCATTTCTATTGCCAATTCTTCTGGTGTGGCTTCTCGGCCTTTTTCTTGAAGAATTTGACGTGAAATACGGTTCAATTTGTTAATTGTTTCAATCATATGAACCGGAATACGAATAGTTCTAGCTTGGTCGGCTATTGAACGCGTAATCGCTTGGCGAATCCACCAAGTTGCATAGGTTGAAAACTTATAACCACGACGATATTCAAACTTGTCTACTGCCTTCATCAGGCCAATATTACCTTCTTGAATAAGGTCTAGGAACTGTAATCCGCGGTTAGTATATTTTTTTGCGATAGAAATAACAAGCCGTAAATTAGCTTCAACCATTTCTCGTTTAGCACGGCGCATCTTCGCCTCACCAATGGTTAACCTGCGGTTGATATCTTTAAGTTCAGCCGTTGATAGTTCACTTTCTTTTTCAACATTAAATAAGCGCATTTGAGCTTTTTTAATTTCATGAAAGTTTGCTTTGATATACGGCACAAAATCAGCATCAGATTTCAGGTGAGCTTCCAACCAAGTCAAATCGCTTTCATTCTTGATAAAACCATCTAAGAAGGTTTTACGTGGCATTTTTGCACGCTTAACACAGATATCAATAATCGTTTTTTCTTGGGCTCGTACAAGCTCTATACAGCTTTTCATAATCGCCGTTAACATCACAAAAAACTTAGGCGTTAACTTAATTGCCATAAACAATAAGGCTAACTCATCAAACTGCTTCTGTGTTTTATCTGAGCTATAACCTTCTTTTTTGATGATTTTCTGGAAAACTTTATATTTAACCGCAATTTCATCAATGCGTTCTTTAACATCCGCAACCGTTGTCGGTGGAATTTCCGGTGCATTCTCATCTTTTGGAGCTGCCGGTTGCGTATAGTCGTAATCATCCTCAAGGTCTACAAAACCAGGCATATAGTCTGTTAGGCGAAGTTCTTCTGCCTCAATTTTTTTGAATACGTCAAGAAAATAAGCCACAACTTCTGGGTAACGAATAATGGCCGACAACATTTCATTTTGGCCTTCTTCGATACGTTTAGCGATATCAAGCTCACCTTGGCGTGTCAATAAACCCACCGTACCCATTTCACGCATGTACATACGTACAGGGTCAGTTGTTCTACCGAGTTCTTTATCTACAGTTGCTAAAGCAACCGCAGCTAATTCAGCGGCAGCTGATTCATCAACATTCTCAGCCGCTGCGCCATCTGACACGGTATCACTTTCTGGCGCAATTTCTTGCACCGTAATACCCATATCTGAAATCATACTGATGATTTCTTCAATTCGCTCAGACTCTACATCTTGCGGCAAATGATCGTTCACTTCAGCATAGGTTAAGTACCCTTGCTCATGCCCTTTGGCAATTAGTGATTTAATCTTGGAGGCCTGCTCTTGTTGCTGTTCTTTATCCATTACATTCCTACGCTTTAAACGATGCTTTTTTTGTCGACTCAATAGAGTATTTTAGCAGATATTTCAATTTATTCATATTCGCTATCTTTATTTTATAAGTTCTCTAAATTCAAGCCGTTCACTATCACTTAGCTGACTTGATTTTGCTAGCAATTCATCCAAACGTGCCTGCTTTGCTTGCTCCTTCAAACGCTCAATCGCCCCAAACATTTCATACTCTAAGGCATCGCCAGCAATCAATTTTTCTTCAGCAAATAAGCTGTTAATCGTACCCTCATTATCACTGCCTCTTATTCTTTCTAGCAACATAGCTGGAGAGAGGTCAATTTCATTATTTAATGCCACTAGTACTTGTTTTAATACCGGCATTCCCGGCATATTCAAGCTTAGCCATGGCTCATCCAAGCTGATGGTTGCAGCCAGCTGGGGCTCATGCAATACCGTACTAATTAGCAGCCTAATTAATGACGGCTTCTTTTTTGATTGCCCATACCCATTACGTGGTGTTGAGAATCGTTTGTTTTCAATTCGAGACGCTACCACTACATCAGTTTGCGTTAATAACGCCAACTGCTTTTTCATCATCTCTGCAAACGTACCCGCTGGTAGCGTATTCAGCAAAGGTTTCGCTTGCTCAACAAAAGCCGCTCTGCCTTCAATACCATCCAAAGGATATTGTTCCGCTAAATAATCAAAGAAATAACTAGAAAGAGGTGATGCCGATTCAATACGCTGCGCAAATTTATCGACGCCTTCTTCTC
>Ga0209081_1000896_pt1 | contig 17933 bp, 16 predicted proteins | sample GOMGulsemesocosm_4_FD_184636 | JGI IMG/M metagenome (GOLD analysis project Ga0209081, IMG submission 184636) | Methane-oxidizing microbial communities from mesocosms in the Gulf of Mexico - GOM15B Gulf of Mexico (SPAdes) (version 2) | ecosystem: Environmental > Aquatic > Marine > Cold seeps... | reverse complement strand
GCTTGTAGTACATCATCCAGCTGTCGAGCAGCAGTCGCCAGTCCTGCTTGGCACGGCGTTTTTCATCGATGCCCGCCATCACCGCCTGAATCTTGTCATTGCTGGTGTCGGCGTGAACCTGCTCGCGGCCTGGGTAGGGTACATTGGATACCAGCTCGAAGTCCTCACCGGTGGCGCGCACCTTGACCAGCCCCATGGGGTTGGAAGCTATAACAATGGTGTCGTCACCGACCCGCTTGTAGGTCGGCGCCGAGCACCAGAGCAGCGGCACACTCTTGGCATCCTTCTGCTCGAGTTGTTTGCCGACGCTCGGCCCGGCCAGCTCGGTGACGTCGGTCTGCGCCGGGTTGTGGTGGGAGATGGCATAGGGGCTATCGGCCAGCCAGGGGTTTGTGGCGGGCAGCTCTTCTGCGTTGCTGGTGGCGGCCAGCAGGCAGCCAAGGACACTTGCCAGCCGTAAGGCATTGCGGCGAATCTTCATGGGGTGTTTCCTGTTATTGCCCTGAGGCGTTTTCTCGACAGCGTATTATTCGGCGGCCTGTATGCAATCGCTCTCTATTGCCACCACTGACATAAGGCAATAGACCCTGAGGGCTGTGCAGCTGGATTTTGAACGGAAGCCAGCGAGCACTGCTAGACGTTTACCGAGTTGCTGATTCACACAGCTCACTTAAATGCTGGATCTGTGCGAGCTCACGTTCAACAGGCTTGCCTGTGGGATTAAACCAGCGGGCGTTTAATCCGGCCTTAAGCGCTGGGATAATATCCTTTTCCAGGCTGTCGCCCACCATGGTGACTTGATTGGGTGTGACTTGGTCGGGGGCCAGATTGAGCCTGCTGATAATGGCCTCATAAAAACCCGCGTCACTCTTTGATAGCCCTAGATTGGCTTTGCAGAAATAGCCGTCGATATAGCGAGCCAAGCCGACCCGCTCAAAGGCCCGTTTGATTTCTTCTTCGTTGGATTGTGCGGCATTGGTGGCAATGTAAACACGGCTTGATTTGCACAGCTGCGCCAAGGTTTGCGCCGCGCCATCCACCGCTTCTAACACTTCCCAGTCGCACATCTTGCCTGGGACGCCTGGGAAGTCGACCATGAGGGTGTCGCCCCAATCGAATAGATACACGCTAGTCATGTTGCTCTTTTTTATGAAGGTTACTTTAGCTTCTTGATTAGCCGGCAAAGCCGCTGCCCTCTACCGCATCTCCCATGCGAATCAAACGACTGTCGAGTACCGCTGCTTGGCGGTGAATAACCAGCCGCTGATACTCCTCGTCCTTGACCATGGCGAAAAAAGCGCCGGCGTTGGGGTAGCGGGCAATGAAGGCAATATCCCAGACCTCGTCCAAAGGGCCGGTGAGCACACACTCGGGCTTGCCACGCCAAATGATTTCACCGCCGACACGCTGAAAAATATGCGCTGTCTCGTCGCCGTAACTTTTATAGGCCTGGGCTCCACTGGCCTTGCGGCCATCGGGGTATTGAGCCTCCTCGCGCAAACGAACCAGATTTAACATCATGATGGGTGTGTCTCTGGGGAGTTTCTTAAATGCATCGAACTGTTGGCGAGTGGGATCAACGTTATTGCTCATGTTTTTTTCCTTATTTTTCTGAAATGTGGAAACTATCAGACGCCGTTGTATTGAATGTTTTAAAAGGTGACAAGCGTCTTATCTTCTCTTTACTTCTTAAACTACCGTGACACCGGACAAATAAGGGTGGAAGAACGCCAACGCAGAAAACATCAGGCCGCCTATTACAATCGCTAGGGCGGTTTTACTCCAGCTGGTGTGTTCAGCTTTTACCCAGGCGCCTTCGCGGCGGCTGATAAAGATAATTTCCAACAGAGCCCAGAGCCCGAGACCGCCAAACAGCAGCAGCGAGCGACTGTCGCCGTTGAGCATCAGGTGGGCGCTGGCCCACAGCAGTAGGCCGGTTAATTGTGGGTGGCGGATGATGCGTTTTATGTTGGCTGGCAGGTTGGCAGCGGCCAGGCAGATAAAACCCGATAACATCAGCAGCAACGCCAGTGGTTGAGTGAAAGCTGGAAGGGCATAGAGGTGGCTTGGGGTAGTATGCTGCCAACCCATCACCATCAGCGCAATGGCGGCAATCAGCAGCAGAGAAAACACACCCTTGTAGGCGTTCTCCCCCATTGAGACCACCATGCGCGTTTTAAGGGGGGCACCTATGGAGGGGAGAAAGTGCACCAGTGACCAGAGCAGCAAACCTAATGTTATTGTGATCATGTCCTGTACCTCAGTTGGGTTACGTTTGAAGGGGGGGGGCGGCCGGCAGCACACTTCCGACAAATACAGCGATGAGCGAGTACACAACCATCACGTCGGAGGCTTGTGTTTTTTTATCTATACAGAGTAAAGATAAGCTCAAGTTTGTGCAACGATGAGATCAGTTGCGCTTGTCGCGCGCGCCATTGCTATTTGTTCGCTATTAATCAGATAACCTCGGGATCAGGCAACATCAAAAACAACCTTGATGGCACCGGCGGCTCGGTCGGCCGCGGTTGCAAATGCCTCGCTAACCCCATCAAGCGGAAAGCGATGTGTGACTAATGCCTCTGCAACATCTGGGTTGTTCAGTAATATCATGCCCGCTTCTTCAAAGCTGCGGTTGGGGCGTTTAAAGCTGTAACCCATTGAGGGGATCAGCTCGAGTTCCTTGGCGCTGAATTCGGGCTCTAGGCTGATACTGCCCCAGGATAGGCCGACCAAACCAATGCGGCCCAAGGGTCTGCTCAATTCAGCCGACTGGGTGAGGGAGGTGGGGCTGCCCACGGCATCCATCACCACATCGTAGCCATCCTGCTGATTGAGCGTTGCGCCCATCTTGGCAGCGGCGACCCGCTGATGATCGTGGCGAGCAATCATATCGTAGGTTATACCGCGTGAACGCAACGCGGCTCCCATTGCCAAACCGATGGGGCCTGCGCCTATGACCAGAACTCGGTCGTTTTCGCGCACGCGCGCCCGGTCTAGGCCGTGTATCGCCACGGCTAGGGGTTCGACCAAACTGGCGATGCGTATGTCTAAACCTGTGGGCAGTTCAACCAGGCTGGACGCAGGTGCCGTGACGTACTCGGCCATGCCGCCATCGCCCAATACCCCCATAACATAGAGCCCCGTCTCGCAGTGCACGCGGTGTCCGTCGTCACAGAAGACGCACTGACCACAACCGATGATGGGTTCGATGGCCACCGCGCGGCCGTCTTCGGTAACGCCGGCAAATTCGTGGCCAATAATGTGGTCGCCAAAGGCGCCCAGGGACATCAAATGAATATCCGATCCGCAGATGGAGGATGACACCACTTTGATTTTAACGCCGTCGCCTTTAGGCTCTGGGGCATCCACCAGCACGGGTTTTTTATCAATGACTTTGATGGCTTTCATCTTGTGCCTCTTTTGCATGGCCTTAGCTTATGTTTAAAGTCTTTAGGGGGTACTTGGGTTGTGGTTGTTAGCTTTCTTCACTAAAAAACTGTCGACTGTTGGCGAATACCGCATCGGCGCGATCTTGAAGTCTGGGGTAGGCGTCTATCAGTTCGCGCGCGCGAATTTCTAAACTGATGGGCAGTTGCGAGTCGATGCTCTTCAGTAGGTCACGCAGCGGCAGCTCTCCCTCACCCAGCAGTTTGCGTAGATACAAGGCGTCTTCCAATATGCCCTCAAAGCTTGAGTCCGCGAGCGTGGCACTGGCATCGCAGAATTGTAGATAAGGCAACAGGTGAGGGCTCTGTTCCGCCAGCTTGGCAAGCTCGGCTACCGATGAGCCTGTACGCTGTAAATGCAGGGTGTCGATGAGCAGTCCGCCGCTGGGGTGGTCGACATCGCGCACCACCTCTAAGGCTTTTTCAAGGGAGTCGATTTCAGTAATGGCTAAAAACTCGAGGGCAATGCGAATGCCGCTGCCCTCGGATAGTTGGCATAAATGTTTGAATTTATTTTTGGTTTCGTTGATGTCTGTTTCGGATGATACGCAAAGGATATTCTTTGCGCCCACGGCTTTTGCTATATCGATAAAGCGGTCGTGTGTGTCGAGAGGTTCGCCGGGTTTGAACCAGACGACTTCAATATCCAGCGCGGTAATGCCGGTTTCCGTGAGTGCGGTTTTAACCTTGTCGGTTAGTTCGTCGGACCAGGTGTTTAAATCACACCAAATACCCGCGGCGTTAAAACCTGCATTGGCTGCGGCATAGATGGCGTCATCGGGGGCGAATTCTTGAACAACACCGGCGGCCAAAGAAATTAATCGCTGCGCTTGTGAGGGAGTGCTCATCGTTTTCTACCTGTTTATATAATGCGGAGTAGAGAGTGCAGAGTAGAGGGCCTAGCGGTAGCAGCGCTGGCATGGCCAGCGCGTGATTCGCTCATTACTTACCGGCAAGTCTTGCAACAACTGGTGCAAAGGTATCGACCATGTTGTTGGTGCCATCATCCATTACCGCGACGTAAGAGATGCCGTACTGTTCGCGTCGACGCATCAATTCATCGCAGATGAAATCGACGCTGCCAATTAAGCAGTGTGGGTGTTGCATGATGTCTTCGGCGCTCATGCCCAGGGCCTCACCAAACGCGGTGGCGGTGGCCAGTGGTTGATCTGTCACTATGGTGGTGTACGCGCCAATCTCTAGTTCTATGTCAGAGAAGCGATCACCCGCGCCGTCCTTAATCCAGTTGATTTTCTTTTCCGTAGCGGCAGCCAAACCAGAGTTCATGCCGTCGGCGCCGATGACCCCGGCGCGGTTGTTAAAGTTGAGGCTGACAATGTCGGCATTTTTCCCTGCGTATGTCAGAATTTTCTTACTGCCGCCACCGATCATGATCGGTGGGTGTGGGTTCTGGGATGGTGATGGCGTACCGTAAAAACCAGACCACTTTAAGGTTTCGCCGTCTATCTCTATTGGCTCACCCGCCATAAAGGCTTTGTAGGCTTCAACGGTTTCAGTAAAGCGGCCATAACGCACTGGGAATTCATCGAACGGCAAGTTAACCGCATCGTACTCGTTTTGTACCCAGCCTGCGCCTAAACCAAACTCGTAGCGGCCATCGGATAGGTAATCCATGGTCGCGGCTTCTTTAATAAGCGTGATGGGGTGGCGATAGTCGTTACAAAAAACACGACAGCCAACGCGCAGTGTTGAAGTCTGTTCCAGTGCCATAGCAATCGCCGGAGTAGCGCCCAACATTTGTGGTGGGTGGCCGGTGCTGTCCAGCGCTGGGCCAGAACTTAAAAAGTGATCGGCCAAGAAAAACGTGGAATAGCCCAATGCTTCTGTCTTGGCAATCAGGTTGCGCCAGTTTTTGGGGGAGTCGGTATTAAAACTCTGCAACGAAAAGCGAAAGGGGTTATGGCTCATAACAATTCCTATTGGTATATCAATTAGTCGGCTTGATTTGGTTTCATTTCATGGCAGTGCAAGCTGTGTAGCGTCACAGCCGAACATGTTGAGTCGTGCACCAAGGCTGCTTTTCTTAGAATCCTATCTTAATATCGAATAAAACAGTCAGTCAAGCCTGTTTTATTTGCAGCTGTTATTTCGGCATGAATTGTGAAAACTGCGGGAGTTGGTTTGGGTTAGCGCTGATGAGTTTTTATAAAGCCAGAAAAATATCGTGGCCATCCCAATCGATGGAGGCCTGTTTTACTGGAGCACCTCTGAATAATGGAGCTGCAGCTCAGGTCTTCAGGCAAGTTCGCAATCTAGGCGCTGCTTTGAGGCAGGCTGGTTGCCTGTCGATAAACGGCAACAACGAGTGCGGGTTCGCCTGAAGGCCCCGAAGGGCGGGTCCTCAAACAACCATCTGCTGCGTTACACCTCTTGCTAAGGACTAAGGCCATTAGCAGCGAAGTGCGCCTTGCATCTGGATGTTTGAGGCGCTCGCTGAGCGCTACCGCCATTGTTCAGCGGTGCCCTATAAAAGCCGGTTAAGGTTTCATCGTCGACATAAATCTCAAGCATGTGACCCAGTAGCTTACGGGTATCAATAAAGGCAAACTCGGTGCCCAGTTTGGCATTGGCGCGTGCAGCTAGGGGGTAACCCAGTTGTTCATACTGGGCGATGCTGTCATCGAGTGATTCGACGAAGTAGGCCACTTCAACCGGTTTGTGATTAGCTATCATGTGTCATTGCCTGTGCGTGAGTTCCGCGGAGTGGTAACGGCAGCCTGATAGCTTCATGTGATTGCCCCAACCCTTGCTACTGGCTAGGCGACTGTTGTCATGAGCACGCGTGCTTGGTGTTGTCGGTAGGTGTACAAGAATTCCACAAAGAGAAAGACAAAGAGTAGGTCCACGCCACCAATCAGTGTTTGGGTGATATCCCCAGCGCCCCAGAAGAAATCGGCTATGAAGATTACAAATACGCCGACCTTGCCCAGGATGCCCAGTATCACTAGGCCGTGGTTATTGTCGATATCCTTCGCGACCAGGTAGTAGCCAAAGCCAAACACACAGACAAAGTACAGGTATCCGATGGGGAACTGCCAACCGGGCAGCAGCTCTGTGCCTGGGTTGATGAACTGCCAGAGTTGAGCCAACAGTGCGCTACCCGCGAGCAGCAGGTTCCACGCCGCGCTGACGAGAAACAGATTGCGGTAATAGGTTTGTCTTGGCATCTTTGGGTGTCTTTATTAAGGGAGTTAGGCAAAGAAAGAGCAGCCCATGCTGCTGGCTCTGCTTGGGCTGCTCATCGATTAGAGCGTCTAACAGCTTAGGCCTTTTCTTTGCTGTTCTTCTCGGCGTCGGCGGCGGTGAATTCGGCGTAGGCCTGGGCGGTACCGGCGGCCATCTTGTCGCCGTCAAAGGGGATGGACATCTCGTGGCTGAACTCTAAAACAATACGCTCTGGGGTATCCAAAAAGCGGATAAACATATCAGGGTCCAGATTTGCGGTGAAGGCGTTGTCCGGATCGTGTCGACCTTCCTCTGCCAGCCCTTGAGCCAGCATGTTATACATCCACAGCTTGGTTTCTCGGTCGTCGTGAATCACCGTGTGGCCTTTATAGGTCACGGTTTTACCGCTGCCCATGGGGGTGCCCTTACTGGTGATGACAATGGCCGAGCGGCCGTCGCGGGCGATGGCCTTGATGCGCACGCGCTCTTTGGTGGCGGTCATCCAAATCTTATCGCCAACGGATACATATGCTGTGGTAACGCCCAGTGGGTGGCCCGCTTTATTAGCCCAGATAAACGTACATTCGCCGCCTGTGTTGCGCAGTTCTTCTTCGCGTGCAGGGTCCAGTCGGTAGTTTTTTACATTGTCGTAGTTTGTGACTTGATCGCTCATGTTTGTCTCATCTTTATTGTTAACTTGGTTTTATAAAATTAGTCTTCAACCTTGCCTAGTTGGATGGTGATCACTCTCTTGTCCGGAAATTTGAAGGATGTTTTGTCAAACGACGGTGGCCCAAACAAACCTTTGACGTTGTTTGAAAAACCAAAGGCCTCAGAGGGTATGCCTAGAAAGCTGTTCATTTTCCCATTCATGTCCTCATCATAGATAACACTGACGGCATAGCTTCCACTGGCTAAGTTGTTGAAAGTGAAAGAGACATCACCGTGCTCATCTACTGCAAGTGTTTGAGACAGTTCAGTTTCTTTTAAATATTTTTCTTCGGATAAAAATAAGGAACCAATCACCTGGCCGGTGTTGGCTTTTGCGCCGGTCACCCGTATTTCTAATGCAATATTTGTTGTGTCCATTTCAGCAAGCGCCTGCAATGAAAAACAAGCCATAGAAAGCAACAAAGTAAACGCTGTTGAGAATCCCTGTAATGTCATTCTATTCATAATGTTTGTCCGTCAGTGGCAGAGGCTTAACCTTTGAGCATTTGTTTGATGGTGTTCTCTGTTTTGTCATTGAACGGCGGCGCCATGCCGATCATGTTGCCGACGTCCAGTTTGGTTTGTTTGTAAATGGCCTTGTTGTGGCTGAACGCTTTAAAACCGTCAAAGCCGTGATAGGCGCCCATGCCGCTGGGCCCGACGCCACCAAAGGGCAGTTCGTCTTGTCCTACGTGCATCACCACATCATTGATGGTGACGCCGCCCGAGGTGGTGCGCTCAACAATGCTGCGCTCCTCAAGCGGGTCGTGTCCGAAGTAGTAGAGGCCAAGTGGGCGTGGTTTGCTGTTGATGTAGGCAATGGTTTCGTCAAACTGCTGGTAGGTTTTGACGGGCATCAACGGGCCAAATATTTCTTCCTGCATGATGAGCATGTCGTCGCTGGCGTTGAGTATCAGTGTCGGTGGCATTTTGTGAAATGGCTGCCCCTCAAACGATTCGTTGGCCGGATTTAACTCAACAATGGTTGCGCCTTTTTCTTTGGCATCCTGCAGATAGGATTGCAAGCGTTGGAAGTGACGCTCGTTGATGATGGAGGTGTAGTCAGGGTTGTCCAATAGCGTTGGTGTCATCTTGGCGACAGCGGCTTTAAAACCCTCAACGTATTGTTCAAGCTGCTCTTGCGGGACAAAGCAATAATCCGGGGCTAGGCAGATTTGACCCGCGTTGGAGATTTTTCCCCACATGATGCGCTCGCAGGTCTGCTGGAGGTTAGCCGTGAAACCCGCAACCACCGGTGATTTACCACCCAACTCCAGCGTCAGGGGAACAAGGTTTTCCGCGGCGGCGCGCATCACGTGGCGGGCTACGGAGGTGGCACCGGTAAAGACCAGGTGATCGAACGCCAGTGCGCTAAATGCTTCGCCGACCTCTGGCCCGCCAGTGGCCACCACTATTTCGCAGGGATCGTAAACTTCGGCAATCATTTCACTCATCAGCTCTGAGGTGGCGGGGGTGAACTCAGACGGTTTGATCATTGCTCGGTTACCCGCAGCAAGTACCTGTGCAAGGGGAGAGAAGGTGAGGTTAACGGGGAAGTTCCAAGGGCTGATGATACCGACGGTACCCAGCGGTTGGTATTCGACCCGTGAGCGCGCGCCCATTAGGTTTAGCGGGAACATGGTGCTGCGTTTGTCGGCACGCACCCATTGTTTTAGATGTTTTTTGGCTTGTACCAGTGGGCCGACACCGGCGCCTACGTCCATCATTTTGCTGTGTTGTATAGAGCGGTGACCAAAGTCGATACACAGGGCTTCTGAAAGTTTGTCTTGGTATTTCAGCAGCTGGCTTATGGCCCGCTCAATGCGATCGATACGGGTTGCCATTGACACTGGCCCCTCTTGAATGAACGCAGCTTTCTGTGCGGCGAGCAGCTTATTGAGCTCTATTGCGGCAGGTGTCTCAATGGTGGTGATAGCGCTCATAGTTTTTACCCTGTCTCGGTTAATCCGAGTTTTATTAGTAGCGCTGGTTGGCTGTGGCGTATACCAGCGATTTAGGCATTATTTGACCGCCTGCCGTGGCAAGCGGGTCGCTCAGACCCGCTCTGTGTTGAACATGAGTCTAAGGGAATATGAATGCAAAGAAAACAGTACGGCTTGATTGTTTTTGTTTTTGTCCTTTGTTAGGATTCAAGACAATGGCACGAATAGAATAAGGTCGATGGCCGTTGCACGGTCGTGGCCTTGGTGGCTAACAGCACAATTAAGGCGTAAAGGTTATTTATGGACTTTTCATTGACGGAAGAACAAACACTGCTGCAAGACAGTGTGGCGAAATACGTGCGCGACCACTGTGATGTCGAGCGTCACCGCAAGCTGGTTAAAACACAGCAGGGTTTCGATACCGAGGCCTGGGCACAGTTCGCCGAGTTGGGTTGGTTGTGTATGCCGTTTAGTGAAGCCCTGGGCGGTTTTGGCAGCGGCGCCGTCGATCTCATGGTGATGACCGAAGCCATGGGCAAGGGGCTGATGCGCGAGCCCTTTCTAAGCACGGTGGTGACCTGTGGCGGTTTTTTACAGAATGCTGGCAGCAGTACCCAGCAAGATCAATACGTCGGTGACATTATTGCTGGGCAGTCGCAGTGGGCTTTTGCCTTTGCTGAACTGGCGGGTGGCTACGACTGGTCGCGTATTGATACCCGCGCAGAGAAAAACGCCGAGGGTTACCTGTTGAACGGCCGCAAGCTGGCGGTGCTCAATGGCCATTGCGCTGACTTCATGATTGTTACCGCTGCGACCGAGGCGGGTATCAGCTTGTTTATTGTTGATGGCGCGCAGGCGGGGGTGAGCCGCGAGCCTTTCTCGGCGATGGATGGCAGCCACGGCGCGCATGTGCAGCTGGATAATGTACAGCTTGGCGCAGGGCAGTTGTTGGGTTTAGCGGGCCAAGCTCAAAGCTATATCGATCGAGTGTTGGCCACGACCATTGTTGCCATGGGCGGCGAGGCTCTAGGCGCGATGCAAACGCTGCTCGGCAGTACGGTTGAATACACCAAAACCCGCGAACAGTTCGGCCAGCCTATTGGCAAGTTTCAGGCGTTGCAGCACGCCATGGCCGATATGTATCTGAAGGTTGAAGAAACACGCTCGTTGCTGTTTAACGCGGCTATATTAATCGACGAGGACAGCGAGCAAGCGGCGCAGGCCTGCGCTGCGCTCAAGGTGAAGATGGCTGAGGCTGGGCGTTTTGTCGCCAAGCAATCGGTACAGTTGCACGGCGGCATCGGCATGACCGATGAGCTGAATGTGGGGCATCACTTTAAGCGCCTGTTACTGCTTGGCATGCTTTACGGCGATGAAAATCACTACTTGGAAAGATACATGCAGCTGTCCGCGTAGCTGGGTGATCGGGAGTGATGTGATCCAGTGTCGAATTTAACTAGATGACTGAATTACATTCAGTTATGATTTTATTGTCGGTTTGTGGTTGTTCAACGCTTTCGAGTGGTTTGTAGCCCGCCAAGTCCTGACTTTTATTCTGTCACGGTGTTTTTGGGTTTGCTCGTCGCCGAGCCTTGCCTCTTTATTAACATTACTTTACGTGATGGTGGTATGGCGACTGGGTTAAAACCGCCGTACTGTTTCAGTGCTTGTTACAAGCCTTTAACGGTCAGGCTATTCTAAAGGTGGTGGTACTGGATTGCTCGCCTGACGAATTCCTACCTCATTTAGACGTAGTAAAAAAAACGCCGGAACAAATAATGAATGCATGGGTGGTTTCAAAGCAGCTGCGTTTGGCTCGGAGAAATTACCCCCATGAAAGTCATAAAAATAAAAAGATCTAACGCGCGCTTCGCGCTGGGGAATAGTGGTGAAACCAACAGATACACGTGATGTAGAATATTTCCACAAGGTTGTAGATTGTCAGTACGCCTGTCCCGCCCATACCCCCGTTCCCGAATACATCCGTTTAATTGCCGCTGGTCGTTACGATGAAGCCTACATGCTCAACTGGGAATCCAATGTGTTTCCCGGTGTGCTGGGGCGCACCTGTGATCGTCCCTGTGAGCCAGCCTGTCGTCGCGGCCGAGTTGAAGATGAACCGGTGGCCATCTGCCGATTGAAACGCGCCGCGGCGGATAACAAAAATGATGCGGTCATTGCGGCAGCTATGCCGGTCATTCCGACAGAAAAAAATGGCAAGCGCGTGGCGCTCATTGGTGGTGGTCCGGCGGCCCTAACCGTGGCGCGCGATTTAATGCCGCTTGGTTACACGGTTGATTTATTTGATGATCAGCCGGCCGGTGGCGGTTTCATGCGCAGCCAGATACCCTCTTTTCGATTGCCCCACCAGGTGCTAAATCAAGAGGTGAACTACATCACCGACATGGGGGTGAGTACCCACTACGAACACCATGTCGACAGTCTCAACAGCGTTTTGGTCCAAGGCTACGACGCGATCTTTGTCGGCACAGGCGCCCCTCGTGCCCGCGACTTAATTCTGCCCGGCCGCGAAGCCGGTGAGGCCAATATTCACCTAGGCATTAACTGGTTGGGTTCGGTGGCTTTTGAGCACACAGAGAAGGTTGGCGGCAAAGTCATTGTGCTCGGCGGCGGCAACACAGCCATGGATTGCTGCCGCACCGCGCTGCGTTTGGGCGCCGACGAGGTCAAGGTGGTGGTGCGCAGTCCGCGCAGTGAAATGAAAGCCTCGCCCTGGGAGATAGAAGACTCCGAGCGCGAAGGTGTGGAAATGTATGAAAACCACACCCCGAAAGAATTTGTTATAGAAGATGGCCGCCTAGTGGGCATGCGTTTCGAAAAAGTCAGCGCCCACTACAACGAGCACGGTCAGCGTTCACTGGTGCCCACCGGCGAACCGGATGTCATCATCGACTGTGACGATGTCTGTATAGCGGTGGGGCAGGACAACGCCTTCCCCTGGATTGAGCGCGACCTGGGTCTGGAGTTCGGCAAGTGGGACATGCCGGTGGTTGACGAGACAACCTTTCAGTCGACTCTGGATAAAGTGTTTTTTGGTGGCGACGCCGCTTTTGGTCCGAAAAATGTCATCACCGCCGTGGCCCATGGCCATCAGGCCGCTGTATCCATCGACCTGTTTTTACTGGGCGAAGATGTACAGCAGCGCCTCGCACCCGGTACCACCCTTGTCAGCCAAAAGATGGGCGTACACGAGTGGAGCTTTGACAGTGCCGTGGTGGAGGAAGTGCGCCATGCGGTACCGCACGAAGACGTTGGCCTGTCGGTTAAAGACCGCCTGCTCGAAGTCGAGCTCGGCTTTGATGTGGCCACCGCGCTGCAAGAAGCCAGCCGTTGTCTGAACTGCGACGTGCAAACGGTCTTTTCTGAGGTCAAGTGCATTGAGTGCGACGCCTGTGTCGATGTCTGCCCAACCGACTCGATAACCTTTACCAGCAACGATGAAGAAGACGTCTTGCGCGGCAAGCTCAGCGTGCCAGCGAAAAACCTTGATCAAGCCATTCTGGTGTCCGATGCCCTGCCCACCGCTAGGGTCATGGTTAAGGATGAGGACGTATGCCTGCACTGTGGCCTGTGTGCCGAGCGCTGCCCGACCGCAGCCTGGGACATGCAAAAATTTAGTTATCACGTGACCAAAGCCGGTTGTGAACCGGCGTGTCAGGAGTCGTGAAGATGAGTACCAGTAATAAGTTTAACCGTACCCCCCGTGTCAATGATCTGGTGGTTAAGTTTGCCAACGTTAATGGCACCGGTTCTGCCAGCGCCAACAATATGTTCGCAAAGGCGCTGTTTCGCATGGGTTTGTCGGTCAGCCCGAAGAATCTGTTTCCCTCGAATATTCAGGGTCTGCCCACCTGGTACGAAGTGCGTGTCAGCGATAAGGGTTACCTTGCGCGTCGCGACAACATCGACATCATGGTCTGTGTTAATCCGCAGAGCATGGCCAAGGATATTCAAGAGGTGCGCCCCGGCGGCTACTTTGTCTACGACAGCACCAAGGCGATTGACCTGCGCATGATGCGCAACGACATCGAGTTCATTGGTCTGCCACTGACGAAAATTTGCCTGCAGGAATATAAGGACTCGCGTCAGCGTCAGCTGTTTAAAAACATTATCTACGTCGGTGCGCTGGCCGCGCTGATCGATATCGACTTTAAGGTGTTAACCGATCTGGTCGAAGATCAATTTAAAGGCAAACAAAAACTCATAGCACCCAATATCCACGCGCTGGAGCTGGGTTTTCAATACGCCAAGCAAAATCTTAGCTGCCCGCTGCACACCACCGTGGCTGTGCGCGAAGCCAACGCCGACAAGATTCTGGTCGACGGAAACAGCGCCTGTGGTTTGGGTGCGGTGTATGGCGGCGCGACCATGAGTGGCTGGTATCCGATCACCCCATCGACCTCGGTGATCGAAGCGTTTGAGAAATACTGCAAGCGCATGCGCATTGATCCCGCCACCGGCAAGAATAACTTTGCCATTGTGCAGGCCGAAGATGAGTTGGCGGCTATCGGTATGGTGATTGGCGCTAGCTGGAATGGCGCGCGCTCGTTTACCGCCACCTCTGGGCCGGGCATCTCGCTGATGAGTGAGTTTTTGGGGTTGGCCTACTTTGCAGAGATCCCTGCGCTGTTGATCAACGTACAGCGCAGCGGTCCGTCTACGGGTATGCCAACCCGTACACAGCAGTCCGATGTGTTGGCCTGCGCCTACGCTTCGCACGGCGATACCAAACATGTACTGGTTATTCCCTCGACGCCCAAAGAGTGTTTCGACATGACCGCGCAAGGCCTTGACCTTGCCGAACAGCTGCAGACGCCGATCATCATGCTCAGCGATCTGGACCTGGGCATGAATGAAAATATCTCCGAGCCGTTTGAGTGGGACGATGCCCGCGAGTACAAGCGCGGCAAGGTATTCAACGCCGAACAGCTAGAAAACATGGGTGAGCGCTTTGGTCGCTACAAGGACATAGACGGCGACGGCATTCCCTACCGCACCTACCCGGGTACACACCCCACCAAGGGCGCCTTCTTTACCCGCGGCACCTCCCGCGATGAGTACGCTGTCTACACAGAAGATGGCAACGAGTATGTGAAAAATATGGAGCGTCTGCTGCACAAGTGGGAAACCGCTAAAAGCTATGTGCCGGCACCGGAAATCATCACTCGTGAGGGCGGCGGCAGCATTGGCATTATTCACTTCGGTACCTCCATGCACGCCACCGAAGAGGCGGCGGAGATCTTGGCGCAACAAAACATCAATGTGGACACCTGTCGTATTCGCGCCTTTCCTTTCGCGCAAGAGATCGAAGACTTCGTCGCCCAACATGACACGGTGTTTGTGGTCGAGCAGAACCGCGATGCGCAGATGCGCTCGCTGCTGGTCAACGAGTGCGAGATAGACCCCAAGCGTTTGCTCAAGGTACTGAACATGGACGGCATGCCGTTAACCGCTCAATTCATTGTCGATAAGGTGAACGCTAACCTGCAGGTTAATAACGTCACACCGCTGCGTAAATCGGGTCTTAAGGAGAGTCAGTCGTGAGCTACATTCGTCCAGAATTTCGCCACCCAGATCTGCCGGTCAACGATCTAGGCTTTACTAAAAAGAACTACGAGGGGGCGCTTTCAACGCTCTGCGCCGGTTGTGGCCACGATTCCATCAGCAGTGCCATCGTGCAATCAATTTTTGAGTTGTCGATTGCCCCGCACAATGTTGCGAAGTTGTCGGGCATTGGTTGTTCGTCAAAAACCCCGACCTACTTCCTCGGCAACTCCCACGGGTTTAACTCGGTGCACGGGCGTATGCCTTCGGTGGCCACCGGTGCCAACATGGCCAACCGCGAGATGGTTTACGTCGGCGTGTCTGGCGATGGCGACACCGCCTCCATCGGCATGGGGCAGTTTGCACACGCCGTTAGGCGTAACCTCAACATGATGTACGTGGTTATGAACAATGGTTGCTACGGCCTCACCAAAGGCCAGGACTCAGCCACCACCGACATGGGTTCACACAGTAAAAAGGGTGAGCCCAGCCCGTTTGAAGGCATTGATCTGGCCAGTGTGGCGCTGCAGTTGGGAGCCACCTTTGTCGCCCGCAGCTTCTCAGGTGACAAAGAGCAGCTGATTCCGTTGATTAAAGCGGCTATCTCGCACAAGGGTTTTGCTTTTATCGATGTCATCTCGCCCTGCGTAACCTTTAACAACAACCCCGGCTCAACCAAGGGTTACGAGCATGTGCGCGAACACCTCACAGCCACCGGCACGGTTGACTTTGTGCCCATGCGTGACGAGATCAAAACCTGCTACCCAGACCAAACCTCGGAAGAGGTCACCCTGCATGACGGCTCGGTGGTGCACCTGTGTAAGATGGATCCAAAGCTAGACGTGCGCAGCCGTAACTCGGCCTTGAGTACCATGGCCGAGTACAAGGGGGAGGGCAAGATACTCACCGGCCTGCTCTATATGGATTCGGACTCACAGGATTTACATGAAAATATCTCATCCACCAAAAAGCCACTGCGCGGTTTGACGGAAGAGGAGTTGTGCCCTGGCTCGAAGGTGTTGAGCAACATCAACGAGAGCCTGCGTTAGAGTTTAGCGCGGCTTCAGGAAATTTAAAAAGGCGACCCTTTCTGAGGCTCGTCTTTTTGTTGATTCACGGTTTCCATTAAAGCGGCGCAAGTTATCACGTTTGCCTGAATGGCTCGGCTCGGCTTGAAGAACCCGTTCTCACGATGAGTGGCAGAGCCGTGATCTATTCGGCAGATAGGCCTCACTATTCACAAAATGTCGTATTTAATCAATGTGAATAACCTCTGTTTTCCCTAAACTAGCACCCTCTAAAATTCAGTTGTATGAGTTGACTAATATGACCAATCCCCGCCAATGTCAGGTTAACCTCTCCCGGGCCAAGCTTAACTATTACGAGTGGCACCCAGAGCTCAAGGGCAGCCAGCCGACACTTCTGCTGGTGCACGCAACCGGTTTTCACGCTCGGATATGGGATCAGATGATCGAGCAGCTGCCCCCGATGCACATCATCAGTGTTGATCAGCGTGGTCACGGGCAGAGTCGAGGGGAGCTGGCGCAGGGCTGGGCCGATTACAGTGAAGATCTGCTGGAGTTTGTGCGGGCGATTGAATTGACCCATGCGGTTGCGGTTGGTCACTCAATGGGGGGGCACGCACTGGTGAACGTGTTGGCACAGGAACCTCAGCGCTTTCATTCGGCGGTATTGATCGATCCGGTGATACTCGACCCAGCCATCTATGAGATGTTGAAAGATAAACCTGTCGGTGATCACCCTACCAGCAAGCGCCGCCATGAGTTTGACTCTGTGCAAGCCATGGTTGATCGCTTTAGCGACAAGGCGCCCTATTCACTGTTTACCTCTGCGGCGCTCAAGGATTATTGTCAGTACGGCCTGAGAGAGAACGAGGCGGGCGACGGCATGATCCTGTGTTGTACACCAGAAACGGAAGCCCATATTTACGCCTCGGCGGGCGCTCATGCCGATATTCTCAACCAGGTAAAAGCCGTGAAAATTCCGGTGCTCATTCTACGTGCCATGGTGGCCAAAGAAGGGCTGACAGCAAACTTTGCCTATTCCCCTACCTGGCCGACACTGGCAGATGACTTTGCCCAGGGGGAAGACATGCACCTGGACCACCTAACCCACTTTATGCCCATGCAGGCGCCTGAAGAAATTGCCAATATTGTCTTGCAGAAAATAACCGCCGTTGCAGATTAGAAGGTGCTGGGTAATAGCAACGCGAGTCTGCGCTGGGGTTTAGCGCGGTTTTGGCATTATAAATTTTCGTCGTTATAAAAAGGCGAACCCTGCAGAGGTTCGCCTTTTATATTCTTTTTGCGGCTTATTCTTGGGGAGGGCACTAAGCTCGTTTACTGTTTAGCGGGTTTTATTAGGTCAGATTTAAGCCGCCGTCGGACATGATGATTTCACCTGTGAGATAACTGCTGGCCACCAGCATGGATGCTGTGTCGGCTATCTCGCTGGGTTGTGCCCCGCGTCCCATGGGCGACTTTTCTTTCCATAACTTATGCGCTTCAACCCAGGTTTCCGTCATGGGGGTATCCACAAGGCCTGGTGCAATCGCGTTGACGCGAATTTCAGGCGATAAGTTGAGGGCCAGCAGCTGAGTGACATGATTCAAAGCTGCTTTGCTCGCGGCATAGGGTATGGACGCACCTTTGGGGCGCACGCCAGCGTGAGAGCTAATATTGACGATGCTGCTGGGGCAATCTGCTGTTGATGAGGCTCTTAGCGCTGCCTCCGCTTCGCCAATCAGCGTCCAGGGCGCAATCACGTTAACCTCATAGAGGTCGCGCCATACTTTCGCCGTGGCCTCTTTAAGCGCGCCGTGGGGGATGGACGCGTTAATGCCCGCATTATTAACCAGTACATCGAGTCGCCCATGGCGCGACAATACCTCAGCTATTAAATACTTGGCCTGATCTTGATCGGCCAGATCGGCTTGAGTGTAAGTGGCATTGGCGTATTCGCTGGCCAGCCTTTGACCTTCGGCGACGCTGGACCTCGAGTGGAAAACAACCGTAAACCCATCAGCAGCAAGGCGCTGGGCAATCGCTTTACCTATGCCTGA
>Ga0209081_1000895_pt1 | contig 17994 bp, 14 predicted proteins | sample GOMGulsemesocosm_4_FD_184636 | JGI IMG/M metagenome (GOLD analysis project Ga0209081, IMG submission 184636) | Methane-oxidizing microbial communities from mesocosms in the Gulf of Mexico - GOM15B Gulf of Mexico (SPAdes) (version 2) | ecosystem: Environmental > Aquatic > Marine > Cold seeps... | reverse complement strand
TATAGTACAGCTTGCTATTGTTCACATAATCGCTAGGGTTTTATATAACATGCTTTATTTAATAAACATTGATAAACTTAGAAGCTTAGCTTGGGGGGTGTTTCAACCTTTTGCAGTTTTGCTATTATATGGCAATGTATCGCTTAATCTTCGATTCCATCGTTGGATATGTATTAGATCGTAGTAAAATGAGACTAGTATTACTGATATTGAATAAAGAAATGGTATATACTCAAGATTGATAGAGCTTGCCTTCTAACTCTAGTAATAAATAAAAACCTCTAATTCTGGAGGTTTTTTTATTAGGCATCACTCGTACAAATAGAACAGTAGGAAATAAACGTGAGCGACAAATTAGATTTAAACGAAATACGTAAAGAGATAACCCAGTTAGATCAAGATTTATTAACTTTATTTGCTAAACGCCGCGCACTTACCCTCAATGTTGCCAAAAGTAAAGTACAACAAATTAGACCTATTCGCGATCATCAACGAGAGCAAGAATTATTAATTCGTCTTATAAAACAAGGTAAAGAACTTGGCTTAGACGCTCATTATGTAACCAGTGTTTTTCAAACAATCATTGAAGATTCTGTCTTAAATCAGCAAGCTTTTTTACAAACGTTAGTAAACCCTAGCATTCAATCACCCACGGTAAGTGTTGCTTTTTTAGGTGATAAAGGCTCATATAGCTACTTAGCTAGTCATCGCTATTTTTCTCGTAGAGCTGAAAAAATCATTGAATCCGGCTGTAAGAGCTTTAATGATATTTTGCAACAAGTAGAGTCTGGCCAAGTTGATTACGGTATGTTACCCATTGAAAACACTAGTTCAGGCAGTATTAATGAAGTTTATGACTTATTACAACATACCAATTTAGCTATTGTTGGCGAAATTACTCAACCAATAGAACATTGCTTACTCACCGCAGTAAATACTAGCTTAGATAAAATTAAAACCATTTATGCCCACGGACAACCTTTTACACAATGTAGTAATTTTTTAGATAAACAACATGATATTCGCATTGAATACTGCGACAGTACTGCTGATGCTATGGTTAAAGTATCTGAACTACAAGATGATACTATTGCCGTTATTGGTAGTGAAGAAGGTGGTCATTTATATCAATTGCAAGCACTTGAAAAAGCCATTGCTAATCAAAGTGAAAATCACTCCCGCTTTATTTTAGTGGCAAGAAAAGCAGTTGATGTTGCTGAACAAATACCCGCCAAAACTGCTATTATTTTAGCCACAGGTCAAAAAGCAGGTGCGCTGGTTGAATGTTTACTCGTGTTAAAAGAGAAAGGCATTAATATGTGCAAGCTTGAATCTCGTCCTATTCAAGGTCGCCCTTGGGAAGAGATGTTTTATATTGATGTTGAAGCAAATTTGAAAAGTTTCGCACTACAAGAAGCTATTAATGAAATATCTGAACATACTAATTTTATTAAAGTATTAGGCTGCTACCCTGTTGAGCATATTAGCCCAACAAGCGTACCAAGCTCTAAAATATAGTTTATTCTTTTTAAAATGAGTACTTAGTATGAATAAATTAGCGGTATTAGCTTTTTCACTTTTAATGTTTTTTAGTTTTATGATGTGGTATTTAGCTAATGGCTCATTAAATGACTATTTTAAAAGCCAAGTAGTTTTACAAGGAGAATATTATACCGCTCATACTACTAGTGTGAACTTGGTCGATTTTACCTCAAACCCTGCCATAGGGATGCTTAAAGAGATCAGCATTGAAGGTAATAATATTTCAACAGATCATACTTCAACAGGTAATAAATTATTAATTATTGATAAGCTTACCGTTGAGTTAAGTCAAAAAATTGATGAACAACACGTATCGAGATCGCCATTAATTAATACAAATACCGATAATAAATCACCATTCCCATTAATAACTATAGATAAAATTAATATTAATAAACTAGTGATAAATATTGAGAAGAATAGTTCGCCCACCAGTAACATTGAAAATATCATTCAAAATATCGCATTGCACTTGGCTAATGATTATCCACAGGATTACCCAGAGCTTAGTGCGCAAATATATGCGCATGCTAATCCAGAGCTTAATGCAGATGACTATGATACTACTCACCCTAACGCAGGGCCAATAAAAACACAAAGCAAGAAAGCAAAGAAGCGCAGCAAGCCACAGCAACGCTTTAACATTGCCTCTATCATAATTAAGACTTTAGAGATTAATACATTTAAGGATGGTATAAAAAGCACTCGTTTAAAAAATAATGTTGAATTAAGTGATATTGCTAATAAAAAAAGTTTAGTTGGTAATCAACTTGGCGGAGAAATTTTGCTTAGCTTATTTAGTCTTGCTTTATAGTTCAAAATAATTAAGAATAACTCAACGAACTAATCTAGTTAAATTATTTATAAGGTAGCATGATGACTTGGAAAAACACTGAAAATCACTACGGATCGCTATCAATAAAAATGCACTGGTTTATGGTTATTTTAATGATTGCTACTTTTGCATTTATTGAATGTAGAGTATTTTTCGAAAAAGGTACCGATATGCGCAACTTATTTAAGATGTGGCATTTTATGCTAGGTTTATCCATACTCTTTATGGCTATAATACGTTTATATTTTCGTTTCAAACAAATCACACCAAAAATCACACCTCCCCTATCTGCTATGCAAAACTTAGGCGCTCAAGGTGCTCATATTGCACTTTACATTTTTATGCTTGCCATGCCCATTGCTGGCTGGATGATGCTAAGTTTATTTGGTAAGCCCATACCTTTTTTTGGTTTAGAGTTACCATCACTAATGAATGTGAATAAAGAGCTTGGTAAAGAAATTAAAGAGCTACATGAATTGGTTGGTAGCTTAGGATATTACTTAATAGGTTTTCATGCTGTCGCAGCACTTGTGCACCACTACATACAAAAAGATGACACCTTAATAAGAATGTTGCCAAAAAGCAAAGGTTAAGCTATTAATATTAATCTTTTTTTAACTCATTAGCCTTCAGTAACATAGCCTTACTTTCTGTTAAGAAATCATCAGCATAATCACCAAACCAAGTTGAAATTTGTTCGAACATGGCGACAAACGCTTCTTTATCTCCCATTTCAACATCTTCTAATAACTCTAAAAAACGATAAGCAAAACGCTTCATCATAGCTATATTATCTGGATTTGCGAAAATAATATCTGAATACAAGATAGGATCTTGAGCAAATAATCGACCAACCATAATTAACTCTAATCTATAAATAGGAGAGCTCATATTAACTAAGTGTTCAATATCAACACCCTCTGTCATTAAATGATAGCCATAAGCAATTGTTGAAAAATGTCGCATCACTTGCACCATAGACATTGCTTGATCGTGCTCATGGGCTTCCACAACATATATTTTAGCACCCCATGCTTGAAACTGTTTTAATAGCCATTGATATTGTGCTTTTTCTCGTCCATCACAAACAATTATTGTTTGCTTGATAAGCCCTTTTACATCAGGGCCAAACATTGGGTGTAAACCAACTACAGGGCCAGAATGTACTTTCATCATTTCATATAAAGGCGACTCTTTAATACTGGTAAAATCAGCTAAAATACAGTTTTTAGGCAAGTTGTTTAAATGACGAATAACCATAGATGTTAAACGAATGGGTACCGCAACAATAACCACGCTAGCATCTGCTAAAATGGTGTCACTATTTGGCCAATCTTCTTGTTCAAGCGTAACAACTTGATAGTTTGAACGCTTAAATAAATCAACAAAAACACCGCCTAATTTTCCTTTACCACCAACAACAACCACTTTTTTACAATCAGGGTTAACACATTGATAACCACTAGCTTCTTGACTGATATAAGAGTCACGTATTAAACGGCGTAAAATATCTTCAATCAAATCACCACTAAGCCCTAGTTTTTCAGCTTGTTCACGACGCTTGCTAATTAAAGCAGCCTCTCGTTCAGGTAAAAAAATAGGTATACCCTCTGCGCTTTTTAATTCACCAATCTCGCTGGTGACCGCTAAACGCTTAGCTAGTAGAAGGACTAATTGGTTATCAATTTCATCAATATCATCACGTAATATTTTAATGTTGTCGTCAAAATTACTCATAACTTCCTATTTTGTATTTAGAACCATAATCCTGAATTTAATAGCTAAGTACCCTCAACTATATAATCTAGCTTAATAAGTATATGCGCTCTATTAAAACCTGTCGAAGCATTGTTTCCAAATTACTCAATAAAGTTTAAATCTATAAATTTATTTATGGATTGTAAAATCAAATATATCATACAACAACAATCAACAACAACACCCAACCAACTGATTTTATTTATTTTTTATCACTAAGCTACCAAGATAAAATACACCAAAACAATAACACTTTTATTAGCCGCCTAGCCTGTAACATAACTGTCACATTTCAGTCATGTAACTGTCATATTAAATTTCTACACTAGCGCCAGTTTAATTAATCCACCATTTAAAAACTAACTTAAAAAAATATTCAAACTTAATAAGTGAGAGATAAAATGAATAACATGATGAAAAGCACACTAACAAAAGCTGTTTTAAGCCTATCGCTAGGAACCGTTGTTTTAATGGGTAATGTTGCCAACGCTGACGGCTATGACACTATTAGCGCGGTAGGTTCTTCAACGGTATACCCTTTCTCTACCGTTGTTGCTGAACGTTTTGGTAAAAGCACTGATTTTAAAACACCTAAAATCGAATCAACCGGTACTGGTGGTGGCATGAAATTATTCTGTGCTAGCAATGCTATTGATACGCCTGATTTATCAAATGCTTCACGTCGTATGAAAAAAAGCGAATTTGATATGTGTGCTAAAAATGGTGTTACTAGCATTACAGAAGTATTAGTAGGTTATGATGGGATTGTGGTAGCAAATTCAAACTCTGCTAAGCAAATGAAAGTAAGCCGCAAAGAATTATTTTTAGCCTTAGCGAAAGATGTGCCAGCCAAAGATGGTAGTGAAAGACTAGTAGCTAACCCATATAAATTATGGAGCGACATCAACCCTGCTCTTCCTGCTAATAAAATTGAAGTGTTAGGTCCACCACCAACATCAGGTACTCGTGATGCTTTCGCAGAGTTAGTGCTAGAAGGTGGTTGTAAGAAGTTTTCTTGGATTAAAGCGATTAAAAAGCAAAACAAATCTAAATACAAAACCATTTGTCATAGTGTACGTGAAGACCACGCTTACATTGAAGCAGGTGAAAACGATAATTTAATCGTACAAAAATTATCAGCTAATCCTAAAGCTTTCGGTATCTTTGGCTTTAGCTTTTTAGACCAAAACAGTGATAAATTACAAGGTTCTATAATTGATGGTACAGCACCAACATTTAATGCGATTGCTGATGGTTCTTACCCAGTATCACGTCCATTATACTTCTACGTGAAAAACGCTCATGTTGGCAAAGTACCTGGTATTTTAGAATTTTTGAAAGAGTATACTTCTGAAGCTGCTATGGGTGAAGAAGGTTACTTAACAGATAAAGGTTTAATTCCATTAGGTAAAGAAAAACTAGCTAAAGTAAGAACTAGCGTATTGGCACTTACACCGTTAGTATTGTAGTAATAGTTACAAATAGATAAAACCATTAAATTAAAGGCGGGATTAATATCCTCTCTTTAATTTTTTGTGTTTTATATTTTACATTATACTAATTTTAATTTGATTTAATTTAATTTGGTTTTACAAATATGAATACATCCTTACTTTTTACTGTTCTGCTATGCTTAACCTTGGCTAGTTATTGGTTCGGCATTAAGCGTTCACTAAAAGTTGCTGGTGGCAGCAAGCATAGAAAAGATCTAACCTGCTTACCTGAACAGTTCGGTTTATTAACTGCAATGGTTTGTGGCTTACCAGCACTAGTCACGCTATTAATTTTTAATAGCGCAGAACAAGTTGTTATTGAACAATTGCTCACAACTACCTTACCAACAAATATCCAAGCGCTTTCAAGCATCGATTTTGGTTTATACCTAAATAATATTCACTCACTTGCTTCTACAGAAACAGCACAAGCATTACAACTAGTTGCACATACTGGCAGCGATATAGCTGTTCAAAATCAACACCAAGCGGCCTTAACCTTACAATCATTAAATCAGCAAGCAACTTGGCTAAAAACTGCCCTAGTATTAATTATTGCTGTAGTGAGTGTCATCGTATTAGTAAGAAAGTTTAGCTTGACCTATAAAGCAAGACAAAAATCAGAAACCATAGTACGCGGATTATTAGTTGCCTCATCAGCCATTGCCATTTTAACCACCCTTGGTATTGTTATTTCTGTTTTATTTGAATCTATTCGCTTTTTCGAAAGTGTACCTATTGCTGACTTTATGTTTGGTACTCAATGGAGTCCACAAACGGCAATGCGCGCTGATCAAGTAGGCGGTTCAGGAAGCTTTGGTGCAATACCATTATTTGCAGGCACCATGCTAATCACCTTTATAGCGATGTTATTAGCTGTACCGGTTGGCTTAATGATTGCTATTTATTTGTCTCAATACGCTTCAGCAAAATTACGCTCTTTTGCTAAACCTATGCTAGAAGTATTAGCCGGCATCCCAACGGTTGTTTATGGTTTTTTTGCTGCTTTAACGGTCGCTCCTGTAATCAGAAACCTAGGTGAATCATTTGGTTTAAGTGTTGCTTCTGAAAGCGCTTTAGCCGCAGGTTTAGTGATGGGAACGATGATCATCCCCTTCGTATCATCTCTTTCTGAAGATGCTATTAGCGCGGTACCTACCGCCTTAAAAGAAGCCTCTTTAGGTATGGGCGCAACAAAAAGTGAAACTGTAGTAAAAGTATTATTACCTGCAGCTTTACCAGGCATTGTTGGTGCAATTTTGTTAGCTGTTTCTCGCGCCATTGGTGAAACTATGATTGTAGTAATGGCAGCCGGTATGGCAGCCAACCTAACCGCTAATCCACTTGATTCAGTCACAACAGTAACAGTACAAATAGTTACCTTGCTTACTGGCGATCAAGAATTCGACAGCCCTAAAACCCTAGCCGCTTTTGCCTTAGGTTTAATGTTATTTATTACCACACTTGGCTTGAATATATTAGCGTTAAAAGTAGTGCAAAAATATAGAGAACAATATGACTAACTCTAAAACACCATCAACAAAAAAAGACGAAACAAGTATGCCGTTATCAACGACACCTTCTAGTAAACTTTCAACCACAGACAAGGTCAAATTAAGCCTAAAAAATCGCCATAAAAAAGAAAATCGCTTTAGACGCACAGGATTTTGTGCAGTGATTTTTGGTTTTATGCTAGTGCTTATATTGATTGGCGATATTGGTTCAAAAGCACTACCTGCTTTTCATCAGCATTGGGTGAAACTTGATATAAACTACCAAAGTAATTGGTTAAATATTGATGATAACTCTGAGCAAAATTTAAAAAAAGCAAACTATCGAACGGTATTGAAAACATCTATATATCAGATGTTTTCAACTGAATCAGGTGAGAAACTATCTCGAAAAGATAAACGTCAAGTATTTAAATTATTCTCTACTAATGCTGAATTTACCCTAAAGGATGATTTGATTTCTTCACCAGAACACTTCAATACACAAGCAAGTGTTTGGGTGAGACTTGATGATGATGTAGATAGTTATTTAAAAGAAAAGTTTGCACCAGGAGAGGCAGGTTTACGAATTACTAAACAACAAGCACAATGGCTAGTTAAACTAAGTGATGAAAATCGTATCGAGAGCCGTTTCAACTTCAGCTTTTTTACCGCCAGTGATTCCCGCGAGCCAGAGCTTGCAGGCATTAAAGGTGCGTTAACGGGTACTTTACTAACGATGTTTGTCACCTTGTTATTGTCATTTCCATTAGGTGTTGCAGGTGCCCTATATTTAGAAGAGTTTGCTCCAAAAAACCGTTGGACAGATATAATTGAAATAAACATTAATAATTTAGCTGCTGTACCTTCTATCGTTTTTGGTTTGTTAGGTTTAGCCGTTATTATTAATTTATTTGGCCTACCTCGCTCAGCTCCTTTAGTTGGCGGCATAGTATTAACATTAATGACGCTACCAACCATAATTATTGCTAGCCGTGCGGCAATAAAAGCTGTACCGCCATCGTTAAGAGAGGCAGCGCTAGGTTTAGGTGCATCGAAAATGCAAGTGACGTTTTCTCATGTATTGCCTCAAGCCATGCCTGGTATTATCACGGGTGGTATAATAGGGGTTGCTCAAGCATTAGGCGAAACTGCTCCACTACTAATGATAGGTATGGTTGCTTTTATTGTTGATGTACCAACCAGTATTGTCGATTCAGCAACCGTATTACCAGTACAGATATTTTTATGGGCAGACAGCCCTGAACGAGCCTTTTTAGCAAAAACCTCTGCCGCCATTTTAGTGTTACTCGCGTTGCTATTAGTGATTAACGTCACTGCAACAATGTTGCGTACCAAATTTGAGAAGAAATAAATGAATGACTTAAATATAGAAGAAGAAATAACCGAAACTGTTGGCAATATTTATGCGAAAGATGCAAAAATGTCAATTCGCTCAGCCGATGTTTTTTATGGTGATAAACAAGCAATCCATAATGTCAGCCTTGATTTAGCAAAAAACCAAGTGACCGCATTAATAGGTCCTTCAGGTTGTGGCAAGTCAACATTTTTACGCTGCTTAAACCGTATGAATGACACGATTGATATTTGTCGTGTTACGGGTCAATTAATGCTTGATGGTGAAGATATTTATGCGAAAGATTTAGATCCAGTACTATTACGTGCTCGCGTTGGTATGGTATTTCAAAAACCAAATCCGTTTCCAAAATCAATATATGACAATGTTGCTTATGGTGCGCGTATACATGGTCTTACTAATAATAAAGCAGAGCTTGATGAAATTGTTGAAACCAGCTTACAAAAAGCGGGCTTATTTAATGAAGTAAAAGATCGACTTAGCGAACCTGGTACGGGTTTATCTGGCGGACAACAACAACGTTTATGTATTGCTAGAACCATCGCGGTAAGTCCTGAGGTTATTTTAATGGATGAACCAGCATCAGCACTTGACCCTATTGCTACCGCCATTATTGAAGAGTTAATTGATGAGCTAAAAGAAAAATATACCATTGCCATTGTTACCCACTCAATGCAACAAGCAGCACGCGTTTCACAACACACTGCTTATTTTCATTTAGGTAAACTCGTTGAAATGGGTAAAACTGAAGATATATTCACCCGTCCAAGCCACAAATTAACTGAAAACTATATCACTGGCCGCTTTGGTTAAAGGAATAAATAACATGACAACATCTGATAACAATGACAAAAACAATCCTTCTGGTTTTACTTCGAAATTGCATCTTGATAAACATATTTCTCGTCGTTTTAATGAAGAACTAGAACAAGTTAGAACACTAGTCATACAAATGGGTGCTTTAGTTGAACAGCAAGTAAATGATGGATTAAGAGCGGTATTAAATGCCGATGAAACACTCGCCGCAAAAGTAATAGAGCGCGATCATGAAGTCAATACTATGGAATTAGAAATTGACGAATATTGCACGCAAATTTTAGCTCGCAGACAACCTGCTGCAAGTGATTTACGATTAATTGTGAGTGTAATAAAAAGCATCACAGATCTTGAACGCATGGGTGATGAGTCAGTTAAGTTTGGTAGAAATGCTATTAAACTAGCCAAAGGCAATTTTTCTGAAGAAGGTTCTAGGCCTTTAATAGAGTTAAAACATTTAGGGAATCATGTTAGTAAAACCTTAAATAAAGCATTAATAGCCTATGCACAAATGGATGTAAAATCTGCACTAGAAATCATCAAAGACGATAATATCATCAACGAAGAGTTTGATAACATTTCACGTTTATTAGTGACTAAGATGATGGAGGATCCACGAGAAATAAAAAATTCTCTACGAGTAACTTGGTGTGCCCGTGCCTTAGAAAGAATTGGTGATCACACGACTAACCTTTGTGAATACATCGTTTACTTGGTAGAGGGAAAAGACGTTCGTCATGCCACTATAGAGCAGATAAAAGCGAAAATAGACGGTGAAAAACTTCAAACGAATAACGAATAACGAATAACGAATATCAAACGTTAATTGTGACCTCGGTGTAAAATATTTAATCTCTAGTACTAAAAGTAAAACTACCACAGAGAACATCGAGGGACTGCGTTCTACAACCAGAATCGACAAGACAAATAACAAAAAATGAAAACTAATATTAATGTTTTCTCTTTGTAACGCGAAGCCTCTTTGTGACCTCTATGGTAAAATTTTCAACCTCTAATGACTAAAGAAAAACTACCACAGAGAGCACAGAGGACTGCGCTTCATACCTATAAGTAATAAATGATTTTTTCTTTAAATTCAGACCGATACTTATATTAAGCCATATAATACCAATCACACTAAATAGGTGATCATTTATACGAATTAAAATATTTAGAGACAGTATCTTTTAAAAACTGCTCTAGTGTTTTCTTACCTGAAAGGTTATTGCTTTGACACACCTCATTGATGCTGTGTTTTTGCATAATACGACTAATAAGTACTTTATTTTGTTTGTCAGTAAAAACATCAGAATGCTTTGCTTGGTATATAAACTGATAGGTTAACTGGTGTTTTAACCATAAATGCAAACTAAAAATGCACGTTGAGTATTGTCGATGACCCTGAGCATAACCAATGATATTTTCTTTATCATGTTCAGTTATATTACCTAAAAGAGTATTATTACAAAAAATATTACCCAAAAGAGTAACCGGACAATGTTGCAATATTAGTGCAACCAATTCTGTCGTTAAATACTTGTATTCATCTACCAATAAATAATCAAATGTTCGGTAAAATTCTTCCGTTACAGCTACGCATTGTTTATTCGCCTCAGCTGACAATGGCTTTAATAATAGAGCTGATTGCTCTCCACTGGCTTTATCTTTGCTAAAACCAATACGCGCTAGTTGATAGCCATTATTAAGCCAAAAAGAGGTTAAGGCTTTAGTTGCACCAAAACTTGTTGTTAAAAAATCAACTTTTTGTTGTAGAGCAAAATCATTAATTTTAGTTAAAAAAACGGCTCCTATACCCTGCCCTTGCAATATTGGGTGTACTGCAATACGCATCACCCTCAAATAGTGATAATCAAAAGCGGTGTTTACGCCACACTGAGTTAATAATGATTGCGGGCTAAAATGATTCTTTAGTCGCCTGCTTGACTGTTTAACCGCGATTAACTCATCTGCTGTAATCGTATTATTTTTATAGCAACCTTCATTGTTTAAAAGCGATACGGCCACCAGTTGTTCGTTTGAAAATAAGCAAAGTAGCTGAACCTGCTTATTATCTAATAACATTTTTAAATCACTAGGCTTCGTTTGATAATGAGCAGTAACTAAAACGGCAAACACTTGTTTTAACAAGCATTCATCTAACAATAATGCTGCGCTAGTAAGATGCTTACAGGTTAACTTATCTAACTTAATTGCTGATGCATCGGCACCTAATATTGGCAATTGTGCATTTAGCAGACAAGCATCAAAAATAAATTGTTCTAACGGATCACCTTCACGATAACGAATGGGCTGCTTAATATGGAGTTTACGCCAATTAGGACATTGTGATGTTAACACTTGCTGAAACTTTAAGGTAAAGCCCCTACCTGCCCCTTCATAACCATGAACGGTACTAGCAAAGACAATACGTGATTGTTGAGTTAACAATTGAGTTAATAAATAAACGGGAATAGCAGCAGCTTCATCAACCAACACCAAACTAGCGTTGGTCTGTTCTTTAAGTAGTTGATCTACAGCAATAAACTCAACACGACCATAAGCAGTTATAAACCTTGTAGAGTCTACTTTTGTGCTGTCTGATTTTGTGCTCTCTAATATCGCTGATGGCAAGTTACGGCTAAGCTGTTGAAAAAATATAGCTAAGGAAGAAACGTCAACGGCAGTAATGATAATATTTAACGGATTATCTTTTTTCGCTAATTGCAATAACCGCACACAAGCCAATGCTAAAGCGGTTGATTTACCTCGCCCTCTATCGGCTGTTAATACTAATGGCTGCTTTCTTTTGCCCGTGAGTACTTTCATAATAGATTCAACCGCTGTAACTTGCTCTTCGGTAACACAGTTATACGCCAAGGGTTTTAAAGAGATACTTTTAGGTTGTTCTTTCTTTTTAGCTATTGCAGGTAAAGATGATAGTATAGGTAAAGTTAAATTTTGTTTTATTATCTGATGAGTCGGATTTAACTCAATAAAAGCAAGTAAGCGTTGAAAAAAAAGACTTTCATTTACAATCTCTAGATCATTAACCAACAAAAACAATACACCGCCTGAAACTAAAGTACCTGCAAGCGATGCAAGCGCATCGATAGTTAACTTACTATCAGCAAAAATAATAGCGTCACTTTCACTGCCTAGCTTATCTCTAAATCGTTTTAAAGAAACATTAGCAGGGAAATTTTTGTTATCGCTATAAACTAACCAGTTTTGATTGTTTGATTCATTGTTATAACCAATAGCGTTAAGCACATTTTCAGCCCAAGTGTCATCTCCTATTAAAAGCAACAAGCGTCGCTCTTTTAAATGAATAGCCTGCTGTTTAAACTGCTGAAACCAGTCTGAAAACTCTATGTTTATCATAATAATTTTTATTCAATAACAACTTACTTTATAAGGTGATAGCTTACCAAGCTACTTCATGTATACCAACACAAGACAAGACAATTTGTGAAAATAAATGATTGCCGAATAATTAAATAAATATAGATTTATATCTACTTCATTCAAACCACTATGTTTTTTATGGTTCTATTTAATTTAGTGCTATTTGATTTAGCATTATTTAATTGGGTATTACTGCTTATTTATCTTAAGTTTTAAGTGAAAACACTGTATATTCAACCGTAAAATTAATTGCCTATTTATTACTTTGGCTTTGTCGTGCCTCGCTTCACTCGTGATGTTCAACACTAAGGTATTCCTATTTATAAGTACTATAGATAGTTATGTATAGATACTTTTATATAAATACTTTCATATAATGACTTAGCTGCAATTTTTGTTAACAAACATAATTCAAATCAAAAAGATAAAACAGGAAACCTACCATGTTAGCTAGACGGATAATACCTTGCCTAGATGTTCGTGACGGTAAAGTCGTTAAAGGCGTACAGTTTAGAAACCATGAAATTATTGGTGATATAGTACCCTTAGCACAAAAATATGCTGAAGCAGGTGCTGACGAGCTAGTTTTTTATGATATTACCGCCAGCTCTGATGGTCGAGTAGTAGATAAAAGCTGGGTAAGCCGTATTGCTGAAGTGATTGATATTCCATTTTGTGTCGCTGGTGGTATAAAAAGCGAAGCAGATGCCAAAGAAATATTGATGATGGGTGCGGATAAAATATCCATCAACTCTCCTGCTCTACGTGACCCAACGCTTATAACACGTTTGGCCGATCACTTTGGTCAACAATGCGTGGTAGTTGGTATTGATAGTTTTTACGACAAAGACACGGATAAGTATCAAGTATACCAATTTACGGGTGATGAAACTCGCACTAAAAAAACTAACTGGACAACGTTTGACTGGATAGAAAAAGTAGTCAGCTTAGGTGCTGGCGAAATAGTACTAAACTGCATGAATCAAGACGGTGTACGTCAAGGTTATGACATTGAACAGTTAAAGCAAGCCCGCGCGGTATGTAATGTGCCATTAATCGCATCAGGTGGTGCGGGTAAAATGTCACATTTCACCGAGGTATACCAACAAGCCGATGTTGATGGCGCATTAGCTGCATCAGTTTTTCATAAAGCCATTATAAATATCTGTGAATTAAAACAAAATTTAAGAAATAACAATATTGAGGTAAGACCATGTTAGTAACCAGTAACAACATTAATGAATTAGCGTGGCAAAAAATGGATAATATGATCCCTGCAATTATTCAGCATGCTGCAACAGGTGCTGTATTAATGCAGGGTTATATGAGCCAAGAGTCATTAGCTGCAACCTTAGACTCTGGCAAAGCTACTTTTTTTAGTCGTTCTAAACAAGCTTTATGGGTTAAAGGTGAAACGTCTGGAAATTTCTTAAACGTTAAACAAATATTAACTGATTGCGATCAAGATAGTTTATTAATTGCTTGTACACCGATTGGCCCTAGTTGTCATTTAGGTACTGAGTCTTGTTTCCCTGAACAAAAACTTACCCAACAAAATTTTTTAAGCCAGTTAGAACAAGTGATCGATAGTCGCAGAAATGACGATCCTAAAGAAAGTTATACTGCACATTTATTTTCACGCGGCACCACTAAAATGGCACAAAAAGTGGGTGAAGAAGGGGTAGAAGTTGCACTTGCTGCTGTTGCCGAAACTAAAGAAGACTTATTAGGTGAATGCGCTGATTTGTTCTATCACACGTTAGTTTTATTAGCGGATCAAAATATTGATTTAAGTGAAGTGATGGCGGTATTACAGAAAAGACATAATAAGTAAGAATTCGACCTCGGTAAAAACTAATGGGCTAAAGTTAAGAAGCTAAACTATAGCCCTATAAAACCTATATCCATAATCTATCTCCATAAAATATAAACCCCATGCTTATATACATAATCATGGGGTTTATTTATTTGTTTATCTAGTCTTTTTACTTCGTTAAACTATTACTAAGAAATAGTGACTAAAAAACAATTAACTAAGCTAATTGCTTAGTTAATAATGCGTTAACCATTTCAACCGCTTGTGTGCCATCGATGGTTAAATATTGACAATTGCCTGATTTAGCTTCTGCTTGATAAAAATCAACTAACGGTTTCGTTTGCTCATGGTAAATATCTAAACGCTTACGAACTGTTGACTCTTCATCATCAGGACGAATTGATAAATCATCACCCGTAACATCATCTTTACCTTCAACTTTAGGTGGATTATAGACTAAATGATAAACACGTCCTGATCCAGAATGTACACGACGACCAGCCATACGCTGAACAATAACTTCATCAGGCACGTCAAATTCAAGGACATGATCAACATCGATACCATTTTCTTTCATCGCATCAGCTTGAGGAATAGTACGAGGGAAACCGTCAAGTAAAAATCCTGCTTTACAATCATCTTGTGTAATACGTTCTTTTACTAAGCCAATGATCAATTCATCAGAGACTAGCTGTCCAGCATCCATAACGGCTTTAGCTTGCTTACCTAATTCGCTACCCGCTTTAATTGCTGCACGTAACATGTCGCCTGTTGAAATTTGTGGAATACCAAACTTAGCCATTAAAAACTGAGCTTGTGTGCCTTTGCCCGCACCAGGAGCACCAAGAAGTACAATACGCATATAAATCAACCTTAAAATGATGGTTTAAAATAATAAAAATAATTACATTTATATGATCTTTATATGGCCGAATTTATATAGCGAGATTCATATAAATGTAATAATTTTTTGTTAACTCTATTTTTCGTCAGTTACTATACAAGCATGAATGGAAGCACACAAGTATAGATACTAAGCAAAGATCAAAAAAGGAGCTTTTAACCTCCTTTTTAGACTAATACAATAACCTAGTTAGGCTAAATAAACTTTACTTAGTTAAGCTTTATTTAGTTAAACTAAGCATTAATTTATTTAAACGACCAACAAAGCTAGCGGGATCTTTCAAGCTACCACGTTCAGCTAACATGGCTTGTTCAAACAATACGTCAACCCACTGATTAAACTTGTCGTCATCTTGCTCATCAGCAACATGTTTAATCAATTCATGCTCACCATTAATTTCAAAAATTGGCAATGAATCAGGGACTTCTTGACCAACAGAAGCCATCAATTTAGCCATTTGGCTACTCATGTCATCGTCATCAGCAACAATACAGACAGGCGAGTCAGTTAAACGTTGTGATAATTTAACGTCTTTAACCTTGCCTTTTAGTGTTTCTTTAATACGAGTAACAACTGAATCAAATTCTTTTTCTAGCTTTTCTTGCGCTTCTTTAGTTTCAGCATCATCCATATCGCCTAAGTCTAAACCGCCACGAGTAACTGATTGAAGTTCTTTTGAATCAAATTCATTCAAGTGACTCACTAACCATTCATCAATGCGATCAGACATTAATAACACTTCAATGCCTTTTTTACGGAATACTTCTAAATGAGGGCTATTTTTAGCAGCTGCAAAACTGTCAGCAACCACATAGTAAATTTTATCCTGTCCTTCTTTCATACGTTCAATATACGAAGCAAGCGACACATTTTGCACTGAACTATCTTCATTGGTAGAAGCAAAACGCAATAAACCAGCTATTTGCTCTTTATTAGCCGTATCTTCAGCTGGGCCTTCTTTTAGCACTTGGCCAAACTCATCCCAAAAACCTTGGTATTTTTCATCTTCTTTTTTCGCTAGTTTCTCAAGCATTTTCAAAACACGTTTAGTACAACCTTTTCGAATAGCTTGCGTAACTTTATTGTCTTGTAATATTTCACGAGAAACATTTAAAGGTAGATCGTTTGAATCAAGTAAACCTTTAACAAAACGCAAATAAGTTGGCATGAACTGCTCGGCGTCATCCATAATAAATACACGCTGTACATACAACTTTAAACCGTGTTGTTTTTCACGGTTGTACATATCAAATGGTGCTTTAGTTGGCACATATAAAAGTGAGGTATATTCAGTTTTACCTTCTACTTTGTTGTGCTCCCATAATAATGGGTCACCAAAGTCATGTGATACGTGCTTGTAGAATTCTTTATATTCGTCTTCTGAAATTTCTGCTTTTTCGCGCGTCCACAAAGCTGTTGCTTTATTGATAGCTTCCCACTTTGCTGGCTCTGCATTGCGTGCTTCAATAGCGGGTGTCGTTACGTTGCCTTCGTCATCTTTTACTTCAGCTATCGCTTCAACGGCAGGTATTTCAGCGGTTAACATTTCTACAGAAACTGAAATATGATCAGAATATTTAGTTACAATAGACTTTAAACGCCAGTCATCCGCAAATTCAGTTTCATCTTCTTTTAAATGAAGAATAATATCAGTACCACGATTTGACTTGTCAATTTTAGCCGTAGTGAAATCACCTTCACCAGCACTAACCCACTCAGTACCTTCACTGGCATCATCGCCAGCTCTACGGCTACGAACGGTTACTTTATCAGCAACAATAAAGGCTGAATAAAAACCCACACCAAATTGACCAATTAATTGTGAGTCACTTGCTTGGTCTCCAGAAAGTTTTGAGAAAAACTCTGCAGTACCAGATTTAGCAATAGTACCTAAATGATCGATAACTTCGTCAAGGCTCATACCAATACCATTATCAGAAATAGTCAGGGTATTATTTTCTTTATCACAACTTACGCGAACACGTAGTTCACCATCACCTTCAAATAAATCAGCATTTGACAAGGCTTTAAAACGTAGCTTGTCTGAGGCATCTGCCGCATTTGATACTAATTCTCTTAGAAAAATTTCTTTATTCGAATATAAACTGTGGATCATTAGCTGAAGCATTTTCGATACGTCTGTCGCAAATGCATGGTTTTTAGGTTTATTTTCAGTTGTCATAGAACAAAATCCTGTATGTATTTTTCAATTTGGTAAAAAATTTAGGTAAATATTTAATAAAAAATCGATACCTAAAGCGTGTTGAGTTTATTAGTTGATAACTATTTGAGGATCGTTAATGTGTTTTTCAAGGGGAGTAAAAAAGAAAGTGACTAAAAGAAAAAGTTATTCAGATAAATCAAACAAGAACAAACTTGTAGGTCGTCACGATCGGAGCGAGGCACGACAAATTGATACACGACAAAATAAAATTAAATAAGCATACTTTGATGCTGCCATTGTTGAGCTTCACTTCGTTCAGGTCAACCTACATGAGATAAATAGTGTCGATACAAAAGCTGCATTCAAGTAAATCAAACAAGAACAAACTTGTAG
>Ga0209081_1000893_pt1 | contig 18019 bp, 23 predicted proteins | sample GOMGulsemesocosm_4_FD_184636 | JGI IMG/M metagenome (GOLD analysis project Ga0209081, IMG submission 184636) | Methane-oxidizing microbial communities from mesocosms in the Gulf of Mexico - GOM15B Gulf of Mexico (SPAdes) (version 2) | ecosystem: Environmental > Aquatic > Marine > Cold seeps... | reverse complement strand
CAAATAGTTTCATCGGCTTTAATATGTTTTTTAAAGCTTAGTATTGAATCACTTTTGCTAGGATAAAACTCCACCATAAAAAAAATATCTTGCTTTGTATTATTTGAAATACAATAGGCATTTAAGTTTATAAATGAAAAAAACAATAAAATAAAAAGCGTTTTCATAAATTATCCTAGTACTAAACTGACCTTATTATATAGCTTTTACTTGGCTAAGTAAAGTAAAAAATAATTTACTCTTGGCAATAGTTATTAATTTGTAATTAACTTTAATCGTGATAATATAATTATAGTTGTTATTCAAGGATTATATATATGTCTTTAATTCATAAAGTTAAAGTTTCAAAAGGTATCTATTGGATTGAAATAGATGAAGTTAATCTTAAAATTCTTTGTGCCTCACCTGCTGATAGTGTTAAATATTTGATGAAAATGGGGTTGATTGTTGAAACTGAACGCGAAGGCGTAAAGTTTGAAACAGGACCAAATGCCATTCTTTTATCTGATGTATTGGTACAAAATGGTGACATTTGTAACGCAGCAGAATTTCCTGTTCTGCAAATGCTTTATAGACAAGGAATGATTGTTCCAAACCATCCAAACAATAATGGAACAAAGCCTATTTTGATTGGAGCTTCTGATCAAGTACAATCACAACTAAATTATATCTATAGAGGTAACTATGGATTAATATCAAAAGAAGAAATTCTTGAAAGTGATATTGATGAAACTATTGCCCATGATATTATGAGATTAAAATTGAAATTTGCTTTTGGCAAGATTAAGAATGCAGATACTTTTTTAGATACCTGTATTTTAAACGAAAACAAAACCCAAATTAAAGATGGTGTTTTTTTAAGCAGACAAGAAATAAATAAATTCCAATTAACTTATAAAGATGAAACTGTAGAAATAGACCTTAATCTAGAAGGTACTACTGGATATGAATCCCCTTATTCTTTAAATCATTTTAATATTAATAGAGACTACTTTAGTATCATTCACTCTGGACAAGGAGATGGTTGGAATACAGAACAACCAAGTATGTCTTCAATCCTCATTTTTCAAGGTAAGATTTTTCTAGTGGATGCCTGTCCAAATCTGGACAAGGTGTTAGTAGCTTTAGGAATTGGAATTAATGAAATTGAAGGTATTTTTCATACCCATGCTCATGATGATCACTTTAATGGTTTGGCTACCTTACTTAAATCAAATAAAAAAATAAAGTACTATTCCACCAAACTGGTTCGAAATTCTGTGAGTAAAAAACTATTTGCGCTACTTAATCTTGAAGAGAACCAATTTGAGGATTATTTTGATGTTATCGATTTGGAGTTTGATAAGTGGAATAATATAGAGGGATTAGAAATAAAACCAATTTTATCTCCGCACCCAGTTGAAAATAACATATTTTTGTTTAGAACCGTTTGGGGAAATGATTACAAAAGTTATGGTCACTTTGCAGATTTAACCTCTTTTGATGTTTTAGAACCCATGATTAATGAAAATGAAAATGAGCCTGGTATTTCTGAGCTTAATTATGAAAAAACAAAAGAAGAATATTTGCAAAATGTCAATATCAAAAAGATAGATATTGGTGGTGGAATGATTCATGGAAATGCCAAAGATTTTAAATTTGACAGATCTGATAAAATAGTTCTAGCACATACTTCAAATGGAAGATATAGTGAGGAAGAAAGAGTGATTGGATCTTCTGCTTCGTTTGGTACTGTTGATGAACTCATTACAAATCATTCTAACTTTATTCCAAAGTTTGCTAAAAAATATTTACAAGAGTTGATTCCAAGTATCAAAGAAAATCAATTAACACTACTTTTAAATCTAAAATTCAAGACCTACAATCCAGGTACCATTTTGATAAAAGAGAGTGAAAAAAATCAATTTATATTTTTATTGATTACAGGAATTGCAGAAACAATTTCTAGTAAGGGACATGTGATTAGAACCTTATCATCTGGAACTTTAATGGGAGATATTAGTGGTTTATTACAATTGACTTCTAGTGAAACAATAAGAAGTCTAAGTTATATAACTGTTCTAAAAATACCAGCAAAATTATATACAAGAATTATTTATGAGAATAATGTGTACGATTTAATAGAAACACAAATTGATTCAAAAGATTTTTTATATAAAACGTGGCTTTTTAGAGATGAAATTTCTCAAGTAACTATGAATAAAATTGTTAAAGATGTTGAATATAAATATTATAAAAAAGACCATGAGTTTAATCTTGATTGTGACAAACTCTATATAATATTAAGTGGAACTATTAAAAGATATATTTGTGATGAATATATTGGGTCATTAGAAAGTAAGGACTTTTTCAATAGCTCAATTGCAATGTTCAATGAACCTACGGCTTTTACTTTGATTTCTGAAACATCATGTGAAGTCATGATTTTAGACCCCAGTGTTTTAAAAGAAATTCCAATTATCAGATGGAAACTATTTGAATATAATAAGAGAATCAAAAATATCATTCAAAACTGTGAAACAGGAAGAAAATCAAAATTTTTATGGAAAGATGAATACAGTGTACATGTTCAAGTCATTGACAATCAACATAGAAAAATACTATTTTTACTCAACAATATAAACAATGCGGTAGCTTCTAGTAATGATTATAGTTTAAAACAGAATATTGAAACTTTAAAAGAATTTGCCAAATACCATTTTGAATTTGAAGAGAACATTTTATCTAAATATGGTTATGATGTGCAAAATCATTCAAATAAACATGATCTAGTACTAAAAGAACTGGATGAAATTCATCAAAAAGTTCTTAAAGATGAAAGCTATGACAAACATGATATGGTCGAATTTTTGTCCACCTGGATCGAAGAACATATCATTCAAGAGGATCAACAATATAGCGCTTACTTAAACAGTAAAAATATATTTTAACATGGGAAGAAAATGAAAACAGTATTATTAGTGGATGAAAATCATCTAATCTTAGACTTACTAGAAAATAAAATAAAAAAAGTCATAGATGTTAGAGTTTTAAAAGCCAGAACATATAAAGAAGCAGCAAACTATATCTCTGAAGAAGATATTATTCATCTTGCAATTCTTGATTTAAACCTTCAAGATGCAAAAGATGGGCAAATAGTTGACTATGCTATTTCTGAGGATATTCCTTCAGTGATATTAACAGATATTATGGATGAAAAACTACAAAAAATTATTTTGCAAAAAGATATTATAGATTATGTATTTAAAACAGATTTAAATAGCATGGAATACACAGTCAATATTGTAAACAGAACACTTAATAATTATGATACAAATATTTTAGTGGTAGATGATTCAAAATTTCAACTCTCAGTTATCAAAAAAATATTAACAAAAATGAAAATTAATGTAACTACTGCTCACAATGGTAAAGAAGCATTAGAACTAATAAAAAAGCAAACAGACGATAATAAATACTCTTTAGTATTAACCGATTACGAAATGCCAGAAATGGACGGATTAGAGTTAACTCTTAATATTAGAGGTATGTACAAGAAAGACCAAATTAGTGTTATTGTAATGAGTACAAACGATAATTTAGATACATCAACCAAGTTTATTAAAATCGGTGCCAATGATTTCATTGCAAAACCTTTTACTCAAACAGAGTTTATTACTAGAGTCAACTCCAATTTAGACTTATTGGACTTATTTGAAAAAACCAAAGACTTAGCAACAAAAGACTACTTAACGTGTTCATACAATAGAAGGTTTTTCTTTGATAGTGGTGAGAGTATTGCTAATAAAGTTAAAAGAAAAAAAGGATATATGGCTGTTGCAATTGTTGATATCGACGATTTTCAAGATATCAATGATAAATATGGTTACGATATTGGAGATTGCGTTATTCAAGAAGTGAGTAAAATTATCAATTCAAAGTTACGATCATCTGATTTGGTATCCAGGTTTAAAGACGACGAGTTTGCTATTTTACTAGAAGATATTTCCCTAGAAAATACAGAAATACTATTTAATAAAATCAAAGAATCTTTAGTAGGACATACGTTGAGAGTTTCTGATGTCAAAATTTCCTTTCACATAAGTATTGGTATTTTTTATGGTCAAGACGAAAACTTAGACCTTATGATAAAAAAAGCGAAACTTTCACTAGAAAATGCAAAACTAAATGGGAAAAAGCAAATTCTTATTAACGAACACTAAAGACGAATATGGATATTTTCCAATGGATTGGTTTTGTAGGTATGATATTTATCGTCTGGGCCTATTTTATACTGCAACAAGGTCGTTATGCATTTGATTCTTTATACTATCAACTGTTAAATTTAATTGGAGCTATACTGCTCCTAATCTCCTTGTTGGTACATTTTAATTTTGGTTCTTTCATGATTGAGGTCTTTTGGATAGGTATTACCATATATGGACTCATCAAAATGAATAAAAAAAGGCAAGCCAAAAAACCTAAAAAACAGTAGTATAAATGGCTCTAATTGCTAAGAGTGTTAACAAAACCTTCAGTACATTTATAAATTTTTTACCATCAATTTTATGCCTAATCTTTGTGCCAAAATAAGAGCCTCCAACAGCCCCAATGATCATAAAAATCATAATATAAATATATTCGAAAAACATAAACCCAAAAATAGCAAACACAAATATTTTTGCTGTATGTGTTATGGACATTAGCAGTGCACCCGTTGCAACAACCTTATCCTTATCCTCATAGTCTTTTAACAACAACGTCATAGTAAGAGGTCCTGTTGCTCCTACAATAACACTAAGACCCGTTTGAAAAAAACCAGCCATGAAGTAACTCTCGTATTTTTTGATATATTCGCCAAAACTTTTACTCCATAAATTAAGTAAGATATAAACACCAATAAAAAGAGGCACATAATCTAACGAGATATAGGATAAAAGAAATGCAAACAAAGAGACACCTAAAACAGACCCTAATATAAATTTAGGGACCACTTCAAATTGCACATCTTTTATTCCAAAAAAGGCCCTACTGATGTTACTGGACATTTGGGTGATCCCATGTACTGGAATAATAGCGTTAAGAGGTAAGAATAGTGGCAGAATGGCAATAAGCAGCATTCCGCCACCAATTCCTACAACTCCAGCAACAGTTGATGTTAAAAAGGTTAATAATCCAAGTACTATTTCATCGGGCATACTTTTTTAGTTTCTCCATACATTGTAATATTTTTTGACTAAACTCTAAAGCGTTAATATCAGAGTTTCTACACTTATCGTTAAACTTTGTGTTTTCGATTAAAAAGTCCATATTAATTAGATTTAATTTGTATTTTCTTATTCTTTCATATCTTTTTTCATTGTTCATATAATAAATCTTTGTCTCACCATTTGGAAAAACACAAAGTTTATGGGCAGGCTTTACCAAACTTTTCGCAAGCCTTTTCATTTTTGAGCTATAGAAGCAGTAAACATTTTTTTTTGTAGTATATTTATTGTTATAAAAAACACCATATCGGTAAGAAAACGTTTTGACTTTTGATTCATAACCACTTTTTTTAGCTAGAGTAAAATCGGCATTAATAGTTATATCAAACAAATTGTATGATTGTGCTGGAATTTTATATGATTTTGCATATATGATTGTAGTGAAAAAACATAATAAATAAATTAAATACTTAATAGTAGTCCTTTACCTTGTAAACTATATCACAAGTGAAGTAAAATATCTATTATGTTTTTGTGTATTATAAGACTTTTTTTAGTGCTTCAGTTATCTCACTTGGACTTGTAAAATGTCTAAGTTTATCCGTTAAATTTCCGTTTTTATCAAAAATATAAAAATATGAAGTATGTGCAACATTATAGAGTTTATCTTCTGGAGTTGCTTTTTCTAAGACATAATAAGACCCATAGTCTTTAGTAATTTTCTTAAGCTTTTCCTCTGTTCCAGTAGTTCCTATAATATTTGAGTGAAAATACTTTCCATACTCTTTTAAATCTTTTAAACTATCTCGTTCAGGGTCAACACTAACAAAAATTCCTTGAAAATCTTTTACTTGCTCTGGTGTAAAATCTTTTAAAGATTCGTTAAGTAAACTTAGCGACGTGGGACAGGCATCAGGACAATACATATATCCAAAATAAATAGCAACCGCTTTACCTCTGTAATCTGATAACTTAATTTCGCCATCTATCGTATTGAGTGTAAACTCATATTTTTGTCGTTCTTGGTAAGCTTCCACATAGGGCTTAGCAACAAAAATACTTATGATTGAAATAATAAGTGCTGATATTATAAATATAACTTTTTTCATTAATGATCCGTTTTAAATTGAAATTTTGCACCAACTCTTGTTAGAGGTTCTTCTAATATGATTTCTGCATTCCATTTCATATTTCCTCTAATGCAAGCAGGAAGTATAACATTAGACTCATATACATTTTCTTTAACTTTTTTAAATTTAAAGTTTTGTATACCCATGTTCATATTAGTAGCATAAATGTTTAAAGGAAGAGTTGGTTTATTGTAGTTTTTTGTTGTGACTGTAAATTTAACAGGTTTCATTAAGGGGATTTCTTTTTGAGAAATTTCCAATTCAAAACTGTTTCCATTTTCTAATACGATTGTACAAGGTTTGTTGTGTAAATCACAGTCACTGTGTTGTGTAATAAAATTGACATCTTTTTGCTCATAACTAAAAAGTGATTCAAAGTCGATCCAGAAATAAGCAATTACAATTGATATAACTGTCAATGCCATTATTACACTGTTTTTCATAAGGTTTTACCTAGTGGTCTTTTTTCATATTGTCGTGGTTCATACCAGACATTTTTTTATGCATTTTTGATTTGTCGTGTTTCATACCAGCCATTGCTTTTTTCACAGGAGCATTGATTTTTAATTCACTGCCATCAGAAAATACTAAAGTAAATTCAGCCATTTCGCCTTCTTTTAGTCTTTTTTTCATTCCCATAAACATTACATGGTATCCACCTGGTTTAAAATCTACATGTGATTTAGCATCAATTTTTAGTCTTTTAACATGAGACATTTTCATCATTCCATTATTCATTGTATGTTGGTGAACTTGTACCATTTTTGATACACTAGACTTTGCTCCAACTATTTCAATAGCACTTGTTGACTTATTCATAATAGTCATAAAAGCAGCTGTATTTGGAGTACCTGGAGGTGTAGCTCTCACATAAACATTTTCTACCATTACATCTGCTGCAAATAACGAACTTAGTCCTAAGATCAAAGAAAGTAAGCTTAACTTGATTTTCATTTTTATCCTTGTATTAATAATTTATGCAATTGTAGTAAAATTTTGTTAATTATGTGTTAAGTTCTTATCTAAAATTTGTTTCAGCTAAATTAGGCTGTGATTCAATATAAATTATTCATTCAAGAATAATTTTGATAAAAAACAATGATAATTTATGTTAATATTCTTTTTTATTAAATTAGATTAAGGAAAGTTCATATGACACAATTATTACAAATAGGTTCTAGGTTTTTACAAAAAGGTGATTTGAAATTTGATTACAAAAGACGGGTGTTAATAGAAATTGATAATGTCTCTGTAGATAGAAACAATAAAAAAACTACCGTTGATTATAAAAATGGAGATAGCGAAATCATAAGTACTACAACAAGTGTATATATTTTAATTGATTCAGAGAAAATTAAAATTGCTGAATAAATTATAATTATTCAAAATTCTGGGGACAATGTCCCTAGAACTTTCTGTTAAATTTACTTCTAATAATAAAACACTTCCCTTTCATTCATAAAATTAATCTTATCCCAAAACATTTATTCTCTATTTTTAAGTTTTCATTAAATATAATCTACACTTAGACAAATTTATATACAAGGACATAACAATGAGTGCCGAAAAAAAAGCAAGTAATGCCCTATCAAGAGCACAAGTAGCAAACAGCAATATTGAGGTAATTATGGAGTTTCTAAAAGACTTACCCATGACTATTTCTCTTGATCATTTACAATCTGCAGCGTATAAAAAAGCATATGATTCTCTAAAAGAACAAGTTCATTAATCTTTCTTTTTACTATTTAAAGAATGGTTAAACAGCTGAATCTAGTATGTAAATAGCCATCAAGACTCAATACTCTTGTTGGCTTCCTTTCATGTTTGACTATATTTTCTTAATATATTAATACTCTACAAACTTTAATCTTGATACTATTATTTAGACAAAGGAGATTAATGACTACTTATAAATTTATAGTTAAAGGGACTGTCCAAGGTGTATATTATAGAAAATCAGTTTACGAAAATACAATTAATACAAACATAAAAGGTTATATAAAAAACTTGCCCAATGGTGATGTGGAAGCAGTTGTAAACTTAGACTCTAGCAATTTTAATATCTTTGTGGACATCCTAAAAAAAGGTTCATCTTACAGTAAAGTACAAAATCTCACCTCTTCTAAACTCGATTTTAATACTTACAAAAACTTCTGCATTTCATATTAATTTTTTTAAACACTTGACAAAAGAATCAAAAAAGATTACAATTACTCAAACCAACCAGTTGGTCAAGGAGAATTAAATGTCAAAATTAGACGAAAAAATTAAAAGTTATCAAGAAGCATTCAAAAATAAAGTGCCTCAAGAAACCAGAGAAGTTATGTTAAAAGCAACACAAACATTGGTTGAGCAAAACATCAGTAAAAATGCTCTAAAAGTTGGAGATCAAGTTAATCCTTTTGTTTTACCCAATGCATTAAATAATGAAATCTCTTTAAAAGATGAATTAGAAAACAATGACTTTGTGGTATTAAACTTTTATAGAGGGGGATGGTGTCCTTATTGTAATTTAGAGTTAAAAGAATTTCAATCAATTTTAGGTGAACTGAAAACTTTAAATAGCTCACTAATAGCAATCTCACCACAAACTCCAGATGCCTCTTTAAGTACACAAGAGAAAAATGAACTTTCATTTGAAGTGTTAAGTGATGAAAAAAATGTTATTGCAAAAGAGTTTGGACTTGTCTTTTCACTCGCAGATGAGTTAAAACCTATTTATGAATCATTTAAAATTAACCTACCTGCTTCAAACGATGATGACTCGTATGAGATTCCAATGCCTGCTACTTATGTATTGGATAAAAAAGGTACTGTTATCTTTGCTTTTATAGATGAAGATTATACTAAAAGATGTGAGCCTCAATTAATCTTAGATATAATACAAAAAAATAAATCATAGGATAGTTATGAGCGACATTCGTAGTAGATTAATAGAGGCAACTTTTCAAGAAGTTTATTCCAAGGGATACAATGGAGCATCACTGGCTTCAATCTTAGAAAGTGCAAAAGCCAAAAAAGGATCTATGTACCACTACTTTTCTTCGAAAAAAGAAATGGTTCTTGTGATGATTGAAGAAAAAATAAGAACCAGAGTGGAACAAAATTGGATTAAGCTTGAAAATTGTGATAAAGATATTCTAAATTTATTGATATCAATCATAAAAGAAAGTGCCAATAGAGATTTTACAAAAGGTTGCCCTTTAGGAAATCTACTACAAGAATGTTCTTGTGAAGACAAAGATTTTTCAGACATATTAAATGAGATTTTTTCTAATTGGAGTTCATTGTTTGAACAAACATTAAAAAAAGCTCATAACAATGGTGAAATCATTGAAATCAACTATAAAAACACAGCTCTTTTTTTAATCTCCTCTATTGAGGGAGCTCTTCTTATTTCAAAACAAAGTGGTTCTTCTAAAGAATTCGATATTTGCATGAATCAATTAGAGCTTTATTTATTGGGATTTAAAAAAAGTAGTTAACAAAATTTATCTACTTTAATCTTAATTATTTTATAATCCATCTTTAAAAGGATATAAATGAAATATTTACTTATATTACTATTTTTAATGAGTACACTAATTGCAGCTGAATCAACCAGTAAAGGTTATATTGATATGCATGGTGGTAAAAACAGTTCATTGGTACCAAAGGGTTCTAATAAATTTGGAGATAAAAACATGGGAATGTCTAATTTTCTAAATTCAAAAAAAGATAAAAATATTAAAATAATAAAAAAAGATAAAAAGGTAGAAAAACAAAAATGAAAACATATAAATTTGTCTCGTGGAACGTAAATGGAGTTCGTGCTGTTGATAAAAAAGAAGCACTTAAATGGGTTGATGAAGCCAGTATTGATATATTAGGTCTTCAAGAGATAAAAGCGCAAGCAGAGCAAATCCCAGCTTCAATCTTTGATAAAGAGTATGAAAATGTTTTGGTGAGTTCTTCTGCTATTAAAGGAAGATCTGGAACGGCACTTTATACAGATATAACAACTACTCTAGAAGATAATTGTAGAGGTGTTGATATTTTGGATGAAGGTCGAATCAATGAAGCTCACTTTACTCTAGGAGATAAAGATATTGCATTTTTTAATGTGTATTTTCCAAATGGGCAAAGTAAAGAAGAACGTTTGGTTTATAAAATGGAATTTTATGATAGATTTTTAGACCATTGTGAAGCATTAAAAAAAGAGGGGAAATCAATCATAATTTGTGGAGATGTAAACACTGCACACAAAGAAATTGATTTGGCACGACCAAAGGCAAATGAAAAAGTTTCTGGCTTTTTACCAATGGAGAGAGACTGGTTAGACAAGTTTTTATCCCACGGATATATTGATACCTTTAGACATGTTAATGATGATAAACCAGATTCATATAGCTGGTGGTCTTATAGAGCAAATGCTAGAGCCAACAATGTGGGATGGAGAATTGACTACTTTTATGTTAGTGATGATTTAAAAGATCATGTAAAAGATGCTTATATTTTAAGTGAAGTTATGGGAAGTGATCACTGTCCTATTGCCTTAGAAATTGAAATTTAGCATTATTATAATTTAAAAAATTAAAGGTAAATAATGACTACTTTATATTATGTATTAGACCCAATGTGTTCATGGTGTTATGGATTTGCACCAACTTGGAAAAAAGTATTAGAAGAGCTAAATGGTGATATCGAAGTAGTTTACGTTCATGGGGGATTAGCTCCCCATAGCGACGTTGATATGGCCCAAGATATGCAACAAATGTTGCAAGGTATTTGGAAACAAATATCAGAACAACTTGGAACCAAGTTCAACTATGATTATTGGACAAAATGTAAACCAAGACGATCAACTTACCTTTCTTGTCAAGCAAGTATTGCTGCACGTGTTCAAGGTAAAGAATATGAGATGATTCAAGCTATCCAAGAGTTATACTACCTAAAGGCTTCTAATCCTTCAAATAGAGATACTCTGGAACTTGCAGCTTCTAATATTGGTCTTGATGTGGATAAATTTAGCGCTGATTTAGAGTCAGATGAAATAGTGACTTTATTTCAAGAAGATTTAAATAGAAGAAGAAAGTTAAACGTTAATGGTTTTCCCTCTTTGGTATTTAAATATAAAAATAACTATTTTCCTATTCAAGTACAATACAATAACCCAGAAGAGATTTTAAAACAAATCAACGACTTAAATGAAAATGTTTATTTTTAACATTTTCATTTAAAGTCATACTAGGAAGAACAACTCAATTGAATATTACTAAACTCTTGAGGAGTTGAGTACATATATCTTTCATATCCTTCATGAACCTTATAAGGATTTTGCGCGATTTTCAACAAATCATTCACCAAAGTAAAATCATCATTTTGTGCTTTATCAATAGCTTCTTGAATCATATAGTTTTTTAATACATATTTTGGATTTGCTTTTTGCATTTGTAAACTCACCTCATCATTACTTAAAGGCTCGTTCTCTAATAGTTTCTTATAATCTTCCAGCCACTCTTCCATGGGTTTTTTAAAGATACAAAGATTAATGATTTCTTTATATTCAAAGTGGCTTAGATGGTTGAAAAATAAAGTGTAGTCAATAGTAACGGTATTTAACATTCCTATAAGTTTGCTCACTAATTCTCTATTGGAATCTGCACTCAATTCATAAGAAAGTCCTAACTTTTTTTGCATGATTTTTAAGTATTCATTATCTTGCATATGTAAAAAACCATCTAAGTATTCTAATAATTTTTTTTCATCACACAGTGCAGAGAAACAAGTAGCAAGTGAATCAAGGTTCCACTGTGCCACATGGGGTTGATTGGCATATGAGTATCGTCCTTCATAATCTGTATGATTACATATATTGTTTACATCAAAATTATCCATAAAAGCATAAGGACCATAATCAATAGTAAATCCAGCTACACTCATGTTATCTGTATTCATAACCCCATGCATAAATCCATAAGCCTGCCACATTGCCATTAGATAGGCTGTTTTATCTACTATTTCAAAAAATAACTTTTCATATTTATTTTCTTCATCTTTTAGGTGCGAGTAATTTTCTGCTATAACAAAATCAGCAAGTTCTTGCAAACTCTGTTTATCTTGGCTTTGATAAAAGTATTCAAAAGTTCCAAACCGAACCCATGATTTTGAAAGCCGTAGCACAATAGAAGCCGTTTCCAGCTCTTCTCTATATACAGATTCATCTGAGTTGATAATTGCTAAAGCTCTAGTAGTTGGTATGTTTAAACCGTACATAGCTTCACTCATTAAATACTCTCGAATAGAAGATCGTAAAACTGCTTTCCCATCACCTTGTCTAGAGTACTTAGTGAGCCCTGCACCTTTTAGCTGTAAATGCCAGTCATTCACACACCCAAGGTTAATAGCTCTACCATCACCCAATTGTGGAACAAAGTGCCCAAACTGGTGTCCGGCATATACCATGGAATATGGTTTTGAGTTTTTAAGTAGGTTCTGCCCATTTACAAGTTTTATTAAGCTCTCATGGTCACTAGTAGTTATTTTAAGATTAAGTAGTTTTGCCACATCATCACTGTAACTAACAAGTCTAGCATTGGGTAAAGAGTCAATTTTCGAATAACTATAATATCTTGAGTGAAAATCTAAGTAATCATTACTCACTTCTAATTCATCTATTGTTTTTAAAGTTTCTTGTGTTTTATTCATGTGGTATTATAGATAAGAATACTAAATATGAGTTAACAATCATAAGTTAACTATTTACTCATATTTAGCCTTAAGATAATTACTCAAAGTGAGATAATAACTTCGTTTTCTTGGTATTGATTAAGTCTTTATGTAACATCAGTCCAAGTGATTTATATATGCTATTATCCAAACTTCCAATAATTGAGTTTAACATATTAGAAGGAGCACTAATATGCCAATTACTATTTAGATTTGCATTTAAAACTCTTTTGGTAGAGCTTAAAATCATATCCATAGATTTACGAAACATTTCTCTTTTTATAAACTTATTGTCACCATTGTTATGACCTTGGTTTCCTGCTTTGTCACTTAACAATGAACTAATTTTTTTATGGGGATCTTCATATGAAACATTTTCAATCATTTCAACATCTTTGGTTCCCATAACAGTACTGGTCACTTTAAAAGCTTTGAATTCAGCCTTATCCGCAATAATTAAAATATCATTGGTATTAATCATCTTGTACTCCTTAAGTAAACTAACTTATGGTACACCCATGTATATTAATACTATGTGAGTTATATTATTATGGGGATTAATTAATATCTGGTTTATATACTAATCTGTGTTTAAAATCCACGTAACCAAGATGGTTTAAGAAGTGATTCATTTTCACATGCTTCATTAAGTTCTTCAATTAATCTGTTTTTATCACGAGGTAAATTTCCAGATAATGCCAAGGCATTTGAAGCATGATTGGATCTAAAAATAATAGGCTTAGCATTATTGATTTGCTCAATTAAGCTCATTTGTTCTTTTAGCATACCCATATCATCTTGTAAGACAAACGTACCATGGAATTTTTTAGGAAAATTTTCTTTTTCTTCCCCATGAAGCCCAAGTTGTAAAGTTGATAGATAATTGATTTGTGTTTGATTCACCAGTTTTGCAGTTTCATCAATATGGCTTTGCCAACCGTTTTTTCCCGCAAGTCCAAGTATTACTGTTGCAGATATCTTAAGACCTGCATCACTAGCTTTATTTAAACCCTCAATCATTTTAGCAGGAGTACTACCTTTTACCACATGTTTCAGTAACTTCTTATCCCCTGTTTCAATACCGTAATAAATTAGAGTTAATCCATGCTCTTTTAAAAGACTTAATTCTTCTAAAGTTTTTACATGTAGATTTATAGGTGAAGCATATGATGATACACGGCGGAGTTTTTTGAATGACTTTTTAAGGTATTCAAGTATTTCAATTAAGTGATTGGTGGGCAACTCTAAAGCATCACCATCTGCTAAGAAAACTCTGTTAGCAGATGGATTTGATAAAGCCATTTTATCAATATCAAGAAATACTTCAGAAAGTTCTCTTCTTGTGTACTTTTTAGTACGATACATAGAACAAAAAGTACAGGCATTAAAGCTACATCCGTAGGTTACTTGTATTATTATATTACTTGCTTCTGAAGGTGGTCTGTATAGTGGCATATTATAATTAATCATATAGGATTATAACATACTCCTTTTTAGAAAAAGTTTGGAATATTTTAAACATTTATTCTCTTACATTTGAAGTTTAATCAAAACAAAGACGAATTTTGCTTATACTTATTAATTCATCATGCAAACTTATAAAGGACATATCATGGCAAATATACTAGTAGTTGATGATGCAAAAGTTATGAGGTTTCATATTAGCAAACTATTGGATGAATTGGGACATACAGTTATTGCTCAAGCTAAAGATGGCCATGAAGCCGTTGAAGAATTTAAAAAAAATAGACCTGACATTATTACCATGGACTTAGAAATGCCAACTTCCAATAATATCAAAGGTGGTATAGGAGCAGTTGAAAAACTTATTGAGCTGGATCCATCACTAATTATCATAATGATTTCTTCTCAAACACACAAAGATAATATTAGTGAAGCACTTAAAAAAGGTGCAAAAAACTATATAAATAAACCAGTTACTTCAGAAAAATTGGATGAGATGATTACTCACTTGGGTTTTTAGAATCCTCTTTTTGTACATTCATTTTTATTTTATCTTTAATAAACACTAAAAAAAGTGCTGTTGAGATTCCAGAAGAGCCAAAAATCATACACATCACCATTATTTGATATCGAACTGCAATCAAAGGAGAAACTCCCGATAAAATTTGTCCCGTCATCATTCCTGGAAGTGAGACCAAACCAACTGCCAACAAAGAATTTACAACAGGAATCATTGATGTTTTATAGGCAATCTTTCTTGCTTCTTCATATGAGACTCCCCTATTGATTTCTGCCTCAAAACGCTCAGCTGCTAAACTCAATCCAGTTAACGAATTTGCAAAGGTCATTCCAGCAAGGGGAATCATATATCTGGCGTCATACCAAATAGGCACGTCAACTACTACTTGGGTGGTTAATAAAAGTGTAATACCTCCACCTATTCCTATGGAAAGAAATGCATATAAGAAGAGTTTTGGAACTTGAAGAGTTAGGGTACGCAAAGAGATCCAAGAAGCCACCAAAACCATAAATATTAAAATACACATAACAAGCAAAGAGCTATTTGAGTCAAATATAAATGTTAATACATAACCAATGAGTAAAAGCTGAATTAGCATTCTAAAAAGCGCGTAGAGTGAGTGTTTATAATCAAGAGACCATTTATAAAGTACAATAACCACAATTGCCACAGGAATAAAAGCAAATATTAAATTTTCTAAAGGAATGATTGACATTGTATTAGTCATAAGTATTAATAGGTATCTTTTCTTTTTGTTGTAATTACCAGTGTAATTAAAGAAATCATAACTATCAGTAAAGTAACAACAATTGCCGTAGTTACCAGCAAGTTTTTGATATTAGTTTTTGTCTGTTTTCTCATAATTGAAATTTTGTCATCTACATCATCAACATACGCACCAGTTCCTACTATCCAATCCCACTGTTCAAATTTTTTCACATATGAGAATTTTGGTTGAGGCATGTCTTTCCCTGGTTTTGGCCACAGATATTTAACTATTCCACCCTCTTTATTTTCATTGGCAACTTTTACAAATTCATTAAACAAAAAAGTTCCTTCTGAATCTTTATATGTTGAGAGGTCAGCGCCGTTTAATTCTGGCTGTATAGGATGCATAACCATTTTTGGATGTGAGTCGTTTATCCAAAAGTATCCATTTCCAGTGTATCTTATTTCTGATATTGTTTTTAAGGCTTCTTCTTGAAGTTTTTTAGTTACATCAGTTACATACTCACCCGTCCCAATTACCCAGTTGAAGGGTCTGAAAACTCTCACATAAGAGATTTTTGGTTGAGGCGTTTCGAAACCAGGTTTGGGCCAAACGTATTCAACAAAACCTCGTTCATCTTCATTGGCAATTTTGGCAAATTCTTGGAATATTTTCTTCCCATTTTTATCTTTCCAATTAAACAGGTCTTTTCCGTCAAGGCTAGGCTGTATAGGATGCATAATCATTTTAGCTTCCAGATCATTGATCCAAAAATATCCATGTTCACCATACCTTGCTTCTTGTATAAGCGCTTTAATATAATCCTTTAATTGTTCTCTGGATAAGTTATATCTATTTTTACTGTACTCACTATTAATAATTGAGTATAAAAAACCCATTTTATCAATTAACTTGTCTTTAACTTCTTCTTGGATTTTTTCTTTTGAGCTTCTATTATAAAAAGATTCAACGGTATTAATAATCACATGAACATAATTCTCCAACTCTTTTTCTTTTTTAGCAAATACCTCTTTTTTAAAATCTTCAATGTTATCATTGGACATTGACTCAATGGTTCCAATTGAACTCATTACAGAAATAATAGAGATAATAACAATGGTAAGAAGTACTATAAATAGTAGTTTTGATTTGGCATTAATCTTTTTCATTTAATAATTATACTCCACTAACATAATGTTGTCAATTAATATTACTTTAATTTTAAAGCTTATAATTATAATTTTTGCTCTTATATATACTAGGGTAAGAGGTACGTCACTTCAATAAAATAATTTCTCAATACCAATATTGGTCTAAAACATACTTTTATCTAAGTTCTGGCCAGCTTGTAGGCCAATACAGCAAAAATCATAGCAAAAACTTTTTGTGTATTTTGCATTATTTTTTTTGATTGAATTACTTTGTCTTTAATCAAACCAGCACATGCTCCATATATTAGAAATACTAAAAGAGTAAGAAACATAAAAGCCATTCCTAAAATAATCATATCAAATAAGGGTGTTAAGGTTTTAGGTGAAACAAACTGTGTAATAAAAGCTAAAAAAAAGATGGACAGCTTTGGATTAAGTACATTTAATAAAAATCCATTTTTCAGTATTTGATAATTTGACACTTGATCATTTTCACTTTTAAATTCTAATATTCCTTTATCTTTGTACATGCAATAAGCCATGTACAATAAATACAGAACTCCCAATAGTTTTAAAGTACTAAATAAAACTGCACTGGTATTTAAAATAGCAGCCACTCCAAAAACGCTTGCCATTAAATGAGGTGTTATGGATAAGGTACATCCAAGTGCAGCATAAAAAACTTGCCTAAAGTTATTCATCAAAGCAATACTTATTGTATATATAACCCCAGTTCCTGGCACTAAAACTACTAACAATGCAGCAATAACATATTCTAAACTAATCATAAGTTCTCCTAATTTTTTTATATAGTTAGAATAATATCAATTTAGAATCTATTAGTATTGTAAAAATTTGTCATTTTGAGATATTTAGAGTGAATCAATAGGGTAAATACTTATTGATAAATTGAGGGATTTAATCCAGTGTATGCTTTAAAGTACTTAATCATGTGACTTTGATCATAAAAACCGCACTCTTGTGCTATTTGAGCAAGAGGTAGCTCTTTAATTATGAGTTCTCGCGCTTTTTTAATTCTTTGTTGTATCAGATACTCTTTAGGAGTGAGTCCAATTTCTTTTTTAAAAACTCGGATAAAATAATATAAACTAAAATTTGCCATTTTACTAAGATCTGATACGAGGATCTCA
>Ga0209081_1000891_pt1 | contig 18033 bp, 11 predicted proteins | sample GOMGulsemesocosm_4_FD_184636 | JGI IMG/M metagenome (GOLD analysis project Ga0209081, IMG submission 184636) | Methane-oxidizing microbial communities from mesocosms in the Gulf of Mexico - GOM15B Gulf of Mexico (SPAdes) (version 2) | ecosystem: Environmental > Aquatic > Marine > Cold seeps... | reverse complement strand
CACCCCTCTAAGGTAGAAGAGTGCAAAGCCAAAAGGTGGCGTTAAAAATGAGGTTTGCAAATTTATCGCGATCATTATGCCTAACCATATTGGGTCTAAGCCCATGGTTAGGAGTACGGGAGCTACAATAGGCACCACGACAAAGGTGATTTCAATAAAATCTAAAATGAAGCCTAGTAGAAAAATCACCAACATCACCAGCAGCGTGGCTGATATCACGCCGCCAGGAAGATCTGCAAAGAATTCTTCAATAAGCTGGTCGCCACCAAAACCCCTAAACACCAGTGAAAACAGCGAGGCTCCTATGAGTATGGTAAACACCATGCCCGTCACCTTGGTGGTGGAACGGGTAACCTCTTTAACAATGTCGAGGCTGAGCTTGCCTTTGCTCCAGGCCAAAAGCATAGCACCTAAGGCACCTACTCCGGCGGCTTCCGTTGGGGTGGCAGCACCGGTGAGAATGGAGCCCAGAACAACGACAATGAGAGTGATGGGTGGCAGTAAACTGGCGATAATAACCCGGGTGCTAACGGCCTCTTCTTCCTCAACGGCCGGCGCTGAGTTTGGAGATATAAGGGCTGTGGCAAGAATATAGCTAATATAAAGACCGACCAATATAAGGCCGGGTATCACGGCGCCCATGAACAGGTCGCCCACTGAAACGGGGGTGGGGTTGAAGATTCCCTGACTCATTTGTGCCTGCTGATAGGCACTGGAGAGCACATCGCCAAGTAGCACTAAAGCAATGGAGGGGGGAATAATTTGGCCTAAAGTACCTGTGGCGCAGATTAGGCCTGTAGCCAGCGAAGGGTGGTAGCCACGCTTCAGCATAGTGGGTAGCGACATAAGGCCCATCGTGACTACGGTGGCGCCTACAATGCCAGTACTGGCCGCGAGCAGTGTGCCAACGATAATCACGGATATGCCTAAACCGCCGGGCATGCGACCACAGGCTCGAGCCATATTCTCCAGAAGTTCTTCTGCTACTCGAGACTTTTCTAACATAACGCCCATTAGAATAAAGAGTGGAACAGCGACCAAGGTGTAGTTCGTAATCGTGCCATATAACCTGCTTGGCATAGCATTGAGTAAGGCTGGGTCGAAGTGGCCGCTAACTATACCAAAGCCCGCAAAGACCAGAGCGGTACCCGCTAATGTAAAAGCCACAGGGTAGCCAAACATCAGAGCACCGCAAATGGTGAAAAACATAATTAGAGGGATGAGTTCAAGCACGGTCGTTTTTGCTCACTGTCTGTTGTTCACTGACTAGCAGAATGGCTGAAGAAAGAACGTTAGCGAGGCCTTGCAGTGCCAGGGTAAATGCGGCGAGTGGCAATAGGCTTTTCAGTAAATAGACGGCGGCAATGCCGCCTGCGTCGCCAGATGACTCTTTGATCGCCCAACTTGCACTGACAAAAGACCAGCTGACACCCAGTAGAAATAAACTTACTGGAAGCAGGAAGACAATGCCCCCTACCGCGTTAACCCAGGCTTTTTGACGTGCATTGAAGGTGCGGTAAAAAATATCGACCCGCACGTGCTCATCGTCAACCAAGGTATAGGCGGCGGCCAGCAGAAAAACGGTGGCGTGAAGGTAGGTGACCGACTCCTGCAGAGCAATGGAGCCTATATCAAAGCCATAGCGCAGCAGCACAATGAGGCTGGTGAGTGCCATCATGGCTAAGGTTAGCCAGGCAATAAGTTTGCCGGTGCTTCTAGAGAAGGTGTCGAGCACCTTTACGACTGTTATTAAGCTCATGGTCTCTAATCTGATGGGCGCTACTGGGGCGCTCGCTTTTATTATGGCTTGTGCTTATTCCGGCGGTCATTATCAGTCATTCATCTTTGAATTAACAACAATATTGGACGCTAATAGCGTGGCTCTTGGGTTTGCAGTTGAATTATTGGAAAGAATTCAAGCTGTAACATACCTGTCATATTTGCAAACTAAACTTTCTCCATCATTTAAGAAGCCTTTATTTCGGCTATTTCATAAAAGACCTTGTGGAGAGACTCCCATGAAAAGATCATTAATTAGTACTACCCTCGCGATGGCTACTCTCGTCAGCGTACAAACGGCGAGTGCTGCACGGGATTACATCAGTATTGTAGGTTCATCTACAGTTTACCCATTTGCCACAGTAGTGGCTGAGCGTTTTGGCAAAAGCACGGCATATAAGACGCCAAAAGTTGAATCGACCGGTTCTGGTGGTGGTTTAAAGCTGTTTTGTCAGGGCTTAGGTGCACAACATCCAGATATCACTAATTCTTCGCGTCGCATTAAGTCCTCAGAAGTGAATATGTGTGAGAGCAATGGAATTACGGATATTGTTGAAGTGTTGATTGGCTATGACGGAATTGTTCTGGCCAACGCAAGCCAATCAGCCGCTATTTCTTTAACTCGCAAAGATATATTCTTGGCCTTGGCCAAGGAAGTACCGAATGCTGATGGTTCAAAAACCTTAATTGCGAACCCTTATAAGACTTGGCGTGATGTTAATCCCGCGCTGCCGGCCACCACTATTGAAGTGCTGGGGCCGCCTCCTACTTCAGGTACTCGTGATGCTTTTGCCGAGCTCGCGCTGGAAGGTGGATGCAAGCGCTTCCCTTGGATTGCCGCAATGAAGAAGCAGGATAAATCGGCTTACAAAAAGGTATGTCACACTGTTCGTGAAGACGGTCGCTATATCGAAGCGGGCGAGAATGACAACCTGATTGTGCAGAAACTCAACGCTAACCCGGATGCGTTTGGTGTATTTGGATTCAGCTTTCTCGATCAAAATTCCGATAAAGTACAAGGTTCGGCTATTGACGGCCAGTCGCCGACTTTTGACAGTATTTCAGATGGCTCGTATCCTGTTTCGCGCCCTCTTTACTTCTATGTGAAGAAAGCTCACGTTAATGTTATTCCTGGTATCGCGGAATATCTGGCGGAATTCACCAATGACAGAGCGTGGAGCGAAGACGGCTATCTCGCAGATAAGGGCATGATTCCACTTGGCGATAAAGCGCGTCGTCAGATGGCGCAAGACGTGAAAGCATTGAAGAACTTGTCTATGTAAAGATTCTTTGAGCGCCTTAAACTGGCGTTCACTGTTAGCCCGAACCTTGAGAGGGGTGTCGGGTTTGTCTATTTTCAGAGAAAACAACAGGTTTTATGGAAACATCAAATTTATTGCTTGCGTTAGTCCTGGTTATTGCCGCTTCGTATGTCTTTGGACGAGGGCGATCGATATCGGTGGTGGCTCCTGTGGGCGGAATAAAAACGCTTAATTCACTGCCGTTTTATCACGGCGTGTTGACGGCACTTTGGTGTGCGGTGCCCAGTTTATTCCTGACTCTGCTGTGGCTATTGTTTGAGCCGAAGATAATTGAAACACTGGTTATCTCGCAAATCACCATTGACGGTGAACTTGTGAGCAGCGACAAGCTTGGTTTAATGCTGAACACCGTTGAAAATATTTTGGCGGGTACACTTCTAGGTATAGAGCCGAGCCAAGCGCTCCTCGATGCGGCTGAACATTTAAAATCTCTTCGGCAGACCAGCCAAATGGCGATGACGGTTGCCGTACTAAGTTTGGCAATGATGGGCGGACTTTGGGCCTTGACGCAGATATCGCCTAATTTTGGTGCTCGAGTTAAGGTTGAAAAAACCTTCAAAATTGTATTGTTGGCCTGTTCGTGCATTGCCATATTAACCACTATTGGCATTGTTTTATCAGTGATCTTCGAGTCTCTGCGTTTTTTCAAATCTATTCCCGTTACAGACTTTTTATTTGGTTTGCAGTGGAGCCCTCAAACCGCGATTCGTGTTGATCAAGTGGGTGGCTCAGGCGCCTTTGGTGCCGTGCCTTTGTTCGCGGGCACAATGTTGATTTCATTTATCGCTATGCTTGTGGCCGTGCCTGTTGGCTTAATGGCCGCTATCTATTTATCTGAATACGCCAGCACAGGCTTTCGCACCTATATAAAACCCTTAATAGAGATTCTTGCTGGTATTCCCACTGTAGTTTATGGTTTTTTTGCGGCATTAACGGTGGCGCCCGCTATACGAGAGGCTGGCTCAATGGTGGGTTTGAGTCCCTCATCAGAAAGTGCCTTGGCCGCGGGATTGGTAATGGGGGTGATGATTATTCCCTTTGTGTCGTCGCTATCGGATGACGTGATTAATGCCGTGCCACAATCACTGCGAGACGGCTCCTTAGGTCTCGGTGCGACACGCTCAGAAACGATCAAGCAGGTGGTTATTCCGGCAGCGCTGCCAGGCATTGTTAGCGGCGTGTTATTGGCCGCTTCGCGCGCAATTGGTGAAACTATGATTGTCGTGATGGCGGCAGGCCTTGCGGCGAAGCTTACCGCTAACCCCTTAGAGTCGGTCACTACTGTTACTGTGCAAATAGTCACGCTGCTTGTGGGTGACCAAGAGTTTGACAGCCCAAAAACCCTAGCCGCTTTTGCTCTGGGTTTGATGTTATTCACCGTTACCTTAGGTCTGAATTTTATTGCGCAGCACGTGGTAAAGAAGTATCGAGAACAATATGACTAGTGAAACGAAAATGTCAGCCCAAAACCCAGCAGATCGTAAAAACAATACCAATGGAGTTAAGAGTAGTGTTGTCGATACAGAGCGCTTTAAAAAGCGGCTCGCACAACGCTACCGAGCGGAACAACGTTTTCGCCTTTACGGCCTTTTGTCCATCGGTTTTGGTCTTTTGTGCTTGGTATTGCTGTTTACCGACATTATCGGTAAAGGGCATTCGGCATTTTTTGAAACTAGAGTGTCTTTGGATATACATTTTGACGCTGAATATTTGCAAATTACCAACGCTAGCAATGAGCAACAACTTAACAATGCAAATTTTGATGGTTTAATTAAGCGCACTTGGCGTGCACAGTTTCCAGAAGTGAAATCCCGTTCTGACAAACGTTTATTGGCCACCATAAGCAGCAGTGGCTCAGGGTATTTTATTCGTGATCAACTGGCCCTAAACCCACATTGGTTAGGTACACAGCAAACGCTTTGGCTCTTGGTTGACGATGACGTTGACGTCTATTACAAATCTCGTCAGAAAGGCAATGCCTATATGGGACGTGTGAACGAAAAACTGGCGAGCTGGATAGAGAGCCTAATTTCCGAAGAGCGAATGAAACTTAATTTCAACACCACCTTTTTCACAGCCGGGGACTCGCGCGAGCCTGAACAAGCGGGTATTCGAGGGGCCATGGTGGGCTCTTTATGGACCCTCTTGATCACCTTGTTATTGTCATTTCCGATTGGTGTTGCGGCCGCAATTTATTTGGAAGAATATGCTCCCTTAAATCGTTGGACCGACTTGATTGAAGTGAATATTAATAATCTAGCGGCGGTGCCATCCATTATTTTTGGTCTGTTGGGTCTGGCAATTTTTATAAACTTTTTTGAATTGCCGCGCTCGGTACCTCTAGTGGGTGGTTTGGTTTTAACGCTTATGACCTTGCCCACGATTATTATCTCTAGTCGTGCGGCAATTAAGGCGGTGCCACCTTCTATTAGAGAGGCGGCATTGGGTATAGGGGCATCAAAAATGCAAGTGGTGTTGCACCACGTTCTACCTCTGGCCATGCCTGGTATGTTGACGGGGACTATCATCGGTATGGCTCAAGCTCTGGGTGAAACGGCGCCCTTGCTGATGATTGGTATGGTGGCGTTTATTGTTGACGTGCCGAGCAGTGTTACTGATCCAGCGGCGGTATTACCGGTGCAAATTTTCCTTTGGGCCGACAGCCCTGAGCGGGCTTTTGTTGAAAAAACATCAGCGGCCATTATGGTGCTATTAGCGTTCCTAATTGTAATGAATACCTTAGCCGTATTACTGCGTAAACGCCTTGAGCGTCGCTGGTAGGTTTAATTTTTTTGATTCTCTATTGGTTAATATGAGTTACTCCATGAAAAATACAGTGTTAAATCAGGTCAACTCCGCGGCCCAAAGTATGGCGTCGCAGACCGTAGGCTTTCCCTTTTCAGATGATGCAAAAATGTCGGTGCGTGATTGCAATGTTTTTTACGGCGACAAGCAGGCCATATTTGACGTGAATCTGGATATTGGCAACAACGAAGTCTTGGCCATGATTGGCCCTTCGGGTTGCGGTAAATCTACCTTTTTACGCTGTTTAAATCGTATGAATGACAGCATTGATATCTGTCGAGTGGAAGGTTCTCTGTGCTTAGAAGGCAGCGATATATATGACCCGCAATTAGATGTTGTACCGCTGCGGGCAAGAGTGGGTATGGTGTTTCAAAAACCCAACCCCTTTCCAAAATCTATTTACGATAATGTCGCCTACGGCCCCCGTATTCACGGCTTAGTATCTCGCCGCGCCGAGTTGGATGAAGTGGTTGAAAGCAGTTTACAAAAAGCCAGTTTATGGAATGAAGTGAAAGATCGTTTGCACGAACCGGGCACCGGCTTGTCAGGTGGTCAACAGCAGCGCTTGTGTATCGCTCGCAGTATTGCGGTGAGCCCAGAGGTAATATTGATGGACGAGCCCTGCTCGGCACTCGACCCTATTGCTACCGCCAAGATTGAAGAGTTGATTGCCACGCTCAGTGAAAACTACACCATTGCGATTGTGACACACTCCATGCAGCAAGCCGCGCGGGTGTCCAATCGCACCGCCTATTTTCACATGGGCAAGTTGATAGAAGTGAATGAAACGGAAAAAGTGTTTACCAACCCCGACCACGAATTGACTGAAGCTTACATTACCGGCCGCTTTGGGTAAGAGGAGAATTCCATGGACAAGTTACAGCTCGATCAACATATATCCAAGCAGTTCAATAGCGATCTTGAAGATCTGAAAACTCAATTGTTGGAAATGGGTGGCCTTGTTGAGCAACAAGTGATTGACGCCGTTAAAGCGATCGAGAGGGGTGACAGCGGCTTAGCTGAGCGAGTATTGGTCAATGAAAACGAAGTTGACCGGCGCGAAGTTAAATTGGACGAAGATTGCACGGTGGTTCTGGCGCGGCGACAACCTGCAGCCTCCGACTTGCGCCTGGTACTTGCTGTAGCTAAAGCAAACCGAGACTTAGAGCGTATGGGTGACGAAGCCAATAAGGTGGCGAAAATGGCTCTGGCCTTGTCTGAGGGGGGCGATAATACCAAAGGGTATTCTGAGGTACGCCATATTGGCCAGATTGTGGTGAAAATGATCAACTTAGCATTGGATGCCTTTGCGCGTTACGACGTGCTCACGGCCCTTGAAGTTGCGCAAAAAGACAAAGAAGTTGACCGAGAATATGAGTCGGCGGTACGGGAATTGATGACCTATATGATGGAAGACCCCAGGTCTATTTCAAGGGTGATGAACGTTATGTGGGCGCTGCGGGCACTTGAACGTATAGGTGATCACGCCAAGAATATAGCTGAGCACATTATCTATTTGGTGCGTGGTTTGGATGTTCGACATATCAGCGTACAGGAACTGGAACGCCAGCTTAAAGAGTAGACAGCGTTAAATGGTTGGCCTTGCCCTTGCCTGCCCGTATAATCATTCGATCTTAGACAATGTGGTTAATAGCGTCGAATGCTCAATTCAACACAAGCAATATATGCCCTAAAGCGGCGCTCTACAGTGGTGCTTCTCTCAGCATCGGTGCTGCTGGGAGGCTGTGATAACAACTCAAAGTTGCAGCAGCTACCCGATTTTGAGCTGTCAGAAAAATACGCTGTTTGCCTCGACAAAAAACCTACGTCTCCCGGCAAGGCCACGGCCTGCGAGAACTTGCGCAGAGAGTGTGAGCTACGTCGCGAGCAACTGGGCAGTTTTGTGTGTCGTACCCATTAATTTCAATTCCTAATATTTGCGGTTCCCTATCATGACAAGCCTCCAGATTATTGAGCTTTTTGCCGGCCACGACCCCAACGGCAAACCGGTGGTCGAAAAAATACCCGTCAAAGTCAACGAAGACGACACCCTGCAGTTGGTTAAATCGCCGGGATTTGCTAAGGGTTTGGCGGGGGGTGATACCATTCGCTTCCTCTCAGACAGCGGTGAGTTTGAGATTGTGAAGCGCTCAGGGAATTTGAGTATTGCGGTATTTTGTCGTGGTGACATGGAAGAATTGGTTGATGGTTTAAGCCCAGAGCTCGAAAAGCTGGGTGGCGAACTCGATACCGAGTCTCCGCGCATGTTGGTGTTTACCATCCATGTCAGCTGCGGTTTTAAGAAAATTGAAGCCATATTGAATGATCACGTAGGCGACCACAGCGACAGTGCCTGGGTGTATGGTAATGTTTATGACCCCGCAGATGGGGTAAGCCCGCTCAATTGGTGGCAAGCCATTCTTAAACCCGAATAAACAGGCCAATGCATGTTAATAGTATTATCGCCCGCTAAGAATTTAGACTATGAAACGCCCCCTTGCTCCAAATTGCATACGCAGCCAGAGTTATTGGAGCAGTCTCAACGTTTAATCGACGAGCTGGTTAAACTGGCTCCCCAAGACGTCTCCGCGCTAATGGGCATCAGCGACAAATTAGGCAGCTTAAATTACGACCGTTTCCAGGCTTGGCAAAGGCCGTTTGCGCCTGAAAACGCTAAGCAAGCAGTCTTGGCGTTTAACGGTGATGTTTACAGCGGTCTTGCCGCTGAGCGCTTTAGCGCCACTGACTTTCGTTATGCGCAAAAGCATTTACGTATTCTCTCTGGCCTCTATGGTTTGTTGCGTCCAATGGACCTGATGCAGGCCTATCGTTTGGAAATGGGCACCCGATTTGCCAACGCTGAAGGTAAAGACCTCTACGCCTTTTGGGGTGAACAGATCACTGAGGCTTTGAATAAACAGCTTAAAGCCCTGAAATCGACCAGCGTGGTGAATTTGGCATCAAACGAATATTTTAAGGCAGTTAAGCCTAAACTGTTAAATGCTGAGCTCATCACACCGGTTTTCAAAGATTTGAAAGGTGATCAATACAAAGTGATTAGCTTTTATGCCAAGAAAGCCCGTGGTTTGATGGCGGCGTGGATCATCCAAAATAAGCTCGAACGACCAGCGGACTTAAAGAAGTTCAAAGCGGAAGGCTACGCGTATAATAAAACCCTGTCGTCAGACAAGCAGCTAGTGTTCACACGTGACAGCGCCACACAGTGAATGTTTGAGCTAAGCTAGTATCAAAGATGGAGCAATGAATTTATGGCTATTCGTATTTTGGTTGTGGACGACGCGACATTCATTCGTGACATGATGAAGAAAACGCTGCGAGAGAAGCTCAGTGGCGTAGAAGTATTTGATGCGACCGATGGCAATCGGGGCTTGGCACTAATGAAAACTCAAAAAATTGACTTAATTTTGTCTGATTGGGAAATGCCGGGTATGACCGGCGAGGAATTCTTGCGGGAGATTCGCGGCAGCGAACACTACAGCAAGGTGCCCTTCATTATGGTGTCGAGTCGTGGTGATCGCGATCATGTGGTTACGGCGGTTAAGGCTGGAGTTTCAGATTACATCACAAAACCTTTTACGCCAGACGAATTGATTCGAAAAACCATTAAGCAGTTGCAAAAAACCGGCAAAAACCCCCACGACTCTTCGCCTAAGGTCGGTAAAACCCAAGGACTAGCGGGCGCGTCGATTGATGTATTGACAGGTGGCGCAAGCGCGGCCCCTGTGGCAGCCTTCGGCGGCGCTACACATGCACACAGTGTGTCAGTATTGACTGGTGGCAATACCGAAGACATTCGCAAACCAAGCGCAGGGAAACCCGGTGGAGCGAAATCCGCTGATGCCTCAGCGAAGGGAGCTGCAAAACCCGCCGCCAAAGCGAAGTCTAAAACGAAGGGGCGGGCGCAGTTGCGTTTTCCAAATAATATTTCAGCTTGTGTGATTCGAGAGATTTCTTTGCAAGCTATGAGTGGCTTGATGCCTCGTTCCGATACACTGCCCACGGTGTTTGATCAGGCAGTGGTTGATATTGAAACTGACGATGGCAGTAGTGTGGCCCGGGTAAATGGCTATGTACACAGTGTCATAGCGGGCGAAGAAAAGATGGACACTAATATTGTGAAAATTGTAATTCGCTTTGTGGATAATGACCCGGATAAATTTGAATTTTTATCTAAATATATTTCTAAGGTATAGTGCTGAGTTTTAACTTGAAATAACGCCACGCTTGAAGCGTGGCGTATAGCTTGCACCCAATCGCCCTCCCTTCCCTTTTTGGTTTTTCATACTTTTGGCGGAATTGACGAGTTTTTCGCTTGTTGATACTCTCGCCATCGCTCGATAGATCAAACTAAAGAAAATAATTTTTCCAGTTAAGCATTCAGATTCCGAATGCCATTCAAAAATTTATAATATATTGACAATAGGATTTGCAATGATTATATATTCCACTAGTGTTGTGAGCGCTTTATTTTTTCTTTCAGGGTGGGTAGCCGCTCGTCTAGATTTCTTTCTTGTATTTTTCCATTTTTGAGTAACTACGCTGGCTCTACTTTTCAATATTTTTGCCTGCGAAAATTTTCTTAAAAATTTTAAAACTCCTATTTACGGACAAAGAAAGAGTTCACTCATGGCTACTAAAATTTTACGATACTTTGCAATTACCACGGTTTGCGTTTTAGCATTGTTTTTATTCGGGTCTAATAAGCTATTGGCTGAGGCAATTGTTGGTGAAGCAATTGTTTATGAAGCTGAAGAGGCCATTACTAGTGAAGTGCTTGCGGTGAATCATGCAGGCTATACCGGCAGTGGTTTTATAGATTATATTGGCGATGGTTATATTGAATGGCAAATTAACGCCGCCGTGCCTGCTCACTTTGATCTAGGCTTTCGCTATGCCTTGAAAAACAGTGATCGCCCATTAAGAATTATTGTCGACGGCGAGCTGGTGAATGATTCACTGAGTTTTCCCGCAACGGGCGCGTGGGGAAACTGGTCCACAGCGCATATTTTGCTTCCCCTTGTGGCGGGCACCCATACTGTTCGCACTGAAACAACAGGCACCAGTGGCGCGAATATAGACTCACTTATTGTCTCAATGAAGACGCTTGGCGATACCCTGATTTATGAAGCTGAGTCGGCGTTTAGCAGTGAAACAATTGATACCAAGCACGTGGGTTATACAGGCAGTGGTTTCATAGATTATATTGACGACGGCTATATTGAATGGAATGTAGAAGTGCTCGAACCCAGTCAATATGAGCTGGGGTTTCGCTATGCATTGAAGCAAGGAAATCGCCCTTTGAATATTACTGTTGATGGGCAAACTGCGCAAAGTTCACTGTCTTTCCCCGCGACAGGTTCATGGACCAATTGGTCAGTGGTGAACACACAGGTTTTTTTGTCAGCGGGCACTCATACCATTCGCGCTGAAACCAATGATGTGAGTGGCGCGAATATGGATTCCCTATTGCTGACGGCAACAGAAACGAACCCAAATCAAGTGCCTCAAGTCAGTATTAATATGCCAGTTGATGGCAGCAGTTTTACCGATGCAGAACTGATTGCCTTTCACGGCAGCGCTGACGACACAGAAGATGGCGATTTAAGTTCAAGCATTCAATGGTCTTCAGACCAGGATGGTATTTTGGGTTCAGGTGCTGACCTGATCACAAATTTATCGGCGGGTAACCATCTTGTGAGCGCAACGGTGACAGACAGCCAATCAGAGGTGGCGTTGACCTCCTTGAGTTTGACGATAAACGATACGAACCCTGATCCCGACCCCGATTTGCCGCCAGACCCCATCACTGTAGCGCCTCTGCTAGATTCCACTCAAGTGACCAGCATGAAGACGGCGACAGAATTTCTCTACACCGGAGCCATGCCTATTCAAACCGGCGTTAATGCCGACGACATTGAGGCGAAACGCGTAGCGGTATTGCGCGGGAAAGTTTTGCAAAGAGATAACACCGTTTTGACGGGGGTTTCGATCACGATTAAAGATCACCCCGAGTTTGGTCAAACCCTAAGCCGTGCCGATGGTTTTTTTGATATGGCGGTTAATGGCGGCGGCTTGCTTACACTGATTTATCGAAAAGATGGCTACTTACCAGTACAGCGTCAAGTTAACACTCCTTGGCGGGACTACGCTCACCCTAACGACGTAGTGATGATTCCGGTAGACAGTCAAGTGACCAACATTGATCTGTCGAGTAGCCAAGCTATTCAAGTAGCCCAGGGTTCTATGCAAACCGATACTGATGGTGAGCGACAAGCGACGATATTTTTTCCACAGGGCACTAGCGCCACTATGACTTTGCCCAATGGTGCTACGCAATCTTTGGCTAACATGAATGTCAGAGCCACCGAATATAGTGTTGGTGACAATGGTTTGGAGGCCATGCCTGGTGAATTACCTGCAAGCTCTGGTTATACCTACGCAGTGGAATTGAGTGTAGATGAAGCCCTTGCAGTGAATGCGAGCCGAGTTGATTTTAGTCAGCCGGTTCCCGTTTATGTCGATAACTTTTTAAACTTCCCTACTGGCGAGGTGGTACCAGCGGGTTGGTACGATCAAGAAAAATCTGCGTGGATCCCCTCACCCAATGGGCGAGTGATCGGAATTTTGAGTATAAGTGATGGCTCAGCTGATTTGGATGTTAACGGCAGCGGTATCTCTGCAGATACAACAGTATTGGCCGCGTTGGGCATAAATGACGCAGAGCGTAGCCAGTTAGCGCAAACTTATAGTGTTGGTAAAACCCTGTGGCGTGTTCCCGTTACGCATTTTACTCCTTGGGATTTTAATTGGCCTTATGGGCCACCTGAAGATGCTAAAGAGCCGTCCTCTAAGGAGCCAAAAACAGATCAAGAACGCCGGTCTGATCCTGAGGATGAAAATGAATGTAGTGGTTGTGTAATTTCTGTTCAAAGTCAAACTTTAGGAGAGAAAATCCCGCTACTTGGGACACCCTTTAGTTTACATTATCGCAGCGATAGAGCCACGGGGCGAAAAGACAACTACACCTTGTCTGTGCCCTTGAGTGGCGAATTTTTGCCCGCAAGTATTCAGGCTATACACTTAAAGATTGAAGTTGCAGGTAGAGTTTTCAGAGAAGTATTTTCACCTTTGGTTAATCAAACAAGCACCTTTACTTGGGACGGCTTAGATATCTATGGGCGTGCGGTTAAAGTAGCGGATGCGAAGGTTACCATTTCATATTTATACCCTCAGCAATACTATGAAGCGGAAGATGAATTTGAAAGATCATTCGCAGGGTTTGGCGCGAGCGTCACGCCAATTGGGGCTCGCGATAGCCAATCAATTAGTCTCGAAAAGATTTGGAAGAAAAAAATTGGCGATCTGGATGTCCTTGCAGAATCAGCGGGTTTAGCGGATTGGACACTTACAGCTCATCACGCCTATGACCCAGAGCGCCAAGTATTTTATAGCGGTGACGGTGGTAGGCGCACCTCCGTGTCTGTGGGGAGTTTTGTGACGACTGTTTGGGGGAGTGGTAAGTTGGGCTATACCCCGGATGGGCAGGTGGTTTCTGATATGGAATATCCCAGGTCAATAGTACGGGGCCCTGATGGGAATATTTATGTTAACGATTTTGATGAATTACGAAAAATATCACCTGATGGAATAATCACTACCTTATCAACAAAAAGTACTAGTGACTTGGAAATAGGGCCTGATGGGTATATCTATTTTGTTGAAAATGCATTCAATAAGGTATGGAAAATTTCCCCTGATGGAACCGACCTTGTTCATCTTGCTGGGTTGGGAGGGAGTGCAAAATTTTCTCGGGCTAATGAGGGTGGGCTGGCTGTAGAAGCAGGCATTCGACCCGGTGGAATTGCTGTTGCGCCCGATAGAACCGTATTTATTACAGATTATTCGTCGGACCTAATTCTAAAGGTATCACCAAAAGGGGTAATCACAAGAATTGCAGGTACTTATTATTTAGGCTTTAGTGGCGATGGCGGTTTAGCAAAAAATGCTGCCTTAAATGCGCCGCTCGTCATTGAATTAGGCAGTGATGGCAGCTTGTATTTCTCAGATTTTTACAATTATCGAGTTCGTAAAATTTCACCGAACGGCATTATATCAACTTTTGCTGGTAATGGAGGTGTGGGCTACAGTGAAAACGCTGGACCAGCTCTTGAGTCTCAAATCGGCGGGGTTCGCGATATTGAAATTGCTGATGACGGCACTATGTACTTTCGGAATGATCAATTCAGAATTAATGCGGTCAGTGCCGATGGTGTGTGGAGTCACATTGGGGGTTTAGGTTCTTGTGAATTTAATGGTGATATGCGCCCGATTAAATCTACCGGTATTTGTGCAAACAGTTTGGCCTTGGCCGACAATGGAGACTTAATTTTTACTGATTGGGATAATGCTCGCATCAGAGCTATTCACTTCAAATCAACGGGAAGTATCACTCAAGAAGGCGATAACATAATTGCGTCCCAATCCGGTGACGAGTTTTATGTTTTTGATGGTGTTGGTCGACATTTAAAAACGATAGACGCCACTACCGGAACGCTTATCTTTGAATTCAATTATGATTTAGACGGTCATTTAACCGAAGTGATTGATCGGGACGGGAGAAGCACCTTAATAGAGCGCTCTGGTAGTACACTCCTGGTCGTAAGGGCACCTGACGGTCAGCGCACAACCCTCACCGTAAATGCTGAGGACTTTCTTGATAGCGTAAGAAACCCTCTCGAAGAACCCTACTACTTTTCCTATACCACAGACGGCCTGATGACCGCTCGTATAGACCCGAGGGGGAACAGTAATAATTTCACCTATGACCTTGATGGAAAGCTATTAACAGACGAAGACCCTGAAGGTGGCGGCTGGACGCTCAGCCGCAGTGACAGTGAAGAGAGTGATAGCTATACCGTATCGATGCTCAGCGGAGAGTCTAGAAAGCGCCTTTTCGAGACAGAAATATTGATGAATGGCGACCGAATACAGTATGTTACGGCGCCAGATCAAACTCAAACCAGTACCTTATTTAGTGCAAACGAGGGTACGGAAACTACTGAATATGCCGATGGTATTGTAGTGACAAAACTGGAAGGCCCAGACCCAAGGTTTGGCATGATGTCCCCAGTACTCGAGTCAGTGCTTGTGACAACACCAGGTGGCTTAAGCAATATCACCAATACGACGCGTACAGCTACTCTAGAGGATTCTCAAGACCTTTTAAGTCACACAGCCTTAAGTGAAACAGTGTCTATTAACGGAAAAATCCATAGTAGCGTTTTTGACACCGGCACCCTCACATGGAACAGCAGCAGCGCCGAAGGGCGAACCAAAACTAGCGTATTAGACACTAGAGGTCGTTTGTTGCAGAGCCGAGTGACGAATCTCGCGCCAGTAGACTTTATCTATAGCGCTGAAGGTCGTCTAGTGAGTACTACTCAAGACGATGGCGCTGCGCCACGAACCACAGTCATGAACTATTACAGTAGCGGTTTCCAACAAGGCTTTTTGCAGTCTGTAATAGACGCAGAAATGCGGCAAACCAGCTTTGCCTATGATGATGCCGGTCGAGTAACACAACAAACCCTGCCCGACGGTCGTCAAATTGCTTATACCTACGACTCAAACGGCAACCTGAGTAGCCTCACTCCACCGGGTAGTAGTACCCACAGCTTTAATTACACCGCCGTAGATTTAGAAAGCCAGTATATCCCGCCCAACCTTAGCGAAATCCTGAACCTAGAGACTCGTTACGACTACAACAGAGATAAGCAGTTAGAGCTCATTACCCGCCCCGATGGGCAAACAATAGATTACATCTACAACGCTACCACAGGCAAACTCACTCAAACCGTAATCCCTCAGGGCACCTACGCTTACAGCTATAGCGGCGCCACAGGGCAGCTGGTACAGATTACCGCCCCAAACAATGGCACGCTCAACTACGCATACGATGGCAGTTTACTGTTAAGCAGTACATGGAGTGGCGATGTAAGCGGCCGAGTCAGTCAAAGCTACAACAATGACTTCCAGCAGATCCAAGGCTGCGCCAATAGCGACTGTATAGACTTTGCCTATGACGACGACTTATTGCTCATCCAAGCGGGTAAGTTGACGATTAACCGAGATGAACAAAAAGGCGGTCTAATTACCAACACGGTTATCAACAACATCAATACCGCTAGAACCTACAATACATTTGGTGAGTTAGATACAGTTGTTGCCAACGACGGTAGTTCAGGCATTTACAGCGCCGACTACCGTCGTGATAACTTGGGACGTATCACACAGCTGGTGGAAACCGTTCAAGGTACTACCACCACCTATGATTACCGTTATGACCTTGCAGGTCGACTGGAAGAGATTGATACCAATGGCATTAACACCGCCACTTATGGCTACGACAGTAATAGTAATCGCACACTAGTAAGCGGTGTGCCAAGCGGTATTTTCGATGCACAAGATCGCTTAACGGACCACAACAATACAACTTACACCTATACCGCAAACGGAGAACTACAAACCAAGCTTGATACCGCCGCTAACGAGACAACAACTTATCTCTATGACGTGCTAGGCAACCTGCGGCAGCTCACCCTGCCAGACAGCACTCAAATAGACTATGATATTGACGGGCAGAATCGCCGCATAGGGAAGCGTGTTAATGGTGTAATAAGCCAAGCGTTTTTATACAAAGATCAGCTGAACCCTGTAGCGGAATTGGATGCCAGTGGCGCAATCGTAAGTCGATTTGTTTACGGTAGCAAAATTAACGTACCCGACTACCTGGTAAAAGGAGGCGCCACCTATAGAATAATTTCCAACCACCTTGGTTCACCGAGACTTGTGGTAGATACCTCAAGCGGGAACGTTGTTCAACGAATTGATTATGACGAATGGGGTGAAATTACTAGCGATAGTAACCCTGGCTTTCAACCCTTTGGATTTGCGGGTGGGCTTTATGATCAAGATACGAAGCTGACGCGGTTTGGGGCTCGGGATTATGATGCGGAGATTGGGCGTTGGGCAGCTAAGGATCCGATTAAGTTCATAGGTTTAGATACAAACCTTTATGGCTATACTTTCCTTGACCCAGTCAATTATATTGATCCCGATGGGCGAATTGGTTTAGCTGGAGCTGCTGTAGGTGGCGTCATTGGTGGGGTATCGGCTTTTACTGGGTCCTTGGCTACCGGTGCAAGTATTGGTGATTCGGCTATTGCAGGTGGATTAGGTGCTGTCTTTGGTGCAGCTACAGGCTTTCTTGGTGGCGTGGGAGTAGGAGCGTCCTCAGCTATAGGCGGTCTTTCAAATGCGACTGCTCAAATTGTAGGAAATAATTTAGATAGTAATACATGTAATAATGGAAATATTAATTTGGGGAGTGTTTTGGGTTCTGCTGTTGGAGGTGGATGGGCTTCAGCTATTACTAAAGGAGCGGGAGCAGTGACTGGTGCGGTAGTAGGCTGGGGGCCATCAACGGCTTCTGGAGCAATTGGTACAGCTTTGTCTCAGTAGTAAAACGTATTTAATATTCGAATTATTTTAGGTGTGAATACTATGATTTTATTAGTTGCAGAGATTATAGTATTGTCGCTAGTTTTCTCTGGTTTAGTAGAGGTTTATGGGTATGTCCAGCTTAAAGTATCTGGTGTTCTATCACCTAAAATTAGGAATGCGCTCTGGACGTTGGTACTTATTGGTTTTTTACCAATATTAGTCTTACCTATATGGCCATTATTATATGCATCTATTGAATTGGCAGAAAATAAGACGAATAGATTGGTAATTTTGTTTCTTTCATATATTCCAATTGTTGCTAGTGGTATGTATGTTTTCAAAAAGCGCTATTCTAAGAAATTAAATGACTGTGGATTTTTCAACAGAAGCTGGTGATGCGTAATTTTACTAATAATATTTGTATTGCTAGGAATATGCCTAAATATGAAACCCTTTAGCCAAGCCTCAGAAAACAACCGCCCATTCATAGAAGACATACTTCGTCGAGTTTTTTCCAAAACCACTCGAGTTTTAGAAATAGGTAGCGGCACGGGCCAGCACGCGGTCCATTTTTCCAGTGCACTTCCCCACCTTGTTTGGCAAA